>Ga0209157_1000515_pt1 | contig 33055 bp, 21 predicted proteins | sample GraSoiAngelo_135_FD_185892 | JGI IMG/M metagenome (GOLD analysis project Ga0209157, IMG submission 185892) | Grasslands soil microbial communities from the Angelo Coastal Reserve, California, USA - 14_0929_05_40cm (SPAdes) (version 2) | ecosystem: Environmental > Terrestrial > Soil > Grasslands ...
AGCCAGAAAGAACATCTGGTCTTCGAAGGCATCTGCGCTGAGCGGCCAGCCGTGGCTGAAGACAACGGGCTGTCCCGTTCCCCAATCGTTGAAATAGATCTGAGTGCCATCCCTGGTGGTGATCGTGCTCATTGTATGGGCCTCCCCGCTCCCCTTTCGATGCGGCGACGACGTGAGCGGTTACGGTCGACTCGAAATGTTCGGGGCCGTGTTCACGGGACCATACCGTCCGTCCACTGAGCGTCGGTCAGGCTCCAGCCGCCGCCGAGCGCCTTGTAGAGCCGGACGTGGGAGAGAAGGCGGTCGCGGCGAATCTGCGCAAGCGTGTTCTGCGCCGGGTAGAGCTGCTGCTGGGCTTCGAGCACTTCGAAGTAATTGGCCAGCCCCTGGCGATAGCGAGCCGTCGCATGCTCCACGGCCTCCTCGAGTGCCTTCACAGCGGTGTCCTGTCCCGTCTCGGCCTCGTTCAGCTTGCTAAGTGCGGTCAGCGCGTCAGAGACCTCGCGGAGTGCGGTGAGGACCGCCTGCTCGTACTGAAGCTTCGCCTGCTCCCATTGCGCGATGGACGCGCGATAAAACCCGAGCGTGCGGCCCACGTTGAAGAGCGGTCCGCTGAACACGCCGGTGCCCGCCCAGATCGTCGACGCCCCCGTGATGGGCGACACGCCGGAACTGGCCGTGCCGAGCAGCGCCGTCAGGCTCAGCTTGGGGAAGAATTCGGCCTTGGCGACGCCGATCCGGGCATTGGCGCTCACGAGCTGCTGCTCGGCCTGGCGGAGGTCGGGGCGACGCTCGAGGAGTGTCGCCGGCAATCCGGCCGGCACCGACGGCACGACGGGTTGCGCGTACATCGGGTTGCCGCGGCGAATCGGCGCAGGCGGTTTGCCCAGCAGAATGCTGATTTGATTTTCCTTCGCGACGATATCGCTCTCGAGCTGGGGGATGTTGGCCTGGGCGTCGCCGAGCGCGCCCAGGGCCCGGGACGTCTCGAGCTTCGAAGCGACACCCAGGTTGAAGCGATCGAGGAACAGGTCGTAGGTGCGCTGATAGGCATCCGTGCTGTTCCGGGCGATCTGGAGCCGCACGTCGAGCTCCAGCAGCTCGAAGTACGCCTGGGCCACATCGCTGACCAGCGTGAGCCAGACGCTACGCCGCGCTTCCTCGGTGGCCAGGAGCGTCGCCCGCGCCGCCTCGGTCGAGCGGCGGATCCGACCCCAGATGTCGACCTCCCACGAGGCGGACATCGTAGCGAAGTAGGAGCTCGTCGCGCTCCGTACCGGTCCACCTGGTTGCCCCAACACGCCGGGGCCGACTTTGCTCCTCGACGCTCCGCCGCTGTAGTCGAACGATGGGTAGAGGTCCGATCGAACAATGGAGAGGTTCGCTCGGGCCTCCTGCACGCGCGCGACGGCGATGCTCACGTCGTAGTTGCTGCGGAGGGCCTCCTGGATGAGCGCCTTCAGGCTTCGATCCTGGAACACCTCCCACCAGGGCGCGTCGGCGAACGACGCCGCTTCCGCCGTCACCTGGCCCCGGAACGTCGGAGGCTCGGCGACGGAAGGGCGCTTGTAGTCCGGGCCGATCGCGCAGCCGCCGAGGAGCGCGGCGGCGACGACACCGGAGACGATCTGTTGGCTCGTTTGGCTCGTGGAGCGTGTCATGGCTGTTTCCCATCGGCCGACGCCGTGCCGTTCGTCCCCCCGCTGATGGGGGCGGGCACCGCGTCAGGAAGCCGGCCCTTCTCCGGCTCCCGGCGGAAGCGCTCACTGACATAGAAGCTCACCGAGATGAAGAGACTGGCGATGAGCGTGTCGGTCAGCATCCCGCCGATCACGACGGTGCCGAGGACCCGGCGTCCGACCGCGCCGGCGCCGGCGGCGGTCCACAGCGGCACGCAGCCCAGGATGAACGCGAACGAGGTCATGAAGAGAGCGCGCCGACGCACCCGGACGCCCTCGAGCGCGGCGTCGACGAGCGGCATCCCCCCTTCATACGCGACCTTGGCGAACTCGACGATGAGGATCGCGTTCTTGGCCGCCAGCCCGATCACCATGAGCAAGCCGATCTGCGAGAAGACGTCGAGCTCGAAGCGGCGGAGCCAGAGCGCTGCGAGGGCGCCGAACATGGCGATGGGCGTGGCGAGCAGGACGGCGAACGGAAGCGTCCAGCTCTCGTACAGGGCGGCCATGATCAAGAACACCACCAGCACCGAGAAGCCCAACACCGCGGTCGCCGGCACCCCCTGGGAAGCCACCTGCTCCTGGAACGACATCCCGGAGTAGTCGAAGCCCATGTCGCGCGGCATGGTTTGCGCGAAGACCTCTTCGAGTGCCCGCATCCCCTGCCGGGTGCTGAACCCGGGCGCGAGAAGCCCATTGATCTGCGCCGCGCGATACTCGTTGAACCGGGTCGTGAACTCGGGGCCGTTGACCTCTCTCATCCGGACCAGCGTCGACAGCGGCACCGGCTGGCCCGTGCCGTTGCGGACGTAGAAGCGACCGACGTTGTCGGCCTGGGTTCGGAACTCGCCTTCAGCCTGGACGTACACTTGCCAGACCCGTCCGTACTGGTTGAAGTAGTTCACGAAGGCGCCGCCGAGGAACGCCTGGAGGGCCTGGTACACCGAGGTCAGGGCGATGCCCTGCTTCAGCACCTTGTCGCGATCCACCTCGGCGAAGAACTGCGGCACACTCGGCAGCAAGGTCGTGAACAGCCGCGCGAACTCGGGGCGCTTCCGCGCGGCGGCCAGGAATTTGTCCGTCTGCTCGGCGAGGAACGCGGGATCCTTGCCCGAACGATCCTCGAGGATGAACGTCACACCGCCGGACGTCCCGATGCCCGGGATGGCGGGCGGCGAGAAGGCGAAGGCCTGGGCCTCGGCCAGGCCGGCCAGCTTCTGGTTCAGCTGCCGGATGATCACGTCGGCCGTGAGGCCGTGCTTGTGGCGGGCGTCCCAGTCCTCCAGCGTGATGAAGTAGAACGAGTTGTAGGTCGTCGTGACCAGGCTCAGCAGGCTGAAGCCCGCCACGCCCGTGTAATACTTGATGCCCGGTTGCGTCTTGAAGATCGCGTCGAGCTTATCGTTGACCGCCGCGGTACGGTCGAGGGAGGCGGCCAGAGGAAGCTGGACGTTGGCATAGATGTAGCCCTGGTCCTCCTCCGGGACGAAACCACCTGGAAGCCGGATGCCGATGAGGCCCGACACGGCCGCCGCGCCGAGCAGCAGGAGCAGCGCGAAGGCGGCCTTGCGGATCAGGTAGCGACTCCCGTCGAGATACCCGCCCATCACCCGCTCGAAGACGCGGTTGAAGCCACGGAAGAACAACCCGAGCGGGCCGCGCGTCTCGCGCTTCGGCCGCAGGAGCAGCGCCGAGAGCGCCGGGCTCAGCGTGAGCGCGTTGAAGGCCGAGATCAGGACCGACACGGCGATGGTGACCGCGAACTGCTGGTACATCCGCCCGGTGATGCCGGGGATGAACGCCGTCGGGATGAACACCGCGGCCATGATGATGGCGATTGCCACGACCGGTCCCGACACCTCGTCCATCGCCTTCAACGCGGCGTCGCGCGGGGAGAGCCCCTGCTCGATGTGTTGCTCGACGGCCTCGACGACCACGATGGCGTCGTCCACCACGAGGCCGATGGCCAGCACGAGGCCGAAGAGCGACAGCGTGTTGATCGAGAATCCCAGCAGAGGAAAGACCATGAACGCGCCGACGAGCGCGACCGGCACCGCCAGCAGCGGGATGAGCGTCGCGCGGAAGCCCTGGAGGAAGACGAAGACGACGATCACGACGAGGAGCAGCGCCTCGACGAGCGTCTTCGTGATCTCGCGGATTCCCGCGCTCACCGCCAGCGTCGTGTCGAGCGCCGTCACGTAGTCGAGGTCGGCCGGGAACCGCGCCTTCATCTCCTCCATGAGCTTCGTCGCGGCCCGCATCGCCTCGATGGCATTCGAGCCGGGCAGCTGGTAGACCGCCACGATCGCGGCCGGCTGGCCGTTCCGGCGTCCGCGCCGGATGTAGTTCTGCGCCCCGAGCTCCACGCGGGCCACGTCCTTGACGCGGACCAGCGCGCCGTCCGGCCGTGCGCGCACCACGACGTTCTCGAAGTCGGCGAGGCTGGTCAGGCGTCCCTGCGCCAGGACCGTGTACGTGAACTCCTGGCCGCGCGGCACCGGATCGCCGCCCAGCTGGCCGGCCGGGTTGACGGTGTTCTGCGCCTGCAGGGCGGCGGCGATCTCGTTCACGGTGATGTCCAACTTGGCCAGCGTGTCGGGATTGACCCAGAGGCGGATGGCGTACTGCGACGCGCCGAAGATCAGGACCTGACCGATGCCGGGCACGCGCGTCATCGGGTCGTTGATGTTGACGTACGCGTAGTTGGCGAGGAACAGCGGGTCGTAGGTGCCCTTGGGCGAGTACAGCGCGAAGAGCCCCAGCGGGCTCGTGACCGACTTGATGACGGTGACGCCCTGGTTCACCACGTCAGGGGGAAGCTGCGAGGCCGCCTGCGAGTAGCGGAGGTTGACGAGCACCTGATCGACGCTCGGATCGGTGGTGACGTCGAAGTCCACCCGCAATTGCATCTGATTGCCAGCGCTCTGGTTGAGCGAATACATATAGAGCATCTTGTCCACGCCGCTCATCTGCTGCTCGATCGGCGTGGCCACCGACTGCTCGAGCGTGACGGCGTCGGCGCCCGGGTAGCGCGCCTGCAGCAGGATCTCCGGCGGCGCGATGTTCGGATACAGCGCGACCGGCAGCTGCACGATCGCCACGACGCCGAGGATCACCATGAGGATGGAGATCACCATGGCGACGATCGGCCGGTTGATGAAGAACCTGGCCATGGTGACGAGGCCTACTTCGGCGCGCTGGTCTCGGAGGGTGCGGGCGCGCTCGACGCCAGTCGGACCTTCTGGCCGGCCCGGACCCGGTCTCCTCCCTCCACGACGACCCGCTCGCCGGGCTTGAGCCCGGCCGTGATCATCCACAGCGAGCCCACGCGCACGTCGCACTTCACGGTGCGGACCTCGATGGTGTCGTCGGGCGTGACGATCGCCACCTGCTGGATGCCCTGCACGTCCTGGACGGCCCGCTGGGGAATCAGGATCGCGTTCTTCTTCACATCGACGACGGCCCGGACCTTGGCGTACTGGCCGGGGCGCAGCACGTTGCCGGGATTCGGAAAGACACCACGCGCCAGCACCGTGCCGGTCGTCACGTCGACCTGTCGATCCAGGGCGGCTGCCCGTCCCGGGTTGGGATACATGGTGCCGTCGGCGAGCACCAGTTCGAGGTCGATGTCTCGACGCGCACGCGGATCGGCGTCCCATCGGCGGAACACCGCGAGGGCGCGCTGCTCGCTGACCGGGAACTCCGCGTAGATCGGATCGACCTGGGAGACTGTCGTCAGTGGCGCCGGGTCATTCGGGCCAACGAAGTCACCAATGTTCGCGACGCGGAACCCGGCGACTCCGGAGATCGGCGACAGCAGTCTCGTGTAACCGAGGTTGAGCTTCGCATCAGCGAGTGTGGCCCGCGCGGCCGCGATGTTGGCCTCCTGCGTCTTCACGTCGGCTTGCGCACGTTCGAGGGCAGCCCGCGCCTGCGACACGCTGGCCTGCGAATTCTGCACGGAGGCGCGCGCGGCGGCGACCGCCGCGATGTTAGCGAGGTTGTTCTGGACGGCGTTGTCGAGCTCTTGCTGGCTGACCGAACCCCGCTGGGCCAACGGCGTGTAGCGGCCGACGTCGAGCTCCGTCCGACGCTGGTCGGCCTCGGCGCGCCTGGTTTGCGCCTCGTCCTGCACGACCTTCGCCACCGCTTGCTCGACCTGTGCCTGACTGGCGCTGACCTGGGCCTTGGCCTGGCTCAGCTGCGATTCCGCCTGCAGGAGCTTGGCCTCCGCCTGGTCGAGAGCTGCCTGAAACGGCCGCGGATCGACCTGGAACAGGAGGTCGCCGGCCTTCACCAACGAGCCCTCCCTGTAATTCTGGCTCATGAGGTGCCCGCTGACCCGGGCGCGGATCTGCGCATTGATGTAGCCGACCAGCGTCCCCACATACTCGACGGAGATCGGCACGTCCTGTTCGGTCACGGAAGCGACCTTGACCAGGGGGAGTTGGGGTGCCGATGCCGCGCCAGATTTCTGGTTGCAACCGGCGAGCGCGGCGGCGAGGACGACGGCCAGCACGGCTACCGAAAATTCTTTGGTCTTCATCGTTTGCACCGCTCCGAGGCCGCGAGGATATGCCGGTGCGTCTGCCGCGTCAATCGCGCCTCGGCATCCGAGGTGACCGACGTGCTGGCCTTTTGATGACGCGAGGACCGCCGTCGTTTCGGCGAATCGCTAAATCCGACGCTCCACCTGCGCCCTTCGCGCACCGTACGGTCACCGTCGAGCATCCCATCGATATGGGACGTATCCGTGGGACACCAGTCGAAACACGTGGAGACAAGATGAACGCGAAACGCTCACCGCTGGCGAGCGGTCGCGGAGGTCTCCGCGTCGAAAGCGGGCGACGTACGCGTGCACCGCGTGATCGCGGCCGTGGACTGTGGCGTGATCGCCAACCCGGACACGGTGAAGGCGCAGATGGAGGGCGGGATCATCTTCGGAGTCAGCGCCGCCCGCTCTACCTCCAAGACGGCCGCCTCCTGACCCTCGACGACCCGGTGGAGTTGGTCAACCTCGTCCTGGCCATCCAGCTGACACCGCAGGAGAAGAAGGACCTCGTGGCCTTCGTGCGCACGCTCTGATCGGAGGTTCCACCTTCATCGTCGTCGCGCTGCTGATCCTCATCGCGAGCCCTTCGGCGACGGGCTCGGCGTCTCCTGTCTCTGGCCGCCGCCGCGTGTCCATGTCATGCTGACCTCCGAGAACGACGCTGGCGGTTCCTTCGATCCCGATGGGCCCGCCGCGCGCGGAGGCGCTTCATGCACTGCCCTCGCTGCCACGCTGAAAGCAGGGACGGCGCGAAATTCTGTGAGGACTGCGGCTCTCGCCTGGCCGTTCGGTGCTCGTCCTGCGGTTCCGAGGTCACCGTCGGCAAGCGATTTTGCGGAACCTGTGGGCACCCGATCGAGCACGGTCCAACCGAGCCACGCCTGGCAGCCAGGATCGCGCTCGATGGCGAGCACAAGCTCGTGACCGTCCTCTTCTGTGACATCGTCAACTCCACGGGGCTGGCCGAACGCCTCGGGGCCGAGCAGATGCATACACTGCTCAACCGGTTCTTCGAGCGCGCGCTCTCTGAGGTTCACCGCTACGAGGGCACCATCAACCAGTTTCTCGGTGACGGCTTCATGGCGCTGTTCGGCGCGCCCGTCCCTCACGAGGATCACGCCCGGCGCGCCGTGCTCGCGGCGTTCGGCATCCAGCAGGCCATCGGCGAGCGAGCCGAGGTCAAGGCCGTGAACGGGGAAGCGCTGACCCTGCGCATGGGCTTGAACACCGGCCCGGTGGTGGCCGGGACGATCGGCGACCAGCTACGAACGGACTACACCGCGGTCGGAGACACGACGAACCTGGCCGCGCGACTTCAGCAGCTGGCCGAGCCCGGAACGATTCTGGTCAGCGACACCACCGCGCGGCTCGTCACCGGGGACGTCGAGATGGACGCGCTCGGCGCCTTCCAGATCAAGGGAAAGACGGACTCGATTCAGGGGTATCGTGTGGCGGCGATCCGGCCCCGGCGCTCGTCACGGCACGGATTTGAACACCGGAATCTCAGTGCCTTCGTGGGACGTGACCGGGAGCTGCGCACGCTCCACGAGCTCCTCGGGCTGGCCGAGGGCGGGCAAGGGCAACTCGTGGGCATCGGCGGAGAAGCCGGTGTCGGAAAGTCGCGCCTCGTCCACGAGTTCCGCCGCTCACTCACCGAGCGACGGGCGACCTTCCAGGAAGTCCACTGCTTCTCGTACGACCGCGCCGTTCCCTATCTGCCGCTCATCGATCTCCTCCGCGACGGCGCCCAGATCACGCCACGAGACAGTACCGACGTCGCCGTCACCAGGGTTCGGCGCACGCTCGAGGAGCTCGGACTCGAGGCCGACGTTCACGCACCGTTTCTCCTCCGACTGCTCGGCATCGACGAAGGCACCGAGCGGCTGGCTGCGCTGACGCCGGATCGGATCAAGTCCGGGATCTTCGAAGCGCTCTGCCAGATGACGCTCATGAGCAGCAAGAAGCGGCCCATCGTCATCCTCGCCGAGGACCTCCACTGGATCGACGTAACCTCGGAGGAGTTCGTCCAGCTCCTCGCCGACGCGGTTCCCGGCGCCGCGATGCTGCTGTTGATGACGTACCGTCCGGGGTACCGTCCGCCACGGCTCGAGAAATCGTGCGCGACCCAGCTGGCGCTGCGGAGCCTGTCCACGGAGGATAGCCGCCGCATCGTCAGCTCGGCCGCTCGTGACGAAACGATGGACGACACGGTCGTCGACACGATCCTCGGCAAGGCCGAAGGCAACGCCTTCTTTCTCGAGGAGCTGACCCGGGCCGTGCTGGAGCAGAAGACCGCGCAAGCCGGCTCACCCACCGTCCCCGGAACGGTCCAAGCCGTCCTGGCGGCGCGTATCGATCGGCTCGACGACGACACCAAGCGTGTGCTCCAGGCCGCCTCCGTGCTGGGCCGAGAATTCTCGCCTCGCCTCGTCGAGCAGATGTGGGACGGCGCCGGCAGCGTGTCGTCCTGCCTCAAGGCCCTGCAAACGCTCGAATTCCTCTACGAGCGGACGTCCCCGGACAACCCCACCCTGGTGTTCCAGCACGCCCTCACCCAGGAGGTGGCCTTCAGCACGTTGCTCAACGAGCATCGACGGATCCTTCACGGCCGCGCCGTCAGCGCCATCGAGCACGTCTTTCGCGATCGGCTGGGGCCTCACCTGGATTCGCTCGCACGTCATGCGCTCGCGGCCGACCTGCCCGGGCGCGCCGTCGAGTACCTGCACGCGAGCGGCACGGCCTTGTTCGCGAAGGGAGCCGTGCGTGACTCTCTCGAACGCCTCGATCAGGCTCTCGAGATGGTGTCGCGTCTCGAACCCACCATCGAGACGACGCGACGCTCCATCGATCTGCGGCTCGACCTCCACTCCCCGTTGTTCGTCATCGGAGACCTGTCCAGGGTGACGAAGCTCCACGAAGAAGCCGAGGCGCTGGCGCGCGAGCTGGGCGATCACGCTCGCCTCGGTCGAGTGCTCGTCCGGCTCGCCAATTATTCCTGGGCGGGGGCTCAGTACGCCGACGCCAGGCATCGCTCGACCCAGGCGTTGACCATTGGTCTGAAAACGGGCGACCGAGTCCTGGAGGTCATGGGGCGCTACTTGCTCGGCGAGGTGCAACACGCGTGTGGCGAGTACCCGGCGGCGATTCGCTCGTTTCGGGAGAACGTGGAAGGCGACAATAGCGAGGTCGCCAAGCAGCGCCTCGGGTTCACCGCGTCGCCATACGTCGTCAGTTGTGGGTATCTCGCCTGGTGTTACGCCCTGCTGGGTGACTTCCGGTCCGCGCGTGCATTCGGCGATCGAGCGGTCGCCAGCGCGGACGCGTCCAACGAGCCTCAGGCCCGCGTCTATGCCTACCTCCTCTCCGCGCTGATGCTGGACGACACGGGTGACAGTGCGCAGGGCATCGAATGGTGCGAGCGCGCGCGGACTCAGGCCGAAGGCCAGGCGTCGGCCTGGATCGGAGGCGTCTACTCGGTGCTCGGATACTTGCTGGTCCAGACTGGACGAGTCGCTGAAGGTCTCGGCTACCAGGAGCGCGCGCTGGCTCATCAGCAGCGCATCGGATTTCGGGTGTATCGGCCCTTGTTCCGTCGAAAGCTCGCCGAGGCTCTGCTCGCCGCTGGCCAGGTCGACCAGGCAAAGCATCACGCCGAGGCAGCGCTCGAGGCCGCGACCGAGTCCGGCGAGCGCGGCCATGAAGCGTATGCGCTCTACGCCCTCGGTCTGGCGACGGCGGACGAGCATCCGCTTCATCGAGCCCGGACGCTGGCCGAGACCCTCGGCATGCGACCGCTCGTCGCCCGATGTCACATGGAGCTCGGAACACTCCACGAGCGCGCCGGTCGGCTCGGGCCGGCTCGAGAGCATCTGACCATCGCGGCAACGATGTTTCGTGACATGGATATGCGGTTCAGGCTGAAGAGAGCGGAACAGCAGATCAAGGAGCTCGCCTGATACAGCCTGTGTTGATCGTCGGCGCCGGCCCCACCGGCCTCGTCCTCGCCCTCTGGCTGACGCGGCTGGGCGTGAAGGTCCGGATCATCGACAAGACCGCGGAGCCCGGTACCACCTCGCGCGCGCTCGCGGTGCAGACGCGTACCCTCGAGTTCTACCGGCAGATCGACCTCGCGACGACCGTGGTCGAACGCGGGCTCAGCCTCGTCGTGGCAAACTTTTGGGTCAGGGCCACCAGGGTCGCACGCGCGCGCTTCGGCGACGGCGGCGTGGGGCTCAGCCCGTTTCCGTACGCGCTCATTTTCCCGCAGGACGAGCACGAGCGTGTGCTGATCGAGCGGCTGCGCGAGCTCGGCGTGACCGTCGAGCGCCGCGTCGAGCTCCTTGGCTTCGAGGACGGGGGCAACCGCGTGCGCGCGCGTCTGCGGCGCGCCGACGGCACGGAGGAAGCCTGCGAGGCGGCGTACATCGCCGGCTCTGACGGCGCGCACTCGACGGTGCGAGACGGGCTCGCCATCGGCTTCCCGGGCGGCACCTACGCGCATCTCTTCTACGTCGCCGACGTCGAGGCGCGCGGACCGGCCATGGATGGCGAGTTGCATGGCGCGCTGGACGAGGCGGAGTTCCTCGTGGTCTTCCCGCTCAAGGGCAATCGGCGCGCGCGGCTCATCGGAGTCGTCCGTGACGACGCCGAGACACGGCACGACACGCTGACGTGGAACGACGTCAGCAAAGACGTCATTGACCGCATGGGCATCACCGTGGAGCGCGTGAACTGGTTCTCGACCTACCACGTGCATCACCGCGTCGCCGACCACTTCCAGAAAGGTCGCGCGTTCCTGCTGGGTGACGCCGCCCACGTTCACAGTCCCGTCGGCGGCCAGGGCATGAACACCGGGATCGGGGACGCGGTGAACCTCGCGTGGAAGCTCGCCGACGTTCTTCACGGTCGCGCGCCCGCATCGCTGCTCGAGAGCTACGAGCCCGAGCGCATCGCCTTCGGCCGGCGGCTCGTCGCGACCACCGACCGGGCCTTCACCTTCATCACGAGCCGTGGCCCGATCGCACGACGCGTTCGGGTGAATGTCGTACCGGTCGTCGTGCCCCTCGTGTTTCGGTTGAGGGAGGCGCGCCGGTTGATGTTCCGGACGATCTCGCAGACGGGCGTGAGCTATCGCGGGAGCCGTCTGAGCGTGGGCCGGGCCGGCCGCGTGCACGGCGGCGACCGGCTGCCGTGGGTGGAGGGTGCCGACAACTTCGCGCCGCTGCGTTCGCTGGCGTGGCAGGTCCACGTCTATGGCGAGGCTGCGCCGGAGATCGAGGCCGCGTGTCGCGAGCGGAAACTGGCCCTGCACGTCTTTCCGTGGTGGCCGGAGATCCGGCGAACGGGACTCAGGCGTAACGCGCTGTATCTCGTGCGACCCGACGGCTACGTGGCGCTGGCGGATCCCGATGCTCGCGCGTCGACGCTCGCGCGGTACCGGGATGAGCGCCTGGCGACGCGTCAGTCGTGAACCGATTCTTCGCGGCCGAACTCCTTCCCAGACGGCAGGTGGACGCCTCAAAAGTTGATCCCGGACTGAAATCCGGCCACGAACGCGTCGGTAATGCGGCCCGTACCACCCGGCCGGATGATGTACTGGAGGTCGGGCTGGAAGAACACGGCCCCCCCGCGGAGCCGAAACCGATAGGTCAGCTCGAGCGCGGTCTCATACCGCTGCACTCCGACGGTCGGATCCGACTGCTGCGCGCGCCGCTGGGAGGTTGCCGGTCAGCGCTGAAGCGTCCGTAGACGACGCCGAAGCCGCCGACGTCCGTCGGCCGTGACGGAAAGAATCCGCGGACGAGAAAGCCGGCGGTGGAGAAGAAAGGCATCTGACTGACCGATTGATCGGGAGAGACGAGCATCGAGCCCGTGATCCCGAAGCCACGGTAGCTGCCAGCCTCACTGAACCGCACCAGCACCTGGTCGAAGAGGCCGTAGACGCCCCAGTTGCCCCGGGCGACACGCGGAGTGAAGCCGCGAGCGACCGTGGTGAAGTCGGTGAACTGGCTGTCGTCGTACCAGAACCCCGCCCTGTAGTTGCCGATCAGACCCCGGCCGCCGGGAAGACCGTTCACCTGGTATCCGGCCTCGCCGATCGCGAAGAGCGGCCCGGCCATCGACCAGTCCGCGCCGTGATGCTTGTTCTCGCCGATCGAGGTTTCGCCGTTGTACAGGCCGGCCATCACGTACGCGCGCTCGGTCGGTCTCACCTTGACGAGGCCGCCCCAGGTGGCGGTGGGATAGGCGGTCATGCCAGGCGCGTTGAAGAACACGCCGACCGGATTGCCGTCGAAGCCGTTCTGGACGAACACGTAGTTGTAGGGAGACACGAGGAAATCGTCCCCGGCGGCGATGCGGCCGACTCGCATCTCGACGCGGTCGTTCAGCAGCTGCTGCTGATACGCGACGTGAACGACCCGGTACGTCTGGCCTCCGAAGACCTGTTGCACGTTGAAGACGTTGCCGATGTCGTCTCTGGAAAGGCTCGAGCCGAAGCGCGTTCCGAGAAGGAGATGTCGAGTGAGCCGCCGGCGAGTCCGAACATCTTCTCAAGATCGAATACCAGATTGAGGCCGAGATTGCTCGCCCCTCGGAAGCCTTGTCGCACGCCGCCGATCGGATTGCCGAGGGCGTCGGTGACGAGCGTCAAGGTCGGGGTGACGCCGTGGTCCTCGAGCGACGTGCGTGCGCCGTACCAGTCTCCGAGCAGGTGCTCCTTGGGCAGGACGAGCTGGAAGGGCGTGTCGGTCAGAGTGCGTGTGCCGGCCGGCGGTCGCGAGGCGTCCTCGGCATGGACGGCGGCCGCCCAGCCGAGGACTACCAGGAGCGCGACGGCGACGCGGCTTCGATCTATGGCCACGTCCACTGATCGACTTCGGGCTTGTCCACGCCTTGCTCGTAGGCGTAGCTCTGGCAGATGGCGCGCGCGTCGTCGAGAATGACCTCGTCGCTCACCGCTTGCCCAGGAGCTCCTTGGCAAACGCCGCGACCCGATCGGGCTCGAAGCCGAACTTCTTCTGCAGCGCCTTCAGCGGCGCGGAAGCGCCGAACGTCGTCATCCCGATGACGTGGCCGGAGCTCCCGACGTATCGCTCCCATCCGAACGTCGAGGCTTGCTCGATCGCGACCCGAGCCTTCACCGTGGGGGGCAGCACGCTGTCCCGATACGCCTGCGTCTGGTGATCGAAAATCTCCCACGACGGCATCGAGACGACGCGTGCGCGGATGCCCTCTGCCAGCAGCTTGCCGTGCGCCTCGACGGCCAGGCTCAGCTCGCTGCCCGAGGCGATGAGGATGACATCGGGATTCCCTCCCGGTGGATCCGCGAGCACGTACGCGCCGCGGGCGACCCCTGTCGCGGCGGCGTACACGCTTCGATCCAGCGTCGGCAACGGCTGCCGCGAGAGCGCGAGCACGGCCGGCTCGTGCCGCAGTTGCATCACGTACCGATACGCCTCGACGACTTCGTTGGCGTCCCCAGGCCGCAGTGTGATGAGCCCGGGCATGGCCCGCAGCGACGCCAGATGCTCGACGGGCTGATGAGTCGGCCCGTCCTCACCGTCGCCCATGGCGTCGTGCGTGAACACGAAGATCGTGGGCAGCTCCATCAGGGCCGACAGCCGGATGGCCGGGCGTGCGTAGTCGCTGAAGATGAAAAACGTCGCGCCGAACGCCCGCAGCTTCGACAGCGAAAGGCCGTTGACGATCGCCGCCATCGCGTGCTCGCGAATGCCGAAATGCAGGTTCTTGCCACCCGGGCTCCCGGCCTGGAAGCTTCCGGCGCCCTCGTAGGTCAGCGTGGTCTTGTTCGATGGCCCCAGGTCCGCCGACCCGCCGAGGAGCCACGGGATGTTCTGCGCGAGCACGTTGAGCACCTTGCCCGAGGCGTCTCGGCCGGCGATGCCCTTGGCATCCGCCGGGAACACGGGAAGGCTGCGATCCCACCCCGCCGGCAGATCGCGTCGTTGCATCTGCTCGATCTCGCTCGCGAGCTCGGGGTACTTGGCCCGGTACGACCCGAAGAGCGCCGTCCACCGGGTCCGAGCCTCAGCGCCGCGCGCTCCGACGCCGGCGGCGAAGTGCTCGCGGACGCCGTCGGGGACCAGGAACTGCGCGTCCTCCGGCCAGCCATAGCTACGCTTGGTGAGGCGGACCTCCTCGTCCCCGAGCGGCTCGCCGTGGGCCGCGGCCGTATCGTGCTTGTGAGGAGCGCCGTAGCCGATGTGGCTGTCGAGGACGATGAGCGTGGGCCGCCCCTTCGTCTCGCGGAACACGCCGAGAGCCTGCTGGATGCGATCGAGATCGTTGGCGTCGCCCACGCGCAAGACGTTCCACCCGTACGCGAGGAACCGCGTGGCGACGTCCTCGGTGAAGGCGAGGCTCGTCTGCCCTTCGATCGTGATGTGGTTGTTGTCGTAGACCCAGCAGAGGTTGTCGAGACCGAGGTGACCGGCCAGCGAGGCCGCTTCGGAGGCGACGCCCTCCATCAGGCAGCCGTCGCCGCACACGACGTAGATGTCGTAGTCGAAGATTGCGAAGCCCGGTCGGTTGTAACGATCGGCGAGCCACTTCCGGGCGATGGCCATCCCCACGCTCGTCGCGACGCCCTGCCCAAGCGGGCCCGTCGTGGTCTCCACACCCGACACCCAGTGATACTCGGGGTGCCCGGGAGCCTTGCTGTCGATCTGGCGAAAGCGGCGGATGTCCTCCAGCGACACCGACGGCTGCCCCAACCGCTCGTAGTCCGCGTTCACCGCCCGCGTGCCGGTCAGATGCAGCACGGACCAGAGCAGCATCGAGGCGTGACCGTTCGAGAGGACGAACCGATCGCGGTTGGGCCAGATCGGGTCCGCGGGGTCGAAGCGCATCACGCGATTCCAGAGCGTGTAGACGAGTGGTGCCAGCGCCATCGGCGTGCCGGGGTGCCCCGACTTGGCGCGCTCGACCGCATCGATCGAGAGCGTGCGGATGGTGTTCACCGATAATTGGTCGAGCTCTGCGTTGGTCATTGGTGCGGCGACATTCGTCATCGGCTTGTCCTCGTCGGTTGGAGCTCCAGGGACGCGACCTTGCTCAGGCGGCGCAGGTGTCGGGGGGCGTCACTGAACGCGGCGGCCAGGAACGTCTGCACGAGATCCCAGGCCACGCTCGGCCCCACGGTGCGGCCACCGAGACAGATGATGTTCATGTGATCGTCCTCGACCCCCTGCCCGGCGGAAAAGTGATCATGGATCAGCCCGGCCCGGACACCCGGAACCTTGTTGGCGCAGACCGAGGCCCCCACGCCGCTGCCGCAGACAGCCACCCCGCGCTCGACCTTGCCGGCCGCCACCGCCCGCGCGAGCGGGATGACGTAGTCCGGATAGTCGTCGTCCGAGGTCAGCTTGTCCGCACCGAAGTCGACGACGTCGTGTCCAGCCGCGCGGAGCCGCGTGATCAGATCCCTTTTCAAGTCGAACCCGCCGTGATCGGTGGCGATTCCCACGTGCATGGTGTGTTCTCCGTGAAATGGCGTCAGCGTAGTGATGGCTCGGATGCCGCCTCGTGGTCGGCCAACACGACGGCCTGGTGCTGACTGATCCGGCCGGCTGGAATCGACCAATCGCCCTTACGCAGGCGGGCCAGCATCGATGCCTTCTCCCGTCCGGTGACCAGCCAGACGATGCGCCGCGACCGATTGAGCACGGGGTAGGTCAAGGTCATCCGGCGCCGGCCTTGATAGACGCCGGTGAGCGCGACGTCGGCGCCGGTCGCGTCGAGCACCGGATCGCCGGGCACCAGCGACGCCGTGTGGCCGTCGGGCCCGAGGCCCAGGTGGGCGAGATCGAGCACTGCCGGGGCGCCCGCAATCTTCTGGAGCATCGCGGCGTACTGGCCGCTCGCAAATTCGAGGTCGGCCGATTCCACCGGCATGGCGTGAACCTGGTCGGGGCGCAGCGGACAATGCGCGAGCAGGCTCTCGCGCAGATGGGTGAGGTTGCGGTCGGGATCTCCGGCCGGCGCCACGCGCTCGTCCACCTGGACCACGTGCACACCGGCCCATGGCATCCGTTCCTCGGCCAGCGCCCGCAGCATCGTCCACGGGGTGTGACCTCCGCTGAAGGCCACGATAAAGCGGCCGCGCGCGGCGACGGCCGCGCGCGCCTCCTCGGCGGTGAATGCGGCGCCCGCTCGCGCGACCGAATCGGCGTCGGTCAGCACTTCGATCTTCATGACGCCTTGATCATCGGGTTCTGCCAGCCTCCGGGGGGCGAGACTCTCGTGTCGACTTCTTTCGGTCCCCAGGCGCCCGGCTCATATTCGTAGACGGGCGTGCCTTCCTTCAGCACTGGATCGACGATTCGCCACGCCTCTTCGACGTAGTCCTCCCGGGCGAACAGCGTGGCATCCCCGTGCATGGCGTCTCCCAGCACTCGCTCGTACGCATCCATCTCATCGGCGCGCGGGAGCCGAGTGCCCAGCATCTCCGCGGTCTGGCTCTGCGTCTCCTGCCCGGGCGCGATGACGTTCGCGCCGATGGCGATCGTGATGTCGGGGCTGATCCGAAAGCGGCAGTAGTTCGGCCCGAGGTCGAAGCCGTGGAACATCGTGGGCGGCTGGCGGAGTCGGACGACGACCTCCGTGCACGTCACGGGCAGGCACTTTCCGGCCCGGATGTAGAAGGGCACGCCCTGCCAGCGCCAGGAATCGATCTCGAGCCGCAAGGCGACAAACGTCTCTACCGTCGAGTCGGACGCCACGCCCTTCTCCGACCGGTAACCACGAAACTGTCCGCGTACGATGTCATCGGCGGCGAGCGATGGGATCGCCTTGAGGACCTTCACCTTCTCGTCTCGAATCGATTCACTATCGGTTCTGATCGGAGGCTCCATGGCCAGATTGCTCAGGACCTGGAACAGATGGTTCTGGACCACGTCGCGGACGGCGCCCGTCTCGTCATAGAACGCGCCTCGGCCCTGAATCCCGAACTCTTCGGCCATGGTGATCTGCACGCTCTCGACGTGATTCCTGTTCCAGAAGGGCTCGAGGAAGGCGTTCGCGAACCGGAAGAAGAGCATGTTGTGCACAGGCCGCTTCCCGAGGTAGTGGTCGATCCGGAAGATCGACGTCTCGTCGAAGGCTCCGAGCAGAACCCGGTTGAGCTCCCGCGCGGAAGCGACGTCGTGGCCGAACGGCTTCTCGACGATGACGCGGCCGCCCTTCGTACAGCCCGCCTTGACGAGCTGCTCGACGACCAGCTCGAACAACACGGGCGGGATAGCCAGGTAGTGCGCCGGCCTCCGCGCGGAGCCGAGCTCTTTACGGATGGCCTGGAACGTCGCCGGGTCCTTGTAGTCGCCGTCGACATAGCGCAACACGCCGCACAGCGTGCCGAACGCCGCGGGATCGAGTCCTCCGTGCTTCTCGAGGCCGTCCTTGGCCCGGGCGACCAGCTGTTCGAGCTTCCAGCCCGCTTTCGCCACGCCGATGACCGGCACGTCGAGGTGGCCGCGTTTCACCATCGCCTGCAGCGCGGGGAAGATCTTCTTGTGCGCGAGGTCACCGGTCGCGCCGAAGAACACGAAGGCATCGGAATGGACGTCGTTCATCGTCCGCTCCCGTCACCGCGACGGCTTTTCGAGGTGACCGCCGAACTCATAGCGCATCGCCGAGAGCAGCTTGTCGGCGAAGTCCGCCTCGCCGCGCGAGCTGAAACGCTCGTACAGAGCGGAGGAGAGGACGTGGGCCGGCACCGCCTCGTCGATGGCCGCCTTGATCGTCCACCGACCTTCGCCGGAATCGGACACGCGCCCCTCGAAGGCCTTGAGCTCCGGATCCTTCATGAGTGCCGCGGCCGACAGGTCGAGGAGCCAGGAGGCGATGACGCTGCCGCGTCGCCACACCTCGGCGACGTCGGGCAGATTGAAGTCGTACTGGTAGTGCTCGGGATCGCGCAGCGGGGTTGTCTCGGCATCGACCGCGTGGCCCTGCCTGCCGATGTTGGCGGAGCGCAGGATGCCCAGCCCCTCGGCGTAGGCCGCCATGATCCCGTACTCGATCCCGTTGTGGACCATCTTGACGAAGTGGCCCGCGCCGTTCGGCCCGCAGTGGAGGTACCCCCGCTCGGACGTTCCGTTGGCCTTCTCTCGACCCGGAGTTCGGGCGATGTCGCCGGCGCCGGGCGCCAACCTGGCGAAGATCGGATCGAGGCGCTTGACCACGTCCGGCTCGCCTCCGATCATCATGCAATACCCGCGCTCCAGTCCCCAGACGCCACCGCTGGTCCCAACGTCGACGTAGTGGATCCCCTTCGGTGCGAGCTCCTTCGCGCGCCGGATGTCGTCGATGTAGTAAGAGTTGCCGCCGTCGATGAGGATGTCGCCCCTCTCGAGCAGCGGCAGAATGTCGGCGATGGACTTGTCGACCACCGCCGCTGGGACCATCAGCCACACCGTCCTCGGCTTGTCCAGCTTCTTCACGAAGTCTGCGAGCGAGGAGGCACCCACCGCCTTCTCCTGGGTCAGCTCCTGCACCGCCTTCGGAGACATGTCGAAGACCACGCACTGGTGGCCACCCTTGAGAAGCCGCCGCACCATGTTGGCGCCCATGCGGCCAAGTCCGATCATTCCGAGCTGCATAGCTGACTCCTTTGAAGCGCCGATCGCTCGGCGGGCTCGAGTTCACGCTCGGTGTCGTCGAGGGCGGTGCGCAGGCGGTTCATCGCGGCGGCCACGCCGTCGCGGTCGCCGAAGACTGCCGAGCCCGCCACGAGCACGGTGGCGCCGGCCCGAACGACCAGCGGCGCCGTCGTCGCATCGATGCCCCCATCCACTTCCACGTCGCACGCGGACGCGCGCCGCTCAATCAGCTCGCGCACCCGTCCGATCTTCGGCAGCGTCGTCCGGAGGAACGGCTGATGACCGAACCCCGGGTTGACGGTCATGACCAGCACCTGGTCCAGGTCCTGGATGATGTCCTCGAGCACGGCCGATGGCGTCGCCGGGTTGATGGCGACGGCGGCGCGCTTGCCCAGTGTCCTGATCCTTTGCACCGTGCGGTGCAAGTTGTTGTTGCCCTCCCAGTGGACGAGAAACGAATCGGAGCCGGCCGCGGCGAACTCGTCGAGAAAAAAGTCCGGGTCGGAGATCATCAGGTGGATCTCGAGGGGCAGATGCGTCACCCGCCGTAGGGACTGGACGATCGCCGGCCCCATGCTGAGGTTCGGCACGAAGTGCCCGTCCATCACGTCCACGTGGATTCGATCGGCCCCGGCGTGCTCCGCGTCGGCCACCTGCTGGCCGAGACGCGCGAAGTCGGCGGCGAGAATCGAAGGGGCGAGTTTCACGGCGCTCACGTGTTGGACGCCTCGAAGATGCTGCGAATGGAGGCATCGAGCAGGGCGTTGAACTCGGCATCGGATTGCTGGGCCGATAGCCCCTCGACCAGCGCCCGCGAAAAGCTCGCGACGACGCCGTGATTCCTCCGCAAGCGCTGGTTGCCTTCTTCCCGTGAATAGCCGCCCGACAGCGCAACCACCCTCACGACCCGGGGATGTTTGACGAATTCGGCGTAGAGGTCGTCTTTGTCCGGCAAGGTGAGCTTGAGCATGACGGGCTGGCCGGCGGGCAAACGGTTGAGCTCGCCGAGGATGGCCGCTTTGAGCAACTCTTCGGCCCTGGCTTTGTCCGGGCAGTGAATATCCACTTCCGGCTCGACGATCGGCACGAGGCCCGCGGCGATGATCTGCCGAGCGACCTCGAACTGCTGGGTCACGACGTCCTTGATACCGGCCTGGTTGGCTTGCTTGATGAACGAGCGCATCTTGGTTCCGAAGATGCGCTTCGCGTTGGCCTTGTCGAGCAGCCCGGCAAGCTCGGGCATCGGCTTCATCAGCTGGACACCGGATTTCTCCGCGGCCAGGCCCTTGTCTACTTTCAAGAACGGCACCACCCGCTTGACACTCCACAGATAGTCCGCGGTCGGCTTCCCCTCGACGTCCCTGTCGATGGTGTTCTCGAACAGGATCGCGCCGAGAATCCGCGCCCCGGTGAAGGCGGGGCTGGTCATGATCCGCGTGCGCATTTGATGCACGATCGCGAACATCTGCTCCTCGTTGGACCACGCATTTTCCTTGATTCCGTACGCACGCAGCGCGCCGGGCGTGCTGCCACCGCTTTGATCCAGCGCCGCAATGAACCCGGGATGTGTCTTCATCTTCTCCAGCTGCGCTTTGAAGTCGCCCGTCTCGCTCGTCATCGCACGGCGTCCTTTCGCATCCGGTAACGACGGATCATGTTGTTCGTCGAGCTGTCGTGGCCAAGGGTTGGCTCGGTCGCGCCGTCGAGCTCCGGGATGATCCGCTGGGCCAGCACCTTGCCCAGCTCGACTCCCCACTGATCGAACGAGTCGACGTCCCAGACGACGCCCTGGGTGAACACGCTGTGCTCGTAGAGCGCGACGAGCTTTCCGAGCGTCTCCGGCGTCAGCCGCTCGGCGAGGATCGTGTTCGAGGGGCGATTCCCCTGGAAGACCCGATGCGGGACCAGACCGTCCGGCGTGCCCTCGGCCTTGACTTGCTCACGCGTCTTGCCGAAGGCCAGCGCCTCGGTCTGAGCGAACACGTTCGCCAGCAGCATGTCGTGGTGCCGGCCGAGCGGGTTCAGGCTGTGACGGAACGCGATGAAGTCACACGGGATCAGTCGGGTCCCTTGATGGATCAGCTGGTAGAACGAATGCTGGCCGTTGGTGCCCGGCTCTCCCCAGTAGATGGGCCCGGTCGCATAGTCGATCTCGACGCCATCGCGCGTGACGTGCTTGCCGTTGCTCTCCATCGTCAGCTGCTGCAGGTAGGCGGGGAAGCGCTTGAGGTATTGCTCGTAGGGCAAGACCGCCACGGTTTCGGCGTCGAAGAAATCCGTGTACCACACGGTCAGCAAGCCCAGGAGCACCGGCAGGTTGCGCTCGAACGGGGCGGTCCGGAAGTGCTCGTCCATCTGGTGGAACCCGTCGAGCAGCGCGCGAAAGTTGTCGGGACCGACGGCGAGCATCGTCGACAGGCCGATCGCCGAGTCCATGGAATAGCGCCCGCCCACCCAGTCCCAGAATCCGAACATGTTCGCGGTGTCGATCCCGAACTCCGACACCTTCCGGGCGTTGGTGGAGACGGCGACGAAGTGCTTGGCCACCGCCTTGACCTCGCCGCCGAGGCCCGCGAGCAGCCACTGGCGGGCGCTCTCGGCGTTGGTCATCGTCTCCAGCGTCGTGAAGGTCTTCGACGAGACGATGAAGAGCGTTTCCGTCGGGTCCAGGTCGCGGGTGGCCTCGACGAAATCGGTCCCGTCGACGTTCGACACGAACCGGAAGGTCATCGCGCGGTCGCTGTAGTGCTTGAGCGCCTCGTAGGCCATGACGGGCCCGAGGTCGGAGCCGCCGATGCCGATGTTGACCACGTTGCGGATGCGCTTTCCGGTGTGGCCCTTCCACGCGCCACTCCGCACGCGGGTCGCGAAGTCGGCCATGGCATCGAGCACGGCGTGGACCTCGGGCACCACGTTCTTACCATCGACGATGATCGACGCACCGCGCGGAGCTCGCAGGGCCACGTGCAGGACGGCCCGATCTTCCGTCACGTTGATCTTGTCGCCCCGGAACATGGCGTCGATGCGCTCGCGCAGACCGCACTCCTCGGCCAGTCGGCGAAGCAGTGCGAGGGTATCGTCGGTGACGCGATTCTTGGAGTAGTCGAGAAAGACCCCGACCGCCTCGGCGGTCAGGCGTTCTCCACGTTTGGCGTCGTCGGCGAAGAGCGTGCGCAGGTGAAAATCGCGGATCTTCTCGTAGTGGGCCTGGAGGGCCTTCCATGCGGGGCGCGCGGTCAGGGGCAACATTCTAGTCATTGATCTTCCTGTGCCTTCTTCGGATCCGATCTGCCCATCTTGCGATTCCTCCCACAAGCGAAACCCGCCGAGGAACGCGTTCGCGTTGTCCCCGACTCGGCAACCAGGCGGCAGCTCGTCCAGTTGGTGGACGTTACCGCCCCCGAGAACGACGTCCTCGGGCTCGAGCGCGGCGATCAGACGACGGACCGCGTCGGCGACGTCACGCCGCCACTGCGTGAGCCCGTGCTCCTGCAGCCCGCGCAGTCCGACGTACGTCTCGAAGGTTCCGTCCCGGTACGGCAAGTGGCCCAGCTCCATCGGCTCCACGATGCCCTCGACGATGAGGGTCGAGCCCAGGCCGGTTCCCAGGCCGAGAAAGAGCATCTTGCCGCCCTGGTAGCTGCCGCGCGCTTGCATTGCGGCATCGTTGACGAGCTTGACCGGGCATCCGAAGGCGGTCCGATAATCGAATCCAACCCACCCCGGACCGAGGTTATGCGGCTCCGCAACCGGACGACCGTGGAGCACCGGGCCCGGATAGCCGATCGATACGGCGTCGTACTTCCATCCCGCGGCGGCGGTCCTGACCCCGGCAACCATCTGCTCGGCCGTGAGCGTCGGCCCAGAGGCAAACTCTCGAGGTGCCTTCTCGCCCGTGGCGAGCACCTTCACGCGAGTCCCGCCGACGTCGACGACCAGTACCCGCATGGTGAGCCCTCAGCTCGCCTTGGCCAGGGTGGCGCTCTTCCCGGCAATGACGCCCATCAGCTCCTGCCAGGAGTTGACGAACGACTTCGCGCCTTCGTCCTGGAGCTGACTGGCGAGGGCATCGACGTCGACGCCAGAGACGCCGAATTGCGCCAACACGGCCTCGCTGTCACCGCCGTCGGCGGTCAGCATCTCGCCGAGCGAGCCGTGATCGGCCAGCGCCTTCAAGGTGCCCTCGGGCATCGTGTTCACCGTGAACGGCGCGGCAAGCGCCCTGACGTAGAGGACGTCGGAGGCGCCGGGATCCTTGGTGCCCGTGCTGGCCCACAGCAGGCGTTGCGGGCGGGCGCCGGCGTTGAAGACGCGCTGCCAGCGCGGAGAGCCGAGCAGCGCACGGTAGGCCTTGTACGTCCGCTTCGCGATCGCGATGCCGAGCTGATTGCGGAGCGCTTGCGGCACTCTGTCCTTGACCGCCGCGTCCCAGCGGCTGATGAACACGGAGGCGACCGATCCGACCTCTGCATCGAGCCCGGCGGCCACGCGGCGCTCGATCCCACGCATGAACGCGTCGGCGGCCGCCAGGTAGTGCGCAGACGAGAACAGCAGCGTCACGTTGATCGGGATGCCGGCAAAGACCGCTTCCTCGATGGCCGGCAGCCCTTCCTTGGTGCCAGGAATCTTGATGAGGAGGTTCGGTCGCCCCGCCCGGGCGTGCAGGGTTTTGGCAGCGGCCAGGGTGCTGGCGGTGTCGTGGGCGAGCAGCGGCGACACCTCCAGCGACACCCAGCCGTCGACGCCGTGCGTCCGGTCCCAGATCGGTCGAAACAGATCCGCGGCCCGGGTCAGGTCCTCCAGCGCCAGGTCGAAGAACAATTCTTCGCCCGACTTGCCTTCCCTGACCTTCTTTCGGATCGCGGCGTCGTAGGCCGAGCTGTTCTTGATGGCGTGGTCGAAGATGGTGGGATTCGACGTGAGCCCGGTCACCGAGAGCTCGTCGATGTAGCGCACGAGTGTGCCGCTCTCCAGCAGATCGCGCGTGATGTTGTCGAGCCAGAGACTCTGGCCTTCGTCGTGGAGCGTCTCCGTCGCTTTCATCGTGTCACCTCCGGTGACAGGAGCTCGGGCAAGTCGTGGGTCATCAAGTCGCCGATCCGCTCGACCGTCAGATCGGCCGGGGGATAGGCCTTCGCATCGCGAGCGTACTGACCCTGACGGGGAAAAATCGTGGTGACGCGGTCGCGCCAGATTTTCTTGGCCGCGGCCAGGATCCGCGGCTTGTCGTCCACGAGAACGTAGTGCTGCGCCGGATAGCGTCGCTCGACGTCATCCAGCGTTTCTTCCTTGTGGATGTAGATCAACACGTGGCCGTCCACGGCCTCCCAGATGCCGGAGCGCTCCACCTTGCGCGGCTGGAACACGACGTCACCATCGGAGAGGATGACCGTCGGGCCCCACGAGCGGAACCGTTCCAGGACGTCGAGCGCCCCGGGGTAGAGACGATTGGCGAACGGGTAATCGACCAGGTACGCCGACATCGACATGAGGCGCACGTCCTGGGGATGCTCGACCCGGTAACGCTGGAGCGCGCCGAGATAATCGCGATACCCGAGCTCGACGAACAGCGCCTCGAGGATCGCCCAGTACCGGTCACGCGAGACGGCGCCGAACTCGCGCTCGAGATGGCGCTTGAGGTCGGCCTGAATGCGGTCGTTGTCCAGCAGCGTGTTGTCCACGTCGACCAGGAAGACGAAGGGAGCCGGCGTCATGATGCGGCCACGATCGAGGCGTCGGGGCGCGATATTTCTACATCAGCCGACCGTGCCGAGGCGTGCGTCAAGTCTCGCAGCGACTCCCAGGCCGACGTCGACAGCATGGCTTCGGTGGAGCGCCAGCGCCAGTTACCTTGCGCCGTCCCGGGCTGGTTCATCCGAGCGTCCTTTCCCAGATTGAGCACGTCCTGCAGCGGCGCGATCGCGAGCGCGGCGACTGACGACCACGCCAGTCGCAGCAACGCCGGCGCAGCATCCGCGCTGGTGCCTCCCCCACGCTTCAGGTAGCGCCACAGGTTGCGCCGTTCGGCTTCTGACAGGTCGTCGTGCCATCCACGCGTCGTCGGATTGTCGTGCGTACCCGTGTACACGACCGAGTTCGGGACATGGTTGTCGGGCAGGTGCGGGTTGTCGGCATGGCCGTCGAATGCGAACTGCAGAACGCGCGTGCCGGGGAGACGAAACGCGTCACGGAGCGCGACCACGTCCGGCGTGATGATTCCCAGGTCCTCGGCGAGGAACGGCAGACCGCCCAGGGCCTTCTCCACCTCGGCGAAGAAGCCGGCGCCCGGCCCCGGCATCCACTGACCGGACTCCGCCGTCGCGGCTCCTGCCGGCACGTGCCACGCGGCAGCGAATCCGCGGAAGTGATCGAGGCGGATGGCGTCGACGTGAGCCAGCAGGGCGCGCAAGCGGTCGATGCACCAGCGGTAGCCACTCGCGGCCAGCGCGTCCCAGTCGTAGATCGGATTGCCCCACCGCTGTCCCTGCGAGCTGAAGTAGTCTGGCGGCACTCCGGCGACGACGCGCGGCCGGTGCTGTGCGTCGAGCAGGAACAGCTCCGGGTGGGCCCAGACGTCGCTCGAGTCCGGGGAGACGAAAAAGGGCAGGTCACCGATCAAGCGCACACCTCTGGCGCGCGCATGGGCCTTCAAGCGTGCTCCCTGACGGAACAACACGAACTGAACAAACCGAACCCGGTCCACCTGGCTCGCCAGAGCCCAACGCGCCCGGTCCAGCGCGGCCGGCGTGCGGCGGATCAGCTCTTCCGGCCACTCGAGATAGCTGGCGCCGGCGTATCTCGCCTTCAAGGCTCGGAACAATGCATAGTCGTCCAGCCAGTGGGCATGGTCATTGCCGAAGTGTTCGAAGTCCGGGCGCAGGTCCGATCGCGCGCCGGTGCTGAAGTTCTTCCACGCCGTCTCGAGCAAGGCGAACTTGAAGCGCTTGACGGCGTCGAAGTCGACGGTCGTGGGCGAAAACGAGCAGCCCGCGCAGTCGGCCGCCCGCACCAGTCCGTCCTCGATCAGCCAGTCGGGGCTGATCAGGAGCGGGTTGCCGGCAAACGACGACAGCGATTGGTACGGCGAATCGCCGTAGCCGGTGGGACCTAGCGGGAGCGCCTGCCACCAGCGTTGCCCCGCCTCGTGAAGCCGGTCCACCCATGCCACGGCCGTCGGACCGACATCACCAATCCCGTACAGCGAGGGCAGGGACGTGACGTGCAGCAGGAGGCCGGACGCTCGGTAGCCCGCCGGGAACGGAGGGAGACTCATGCGCGTCCGCCCAGCGCGGCGTCGACGAGCTCCTGCGCCTCGCTCACGAGGGCGTCGAGGTGCGCCGCGCCCCTGAAGCTCTCCGCGTAGATCTTGTAGATGTTCTCCGTGCCTGACGGCCGGGCCGCGAACCACCCGCTCGGCGTCACGATCTTCAAGCCCTCGATCGGGGCGCCGTTACCAGGGGCGCGGGTCAGCTTCGCGGTGATGGGCTCGCCGGCGAGCGTCTGTTCCTTGATGGCCTCGGGTGACAGCGCATGCAGCCGCGCCTTCTGCTCGGGCGTGGCCGGCGCGTCGATCCGCGTGTAACAGGACGCGCCGAACTCCGCCGCCAGCTCCCGATAGTGCTCGCCGGGATCCTTGTCCGTGCGGGCGGTGATCTCGGCCGCCAGCAGATCCATGATCGGGCCGTCCTTGTCGGTCGTCCACACGGTGCCGTCGTGCCGCAGGAAGCTGGCGCCAGCGCTCTCCTCGCCGCCAAAGCAGCAGGAGCCGTCGAACAAGCCGGGCACGAACCACTTGAACCCGACGGGCACCTCGTAGAGCCGACGGCCGAGCTTCGCGACGACGCGGTCGATGAGGCTACTGCTGACCAGCGTCTTGCCGACCGCGGCGTGCGCGGGCCAGTGGGGACGATGCGTGAGCAGGTAGCGGATGGCCACCGCCAGGTAGTGGTTGGGGTTCATCAGTGCCTCGGAGGCCGTCACGATGCCGTGCCGATCCGAGTCGGGATCGTTGGCGAAGGCGACGCGGAACTGGTCTTTGAGCCCGACGAGCCGCGCCATGGCGTACGGGCTCGAGGGGTCCATGCGGATCTTGCCGTCGTGGTCCACCGTCATGAACGAGAACGTCGGATCGATCACCGGGTTGACGACGGCGATGTGGAGCTTGTAGAGGAAGTTGATCGGTTCCCAGTAGGGCATCGCCGCCCCGCCCAGCGGATCGACGGCCATCGTGAAGCCGGCCGCGCGGATCGCGTCCATGTCCACGACGCGCTCGAGGTCTTCGACGTAGGGCAGGACCAGATCTTCCTCGTGGGTGGTCACCGCCTTGATGGCCGTCGTGAATGGGACCCGCTTCACGCTCGAGCTGCCCTGACGCAAAAGCTCGTTGGCTCGACGCTGGACCCACGCGGTGACGTCGGTATCGGCGGGGCCGCCGTTGGGCGGGTTGTACTTGAAGCCTCCGTCCTCGGGAGGGTTGTGCGACGGGGTGATCACGATTCCGTCGGCGAGGTGCGCCTTGCGGCCGCGGTTGTAGACGAGAATGGCTCGCGAGATGACGGGCGTCGGCGTGACGCCGCCGTCGCGCTGGATGATCGTCTCGACCCCGTTGGCCGCCAGCACTTCCAGCGCGGTGCGCTGGGCCGGCTCGGACAGGGCGTGCGTGTCCTTGCCCATGTAGAGCGGTCCGTCGATCCCCTGACCGCGGCGGTAGTCGCAGATCGCCTGCGTGATCGCCATGACGTGGGCCTCGTTGAACGAGCCGCGGAACGCCGAGCCCCGGTGCCCGCTGGTGCCGAAGCTGACGAGCTGATCGGGGGCGTCCACGTCGGGCGTGCGCTCGTAATACGCGTGCTCGAGCCGCGCCAGATCCACGAGCATTCCGATCTGGGCCGGCTTCCCGGCCAGGGGCGAGATCGTCACTGTCTTCTCCATCACGACACCGGGCATGGCTTGACGTGCCAGATGTCGGCCGCGTACTCGGCGATGGTGCGATCGCTCGAGAACTTTCCGGACCCGGCCACGTTCAAGATGGCCTTGCGCGCCCAGGCATCCGGGTTCGCGTACAGCGCGCAGAGGCCGGCATCGGCCTCGAGGTAGGAAGCGAGGTCCGCGAGGTGCATGTAGTAGTCGCCGCGCGTGAGCAAGGTGTCGCGCAACGGCGCAAAGATCCCCGGCTCGCTCCGGCTGAAGTGGTCGGAGAAGATCAGATCTAGCGCGGCGCGCACCTCGGGTTGGTTGTCGTAGTGCCAGCGCGGGTCGTACCAGCCGCGGCTGCTGGCCACCTGCTCCGTGGTCAGGCCGAACAGGAAGAAGTTCTCCTCCCCGGCTTCCTGCGCCATCTCGATCGTCGCGCCGTCGCGCGTGCCGATCGTCAGCGCGCCGTTCATCATGAACTTCATGTTGCTGGTGCCGCTCGCCTCGTAGCCCGCCGTCGAGATCTGGTTGGAGACGTCGGTGGCGGGAATCAGCCGCTCGGCCAGCGACACGTTGTACTCGGGCAGGAACACGATCTTGAGCCGACCGCGGGTCGCCGGATCGGCGTCGATGGTGACGGCGAGATTGTTCAGGAGCTTGATGATGAGCTTCGCGAGGCGGTAGGCCGGCGCCGCCTTGCCCGCGAACAGGAACGTCCGCGGCGTTATCTCGAGGCTCGGGTTCTCCCGCAATCGGTTGTAGAGGACGACGATGCGCAAGGCATTGAGGAGCTGCCGCTTGTATTCGTGGATGCGCTTGACCTGGCTGTCGAAGATGGTGTCGGGATCCACCTGCGGCCGCGAGGTCGATCGGAGCCACTGAGCGAAGGTCGACTTGGCTGCTCGCTTCGCCTCGAGAAACACGCTGCGGAAGCCGCGGTCGTCGGCCAGGGGCTTGAGCTTCGCGAGCTCACTGAGGTCGGTGATCCAGCCGTCGCCGATCGCCTCGGTGATGAGGCGCGCGAGCGCCGGGTTCGCGAGCAACATCCAGCGCCGCGGCGTGACCCCGTTGGTCTTGTTGCTGAAGCGCTCGGGAAAGGTCTCGGCCAGGTCCTTCACCGTGGTCGCGCGCAGCAGCGCGGAGTGGATCGCGGCCACCCCGTTCGTGCTGTGCGAGCCCACGATGGCGAGATTCGCCATGCGGACGTGCTTTGCGGAGCCTTCCTCGATCAGGCTCGTCCGCGCGACGCGGCCTTCGTCAGCCGGAAAACGGCGCCGCACGTCATCGAGCAGTCGGCGGTTGATCTCGAAGATGATCTCGAGGTGGCGCGGCAGCAGCAGCTCGAACCACTCGAGCGGCCATTTTTCGAGGGCTTCGGGCAGAAGCGTGTGGTTCGTGTACGCCAGCGTCCGCTGGGTCAGGTGCCAGGCCTGGTCCCATCCGAGGTACGCGTCGTCGAGCAAGATTCGCATCAGCTCGGGGACGGCGATCGCAGGATGGGTATCGTTGAGCTGGATGGCGGCCCGTTCGGGAAGCGCGCTCCAGTCGGCGTTGCTGCGGCGGAATCGTCGGATCAGATCCGCCAGCGAGCAGGCGACGAGAAAGTACTCCTGCACGAACCGCAGCTCTTGCCCCTTGGCCGTCGAGTCGTCGGGATAGAGGACCCGTGTGAGAGATTTAGCCGCAAGCGTCTCCGCCAGCGCGCTGACGAACTCGCCATGACTGAACGTCTGGAAATCGAAGTCGAGGGACGTGGACGCCGCCCAGAGGCGGAGGGTGTTGATCGTCTTGCCGCCATAGCCCACCACGGGCCGATCGAAGGGAATGCCGAGCAACGTGAACGACCGGCCGGGGATCGCGCGCAGCGTCCCGTCTCGCACCTCGATCGAGTGGTTCAGCCTGATCTCGACCTTCTCTTCCGGACGAACGACCTCCCACGGGTCGGGGCGGCGAAGCCAGTTGTCCGGCTGCTCGTGTTGCCAGCCGTGCTCGATGGTTTGCTGGAACATTCCGTATTCGTAGCGGAGGCCATACCCCATCGCCGGCAGCTGCATCGTGGCCATCGAGTCGAGAAAACACGCCGCCAGACGCCCGAGACCGCCATTTCCCAGCCCGGCGTCGGGTTCCTCCTCGAGCAGGCCGAGCCAATCGAGCGACGCCTGCTTGACCGCTTCACTCACGAGGGGGCTGAGCAGCAGATTGGTGATGTTGTTGGTCAGCGAACGGCCGATCAGGAATTCCATCGAGAGGTAGTAGACGCGCTTCGGATCTTCGCGCTCGTAGGTCTGCTCCGTGCGGACCCATCGCTGCGAGAGGACGTCTCGCACGGAGCGCGCGAACGCCTCGTAGCGCTCCCGCAGCCCGGCGGTTGCCGGATCGGCGACGTTGTCGAAGAGCAGGTGCCGCTCGTAGAGCGCCTGGGCGTTCCCCGCGAGCTCGACCGGGCCGCATCCATATTGCCGGCGGAGCGCTGCCATGGGGTCCGATGATGCCTTCTCTCTTGTGCTCATCGACGTGCTTCCTCTCGGTGGTCCCGCACGTGAACAGGCCCGCTGTGCCCTTCGTGAGGCATCTCGTTCCACAAGCGGATCGCCGGATCCGATCGGTCGTGTTCGTATCCCACCGCACTCAGGCTGGCCGTGCCGAGCACGAAGTACCGCCCTGCCCCCGGTGGGAGCCCGAGCCAGCGCGCGGCGAACACTCGGAGAAAGTGCCCACTCGAGAAGAGCAGCACGTCTCCCTCGATGGCCCGCACGCGGCGCGCCACCCGATCGGCCCGCGCGCCGATCTGATCCGGCGACTCCCCTCCCGGGCAACCGTCGCGGAACAGCTGCCAGTCAGGGCGCTCGGCGTGGATGTCGGCGCTGGTGCGACCTTCATACGTGCCGTAGTTCCACTCCATGAGGTCGGGCTCGACTTCCGCCATGGAGCCGAAGCCAGCGAGCTCGCACGTTCGGACCGCCCGACGCAGAGGGCTCGTGAGCACCGCGGCGAACCTCAACCCCTCGAGCCGCTCTCCGAGCCGGACGGCCTCGGCTTCACCCTGCGCGGTCAGCGGAAGGTCGGTCACTCCCGTGTGCTGACGCGAGATGGTCCAGGCCGTCTCGCCGTGTCTCGCCAGGTACACGACAGGAAGCGCATCGCTCATGATCGACTCCCGTTCTGTGCTCTCACAACGACCTCCTCCAATGGAGCAATCGCGGTGCCGAACGCTCCGGGGTGTCTCGCGACCGGCAACTCGGCTTGTCACCACGGATTTCCAACGAAGCACGGCCGTGATTCACGCGACCCTGCCGGCTTCGAGATGCTAACCGGCCAGCGGCTGCCAGTCGACTGGCAGGGCTTCGTCGCAACTCGGACGGCATCAGGCGCGTCATGGCGTCCCGATCGGCTGGTGTTCTGAAGACGACGAGCTGCGTTTTTCGCGACACCTCGTAAGAAATTCGCGACGTTACGCGCCGCGCTAATAGAACCACGGGTTTAGGCTTGGCCGGCGCGTTGCTCTAGTGCGCCGGATGGCGTGAGTCGAGGGCGCGCTGACCACGGTCACTTTCGGGCTCGCGCTGGTCACGCTGCTTGAGATGGCGGGACCGCCCCGCTCGTTTCACGTGAACTGGACACCGGCGAGTGAGCCACGAACCTCTGGGCCGGGAGCGCAAATGAACGCAGATTCTTCGCCGCCGACGCCACAATGATGAGGCTAATCAGCCTGTTCGCATCCTGGGCATCGCGGGCAGCTTGCGGCGGGCCTCGTGCAACCGCGCCGCCCTGCGCGCGGCGATCGCGCTCGTTCCCGAAGGCGCGACACTCGATGTCTTCGAGCTTCACGACATTCCCGGTTTCAATCAAGACGATGAGGGCAACCCACCGTCCCGGCCCATCAACAAGCCGGAGGTGATGATCTGCTCCGTAATCTCGTCGCCTGGACGCGGCAACTCGGACAGCGGAACGATCGAAACAGTTGACTGCGGTCCGGCGCACGGTCCGGATCCAAGCAGACGCCGGTCGCCGGCGCTGCCGATGGGAGCCCTGAAGCGCGACTGCTCGGCCCGCCGCCCGCCCTCGCGGGTCACGCGGTGCCGGGCGGCGCCGGGTCAGGAGCTCAGCGCTCGAGAGTGAGCCGTCGTCAACGCCTGTCGCAGGAGCGCGGAGAGCCAGGACTGCTCCGGGCCGCTGACGATGGGTGGCTCAGTGAGCGTGTCGATCGTGATGATCGTCGGCGCGCTGCCGTCCCCGAGCAGGTCGGCGTGGGGATCCTCCCACCGCCGTGCAATATCGCGAAAGACCGAGCGATCGCTCGCCTCGTGCTCCGGGGTGCTCTCGCGTCCACGGCGCCGATCGAAGCGACGCGTCACCTCCTCCACGTCGTCGCAGCGACAGTAAAGCAGCGTCACGTCAACCCGCCGCGTCCGACAGATGGCGTAGATCGTGTCTCGCTTCGCTCGCTCGCCGTAGACCGCATCGAGGATCACCACGCTCGCCCGGTGGAGGTCGCCCTCCAATCGTCGGGCAATCTCCTCGTACGCGCGATCGCGCACCTGGTCGTACTCGTGGACGTCAACGGTGAAGCCCCGGGTGCGCTCGACCCAGTACGGAAGTCGGATGTCGAGATCGGCATAGACGTCGCAGCTGCGGATGAGCACGCCGCCCGCATGCGCGTGCAGTCGTCCCGCGGTAGTCGTCTTGCCCGCCGCGGGAAGACCGCACATCATCACGACGGAGGCCGACAACGCGGACCGCGCGTTCGGCGTCGACATCATCCTCAGCCGGTGTTCCGCAGGCCTGCGGCGATGCCGTTGATCGTGAGCGCGATGACCTCTCGGTGACGTTCCGCCTCGGGACCGTCGGGATCCGGCAGGGCGCGGAGACGGCGGAGCATCTCGACGCATCTCGACCTGCAGATAGTTCAGGGGGTCCACGTATGGATTGCGCAGGTGCACCGAGCGGCGGATGACGGGATCGCCGTCCATCAGATCCGTGTGTCCCGTCACGCGCAGGATGGCGTCACGCGCACGCGTGTACTCCGCCTCGATGATGCCGAAGACGCGGACGGCGAGCGCACGGTCGGGCACCAGGTCCGAATAGAGTGCCGCGATTCCCATGTCGGCCTTGAGCAGCGACATCTCGGCGTTGTCGAGGACCGCGCGGAAGAACGGCCAGTGCGCGTGCATGTCCTGGAGACAGTCCAGCGGGGAACGCGCGAGCCCGGTGCCGAGCCCGTACCACCCGGGCAGGTTGAAGCGGCTCTGCATCCAGGAGAAGACCCACGGGATGGCGCGAACATCCTGGCG
>Ga0209157_1000516_pt1 | contig 33045 bp, 35 predicted proteins | sample GraSoiAngelo_135_FD_185892 | JGI IMG/M metagenome (GOLD analysis project Ga0209157, IMG submission 185892) | Grasslands soil microbial communities from the Angelo Coastal Reserve, California, USA - 14_0929_05_40cm (SPAdes) (version 2) | ecosystem: Environmental > Terrestrial > Soil > Grasslands ...
TTGTGACAAGTGTTTGTCAGGTGCAAAGTACTAACTAGCTTTATCCCCTTCCTCTCGCGCAGGTGCAGTCTAGATTATAACGAGCTTTTGATAAAAAAAGTTGTGGAAGGGCAGAGATAGTAGATAACACCACATTCCTAAAATAGTGTTATTATTACAATTATCTCTATCAGCGAGACTGCTGAGTTCATTCAGACCCGAAAGCCGGACCCAACGCCGGCGAGTAGGGTTTGCTTACGATCCTGATGAATGCTAGCATGGAATAATTTCAAAATGGAGAGTTTACTTCTTTGGCTTTGCTTTCCCTTTCTTCTTTGCCATAGAAAAGTATAGCGAGTGCTTACCATTATGTATGATGATTTGTCTATTCAAGAAAGTAGAGGGGCTAGTCTGGGTAGTAGACCCCGAGCCAAACTATTATTCTCAAATCAAAATGAACGAATAAGCATACGTCCTACCAATAGCCGTCATTCGTAGTTTCACGTCTTTTCCTTTCATCACTAACGTTTACGTGCTGTGATCGTATATGTTTTCTCAACATACCATCTAATACTATCTTTGAATGTTGACCACCAGTCAAGGAAGGAATCGGCTTTCTCCGCTTCAAAAAGAAGGAATCCGTTATACTCTGTTCCCCATGCATGGTTGTATTCGCCGATAAGCTCCACGTCTCCCGGCAGACCATTCCTTAGCTCACGCCATTGCTGAACAGCTTTCTGCGCTTCTTCTTTAGTCATGGATTTGTATTTGTAAAACACTAGAAATGTAGCCGCCATATCTTGTTTCTTCTCAGTGATATAACGCGGGCTCTAATAAGATCATCTGTTGCGATGTTTCTCGTGAGCCAAATTAGGACTGGATAAGCTTTCTTCCTTCAAATAATCTAACGATTCCTTTTATAGTCTTGGCTATCAATTACATCATGTCAAAAGCCTTTGTTCTTTTGAATTGTGACATTGGATCTCATGATGCGATAATCGATGAGCTCTTGACATTCAACGGCGTTTCTTACGCCCACAAGACGTATGGCGTATACGACATAATTGTCATGTTAGAATTAAGCTCGCAGCAGGAGCTGAGAATTGGTATTGAGAAGATTCGCAGAATGGATGCTTTACGTTCCAGTCTGACGTTGATAGTCACAAAAGAATAACCTTCCTGGTGCAAATGGTTGCTGGACATGAATAGATCTATCAAGCGTTAAATCCTAGAACAATTTTCTAGTTCTACATATCATCCCCCTTATATCTTGAATCTTGAAGCTGACGGCCCATATGGCATTGAAGGGACCTAATCACCTCCTCTCATTCGAAGAAATTCTTACGGAATTAGAGAAGTTGGGCGCAGATGTTGACCAGTTCAGAAAGCTGAAGCTTCGTGGAGAACGGCCGGAGATATTAGAAAAGAACCTTTTGAAATTGCTGGAAAAAACCATATGATACATCGGGCGTACAAGGATTTGCAAAAAAGTGGAATAGTGAGCAGTGATGCAACAGCAGTTCCATAGACCTATCTTCAGCATTTTCGATATACTTGACAGGGTTCTTGACAAGGGCTTAGTAATAGATGCAAACATTTCCCTATCCATGGTTGGAATAGAGATGGGTGTTATTAGAGCAAGAATTCTTGCAGCAAGCATTACCACATTCCTAAGATATGCAGCTGCATTAGGTTTGACGAAAGCTCCTGCTATCCAAATGCCGATAGCTCTCCTATAGTAGCCGTCGCGCCGCACTCTTCTTTATTCTGCTTACCGCGATAACAATTGCGAAATTCGGGTTATTGAATGTAAATCTTACATGAAAAGCGTATTAGGGACTTTTGCGTAAAGATTATGATGAACGCAAAGACTCTACTCGTTGAAGAGGAAGAATGTGAGGGACTCCCTGTGTGTGGCGCGAACCTTTCATCGCCGGTTATCGACCAAGCACAGTACATGCAAGAGATCCACTACAAGGTTGGAAGCAGGCTGTACATAGAAAATGCAGACTAGGAACAGCGGCAAGATCGTAGAGGAAAGGGAGCAAGAGCTAGAAAATATCATTGGCAATCTCCTGATTGCAGATTACCAGGTTCAAAAACTCCGAAGCAGGTTGGCTGAAAAAATAGGAGGAGTCCAACCTCCTTTGCCTAGAAACAAGTCTGCGTATACTTTCAAGCATAACGGCAAGTGGTATAGAGTATCGGTCAGGGTAGATGAAATGGATACGGCTGCGAAGATTTCAGATACCGACTAGACTCCATTTTCTTGGTGATGGGCTGGCTACATTCAGCAGGCGCGCAGGCCCAATCGTCACGTCATGAGGTCCAACGCATGGTTACAGGCACGAGGGGTCGGTTAGGGTTCTCCAAGTTATTGGTAGAAAGTGTTTTTCGCTGTACTCGCCTACTCCATGCCACCCATTCCGGGTGGCATACCGCCCATGCCTCCCATTCCGCCTGGAGGCCCTGATGGTCCACCGGACTTGCTTGAAGCAATGACATCGTCGATTCTCAGAATCATGCACGCTGCTTCGGTGGCGGACTTGATTATCTGCTCCTTGACCACAAGTGGTTCAACAATATCGAGCTTTGACATGTCAGCAACTTTGCCGTTTCTTGCGTCGATTCCTATAGAATAAGAACCCTTGCTTTGTTTTGCGCGTATTTCAGTTAGAGTGTCTATCAGATCCATTCCCGCATTTTCAGCGAGCGATAGCGGAATGACTTCGAGGGCCTCTGCAAATTTTTCGGCTGCGAGCTGTTCGCGACCGGAAAGGGTGTGTGCCCACTCCCTGACCTTTGCTGCAGCAAACGCTTCTGGGGCTCCTCCGCCAGCAAGTATGACTGGACGCTCAAGCACATCTTTTGAAACCATAAGCGCATCGTGGACTGAGCGCTCTGCTTCATCAACGACTCGCTGCGAGCCTCCTCTTATCAGTATGGTAACGGCCTTTGGGTTTTTGCATCCTTCAATAAAGACCCACTTGTCTGTCTCCACCTTCCGCTCTTGAACTAGCTTCGCATAGCCCAAGTCTTTTGACGTAAGGTCATCAAGATTTGTTACCAATCTTGCGCCGGTAGCCTTTGAAAGGCTGGTCATATCACTTTCCTTTGCCCGTCGTACTGTCAATATCCCAGCCTTGGCTAGGTAATGCTGGGCAGTATCGTCAATCCCTTTCTGGCAAATTAAGACATTTGTTCCGCTTCGCGTTATTTTATCGACCATTGATTTGAGCATACGAGTCTCCTCATCAAGAAACTTTTGCATCTGGTCAGGCGAACTGATATTTATCTTGGCATCAAACTCGGTTTTTTCGATTTCTAGGGCAGAGTTTATCAGAGCAATCTTGGCTTCTTCTATTTTCTTTGGCATGGCAGTGTGCACTACTTCTTTGTCAAGCACAATACCCTGGATTAGAGTGGTGTCATGAATCGATCCTCCGGCCTTCTTTTCTACCTTCACGTTATCAATATCTACCTTGTAACCAGAGTCTGTGCTCTTCTCCGCAACTTGCATAGCGGCCCTAACAACAATGTCTGCAAGCAAGTCAGCTTGTCTAGAGACCAGCTTTGTCTGCATGGATGTCTTGGCAACTCTGATTAGCTCCTGTTTTTCGTTACCATGAACTTTCGTTGCAATGCTGTTGAGAACTTCTATTGCCTTTGCAGCGCTTTTTCTATATCCATCCACTATGACCGTAGGATGCACATCCTTGTCGATAAGCTCCTCAGCTTTCTCTATTAGTGCACCAGCGATTATAACTACTGATGTGGTGCCATCTCCAACTTCGTTATCAGTTGCTTTGCTTATCTCTACCATCATCTTGGCAGCTGGATGCTGGACATCAATCTCCTTTAGGATAGTTGCACCATCGTTTGTTATTGTTACGTCTCCTAGTGAATCTACCAGCATCTTATCCATGCCTCTTGGACCTACGGAGCTGCGTACCACTTCGGCAATCAGTTTTGCAGCTGCAAAATTGTTTTTCTGAGCTTCTCTGCCCTTGTCTTGTTTGGAACCACTCTTCAAAATGAGGATTGGCATTCCGCCAGCGCTGGCTTGTTGTATTGACATGATCTTAAGCTACAGTTCAGGGATAAATGCTTTGCATGTTATTCAGGTCCTGATTTATAGTCGATAAACGGCTGTCCCATGATAGGCTCATTCGGCAAAGTTTATCGATATATGTATCCACATACATAGAGATAGAGTAATGGTAGACAGGCTCAAAGAAATGAGAGAGAAAGTCAAAAACGAGATGCTGTACATACCCAGGGGAGACGGCCCCCAGATGGACTTTCGAATGTTGTATTGGAAATTGAGAATGCAAAGCTTGGGTAAGAAAGCTGCTGGAAGAGAAACTAAAGCAGATGTTATAAGAAAGGCCGAAAGGAGGTTACGGGAAGAATATCCAGATTACCAGCCGCAGTATAAAAAGGAGTATTTCAGTAGTAAATGAACCCACTTTTGGTATCCGGGTTTGGTATTTCGATATTTGTCGAAAAGAGAAAGCTTGTCGTTCAAAATAGGTTCAAAGGTGAAAGGTTTGAATTTTATTCTGGATTGCGGTCGTTGACTTATTCTATTTTCATTCTAATCAAATCGTATGCTTTGGCTGCGTCCTTGTTGCTCAGTATCAAGACTAGTTCGTTAGGAGTAAAGAAAGCGCTGTGTACAGGAATCCGATGATTGTACAACATAGAAGAAATGAGTGATAACAGGTAGTAAGGGCTTTGCTCCTCTGAATTCAAAGATAGGCTAACCTTGGAAAGACCCTCCAATACCTTGCCTTCAAATTTTTCCAATGCATTGGTGACTATTTTTCGCGTGTCCTCCGCGTCCTCCGCAAGCAAGTTAAAATGATTATCGGTCTGAAATAAATGATATCGATTTTCCTGCTCAAAGAATTTATCCAAGATAGCAGCCAGGTCTTGATCGTTTTCTTTTTTAAAGGATACGTCAATAATGCTGCCCGTCAGTGACATCTTGGCCTTAGTTGTCAAAGGTTTGCTATCCGGCTTTTCGTCCAAAGTATCTGCAAATCGTTTGATTGCAACGACTATTGTGTTCAAATTCACTTTGGATCCAATCAATTTTTCAATGTCAGGTTTGATCCTTTTGGCCAATGCAGTATAGTTAGCAACACCCAGCTCTAGAGCTTGCAGATAGATGATATTGTTTGCGAGCACCGCTCGTGCTGCTTCAGGAACAGATGAAACTTCGAAACGCATCACTATGTAATAGCATCACAAATGCGTAATAAAAAGGCTTTGGTATGCACAAGACTTATATGATGTAACGTGTATTACAATAAGTATGATGAATTTACAATCGTTAAGAGATTCAGACTTCAACTTTGGAATAGGGCTCCTTGAGAGCATAGACCAAGAGTTTGCGGAAGCAGAGGAAATGCTGAACAGGGTGTTCAGGACGGTAAGAGACATCAAACCCGAAGACCTGGCCACGAATTTTCCATATTTCTATGGATATCAAGTCTCTGTAGGTCCGGACGGCAAGCCGCATGTAAGAGAGTTCGGCAATATCAAACCTACTGCAAAAGGCTTGGTATCGCCAAGTGAAATTAGACAACCGCTGGTAGACACAAGCATTGACGAAAAAGGGAATTTGCTGACTATTACTGCAGAAATGCCGGGCGTGACGAAGCAGGATGTCAAGGTCAGTCTATCAGAAGAGCAGGTCAGCATACACGCAGAAAAAGGCGACAAAAAGTACCACACGGACATACCGGTGAATGTCGCACTCGACGACAAATCGGCAAAGGCAACCTACGCAAACGGCATTCTTGAGCTGAAGATCAAGCTGAAAGAGACTCCGAAACCAAAGACCAGAGACGTCCAAGTCGAATAAATAGAGGGTCAAAAGCCCGTCTCTTTATTTTGAGGTGAAACATTAGAATGGTAAAAAATGGCACAACTAATCAAGTAACGTTGAAGGTGGCAGAAACCAACCCCAAGCTTGTAGGCAGGGGAATGGCATTGGTAGACCCAAAAGTGGTAGAAGAGTTGGGGCTATCAACAGGGGACATTATAGAACTTGCGGGTAAAAAGAAAAGCTACGTTTTGTTGTGGTCAAGCCAGCCTGATGATTATGGTAAGAGGCTAATCAGAATTGACGGATACACTCGGAACAATATCGGTGTAGGGATTGATGATCATGTTGCTGTACAGAAAGTCAGTCTAAAAAAAGCAGAGCAGGTGATTTTGGCGCCCACGGAGGAGCTCAACATTGTAGGATTGGAAGAATATCTTCCCGAGTTGCTTGAAGGGCGCGTGGTCACCAAAGGTGATATCATTCCGCTTAACATAATGGGAAGAAGAATTGGCTTTGCTATTACAGGCACTTCTCCATCAGATGAAGCATCGCTAATTGATACGCATACTGAATTCGTTATCGGGGCGGTACCAAAGGCGACAAAAGGCGTTCCAAGGATATCCTATGAAGATATCGGGGGATTAAGGAATGAAGTACAGAAGGTCAGGGAAATGATTGAACTGCCATTGAGGCACCCTGAAATATTTGAAAGAATTGGAATCGAGGCTCCAAAAGGAGTTTTGCTATATGGTCCTCCTGGAACCGGCAAGACCCTGCTTGCAAAGGCAGTAGCGAGTGAAACAAATGCCAACTTTTATTCAATTGGTGGCCCTGAAATAATGAGCAAATTCCATGGCGAAAGCGAAGAAAGGCTAAGGGAAGTTTTCAGGGAGGCTGAGCAAAACGCGCCTTCAATAATATTCATTGACGAAATAGACTCTATTGCTCCAAAGAGGGAAGAAGTCTCTGGCGATGTGGAAAAGAGAGTTGTCTCGCAGCTACTAACTCTTATGGACGGCCTAAAGTCAAGGGGCAAGCTCGTTGTAATTGGCGCAACAAACAGGCCAAACGCACTTGATCCAGCGCTGAGGCGCCCAGGCAGGTTTGACAGAGAAATAGAGATAGGAATACCAGATGATAGAGGTCGTTTGGAAATTCTTCAGATACATACCCGGGGCATGCCGCTAACAGAGGATGTAAACATAGAATCAATAGCAAAGGTTACTCACGGCTTTGTAGGGGCGGACCTGGAAGCGCTGAGCAAAGAAGCCGCAATGCGCTCTCTGAGAAGGATACTGCCGGAAATAAACATGGAGCAATCCAAGATCCCCGCTGAAACGCTGAACAAGATCAAAGTTACAAATAACGATTTCCAAGAAGCCTTACGCGATATACAGCCATCGGCTATGCGTGAGGTAGTAGTCCAGCGCCCAAATATCCACTGGGATGACATAGGTGGTCTTCAAGGAGTGAAAGAAGAGCTAGCAGAGGCTATAGAGTGGCCACTCAAGCATGCCGATCTATTTTTAGAGGCTGATGTCAAGTCCCCAAAGGGCATACTGCTCTATGGACCACCTGGGACTGGCAAGACCATGATAGCCAAGGCGGTTGCAACGACATCAGAGGCCAACTTTATCAGCGTCAAAGGACCGGAATTGCTGAGCAAGTGGGTTGGCGAGTCTGAAAAGGGCGTAAGAGAAATATTCAGAAAGGCAAGGCAGGCAGCGCCGTGTATCGTATTCTTTGACGAGTTAGATGCAGTAGCACCAAGGAGAGGCGGTTCAGATGGAGACTCGCATGTCACTGAACGTGTAATAAGCCAAATGCTGACAGAGATGGATGGCCTCGAAGACCTAAAGGGTGTGGTAGTTATCGGCGCAACTAACAGGCCTGATATGATCGATGAGGCATTGTTGCGCCCGGGAAGGTTTGACAGGCTGCTTGAAGTGCCAGTTCCAGACAGGGAGGCTAGAATGCAGATATTCCAGATACATACAAGAAATAAGCCACTTGATCGATCTGTAAGTCTTGACAAATTAGTTGAAATGACTGATGGCTATACCGGAGCAGATGTCGCAGCACTGGTTAATGCGGCCGCAATGTCTGCAATAAAGCAACACATCGACAGTGGCAAAAAAAGCAATACTAAAGAGAAGCTAAAGATATCGATGACACATTTTGAAGCAGCAATGCAGAAGGTAAAAAGAACCAGGGTTATTGCTTTCCACGATTCAGGTCGAGCCTGATATACGGCTCTAATACCTAATGCAACTAACTCATTAATTAATTCAATAATCGGTGTTCGGCTCAAAAACTTGGGACATATAGAACTCTCCTCTGCTCTTGCATTGAGGCAATGATATTTTATCATGTAGCTGGTTTTTCGGAATATTCTGTCGCGCCATGACCCTTGAATTACCAATGAAAGCCCAAAAGTGGGGAGTGACTCAGGCCGACTGTGTACGGAGTGAGTTGTTATGTAATCGCTGGCGGATTTTTGAGCCAAAGAGCACGTACGCCATAGCGGCTAGCAATCCGCCTATTCCAACAAAGAGAACCGTTAGTCCTGTTTCCAATTGATCTTCAATGTATCATACGGCTTCCAGAGATAAGAACCTTCGTTATAATTTGAAAAAGACGAAGTGAGTCAATTTTACGAAGGAACGGGTTCAGACAGCAGCAAGTTTCAAGAGATATAAAAGATAGCTTACGTACCACCCGGCCTTCAGGCAGTCAGCCTGTTTTTTCGGATCTCACACCAGCATTCCCATTCATTACCACAAGTTTTGCAAACACCAGTCAACTGATTGCATTGGGGACAGTTAACAGTACTCTGGGGCGGGTTGCCACATTTCATACAAAAGAAGGGCATTTACATTGCTCTATCTGACATTGCTCTTTCCATTTCTCTATCTTCAGAGGGCGTTCCAGTTCCCATAATTGACGACCCAAATTCTCTCTTTGCCACAGATTCAACATGGGCCTTTTGGTTATGGTCTTGAGCATCCTTCGGTGAATTCAAGAGTTCTCCGCATAGATCACATTTGTACGCTACTTCTGGCATGATTGATTCTAACATACCATACTATACACACTCATCGGATATAGACTCTCCTCATCGTGCTAACTCTTGATATCCTTCAATCATCACTTAATTCGATTGTAGAAAAATACCACTAAAAAACGTGGGGTCATTGTTTGATGAACTGTTGCTGCTGCGCGGAATACCAGGACGTCCAGGCTTTTACTACGTTGGTATTGAATTCTGTAATTGCGTCGACTGTTCTGCTATAGATCTTCACATTTTCCCTAGCTGCGTCTAATGCGTTAATTGTCAGCTGATTATTAGTCCCTACTGCTCTTATTAGGTTGCCTGTGAATTCATTTGCTTGTTTTGCGAATTGTTCTGTGAACGTACCAGGTAAGGTAATGTTCAAGTTTCCTGCGAGTTGCTTTGGCAATGAAAATACTGTCTGAATAGTATTCTTCACTGTTTGGATGCAATCCAGCTGCAGGTTCGATATTGACTGCGCATACTGAGGTTGAACTTTTGCCATTTCGTCGATTACTTTAATGACATTTTCCCTGACTGTATCGTATGCTTCACTTGCGCCTTCCGATTTTGTGTTTACCATTTTGCTTCACACTATCATACACAAGCAGTGCTTATAAAGGTTGGTAATAATTGGTGTTTAATACCATTAGCAACCATTTACCCGTCTATAGTCGTCTGTCATGTGCCATTCGGAGTCTTGAGACATTGTTGTTACAAGAATGATACTACAATCTAAGCGCGTACTAAGAGGCATCGTTGCGGTTTTTGTTATGAAGGACGGGCATCGAGCTATCAATAAACAATTGATTAAGGACCGATTATCAATGGTATCTTGCTTATTTGTACAATTGCCTGCCTAAAGCGACATGTTAGTACGCATCAAGAATAGTCGATCTTTGCAGATATGGAATCCTGTTTCGCCTGATATTATTTCTTAGTATTCTCATTAAGGTAATTCTTGCAGCAAACATCCGAGCAAAAGTCTAACGTGCCTTTGACAGAGCTGGCGTATAATACTCCTTCATTAAAGCTTTGAAATTCTTTGCCGCATGAGTTGCATCTTCTGATCATGTCGTATTGTTCCTAACCGTTATTTCACGTATGTGGACATAAGTCTGTTTGCATCATTACATGCAAGGATTCTATAGACAATGCTATTAGGTAGTCCCTGGATACTGACTCTAACAGGAGATGGAGTTATGGCAGCTGTCCGATTATACAAGAGAAATGAAACATTTGTAGAGTTAACGAATCTGGTGGAGGAGCTTGGCAATATTGGATTAGCCGATGCTTTAAAGAAATACTACAAGAAACCAATGGAGCATGAGGCCAAGAGCATAGTAGCGGGCCCAAGTTTCATTCAATTCCTAAACAAACAATTCAGGATTCAGATAGCAGCTGGAGATATAATTCAATTTGAATCAGCGAATGTTGGCAAGTACTTCATGTTCTCAATATCGGGAACATGGGATGAGATAATCAAATTGCAATAATGCAAATTTATCATTTCAAGTGCGAAGGATGTGGTAGGAATCGAAACTACCACTTGTTAGCTCTGACTTTGACCAAATCCTTACCGACGATATCGCAGATTAGCAAAAGCATTACAGTTGATCGATTATCTGAAGAGGTATCGATGTTTTTCTACCCACAACTTCTACGAATTCTGTCCAAACCACGTCCTTAATGCCCGGAGATGTTTGTGAGGGTAACTAGGAAGATGACAGTTGTTGAAGAAGCGAAGTCGTATCTTTTATGAGAGGTTCATCGTCAAATGTGAATATTATTGATTAGTTAAGTGGAGGGCAGCGTTTTTACCTTCCAACAAATCCTGTAACTTTCTCAGCGTTTCAGGGTGGATATGGTGTTCAATCTCTTCGGCATCACGATTCGCTATGTTTTCATCCACGCCTATCTTCTTTAGAAATTCTGAGACTATGCCATGTCTTTCATGAATTGATTTCGCGAGCTTGATCCCTTTTTCTGTCAATCTAATCCCACGGTACTTCTCATAATCTATGAGCTCTGTTCGATCAAGTCGTCGCATCATCTTCGTTACGCTCGGCTGGCTTACGTTTAAGCATTCTGCCAAATCTACTGAAGTAGCGTATCCTTTATGATCAATCAATTCGTACATAGCTTCAAGGTAATCTTCCATCCTAAACGTCGCATGGCTGTCGGTTTTTCTTTTTTTATGAGCATTGCGGATAACTTCTAGTCTGCTACTCGCTTTTATGTTCTCCTTAAAACTATTTCTTATCATGATGGCACCAGCAGTCCTGTGGCGTACATTATCAGCATTCCAACTGCAAATCCCGCAATGGCATATGCGTCTGAGAACATTGTCTTTGTTTTATTTGTGTCTGACTTGCCCATCATCCAGGAATAGATAGCATAGACCACTTGAAATATTGCACCGGCCCCTATCGACAAAAATACGATTGCAGCAATGGGCGAAAAGAAGAAACCGCCAATCCATGTTCCGACTATCGTGGGAGCTCCCGCAATCAAGCCCATCAGAGCCAATTTTCTAACTAACACTCTAGCGCTGCCTATCTTTGCCAACGGTGCAACTATTGCCAAGCCTTCAGTAGTATTGTGCAATGTGAATCCTATTATCAGAAAGGTGCTTAGTGCAATCTGGCCAAAAACCACAGCTGCTCCTATCGCCAATCCTTCGCCAAAGTTGTGAAAGCCTATTCCTATTGAGACCATCAGTGCTATTGCTACCGGCTTGACGAGCAGCTGCTGTTGGTTAATTTGCACGCGAGACGTTGACTCTGAAACTGTTCTTGTATGCGCACGATCGACAAGCTTTCGTGACACGTATAGCAAAGCCAAGAATGAGAGTATCGCGGTCATAGCTATGAGAATCTGGGCATTAAAAACGTCTGCGACATTCTGTGAAGCGATCTTATTACTCTCTATTATCGCATCCATTCCTAGAAATACAAGCAAGCCTGCCGTAAGACTGAGAAAGAATCTGTACGCGTTCATTCCCAGCCTTCTAATAAATGGATACCATAAGAGGCCGATCAATACCGGGATAATGCCAACATAGGTGCCTACCAGCGCGAAAAATGACGCTTGTCCTATGCTGGGAGTAGCTGCTGGCGCTGCTGCCGTAACGCTCTTGCTAAACCTTATGCCATCTGATGTCGTAACGCCTATTACATAAGGATCACCAGCCTTCCAAGGGAAGGGAATGACGACTTTCGCCGTAGCGAGCCTCGGCACTTCCTTGCTTGGCTCAATTGCCGCAGGATGAATCCTATCATTAATATCAGCTTGCGCTATTGTGACATCGACTGGACCCGTGTTTCGGATCAGTGCGATGACCTTGCCTTCCTGGAACTCTATTGTCTCGATGGTAACTTCAGGAAGGGGTATCCCAGTGTTCAAGAAAGACTTGGCCGGACCAAGGAGATAAGCAATCATCACTCCGAGGATTATAATTGGAATTAAAGCCATAGCTACCATCTTTGTGGCTGACAGCGCTGTCCTTCCTGCCGAATGACCTAGCTTGTCTTCCTCTCTTTCCATTTTCTATCATTTCTCTCCAAAGCTGGCTGTTGCTGTCTTGATGTCATTTTCGGAAGAATCTTTAACATTGAACAAACCTGTCCATCCTTTTTCTGCAAACTCGGTCTTGTGTGCATGGAACATGTACACGCCCGGGTAATTGTAAGTAAATTCAAGTATCGCTCGCTCCCCTTGGCTCATTGTCACCATGTCTGTCAGTTCATTGGGCACGAGACTGGTTCCGGTGGGATACAGGTTATAGAGATTGCCATGCAGGTGGAAGCTGTTAATCTGATCGAATTCAAGCATGTTTACAAGATAGATCCTGACGAGTTTGCCCTTCTCGATCTCGATCGGATGGTGCATGTAGTAAAATGGAATGCTGTTCACTGCATAAAAGTTATTTTCTGTGTCAAAGTCCGTATCAAAACCGTTCATTATCATGACCATTTCATCCGCGGGAGGCCTTGGTGTCTTGGGGTCCACAATATAGACTCCGTGTAGACCATGAGAAATGTGGCTTTCAAGTGGTTGCACATGGCAATGATAGGGGTATACGCCAAAGTGCTCGGCATAAAACTCATAGACGAACCGGCCGCCAGGGTTGATCGTTTCAAATACCCCGTCCATTTCTGCCTTGTGAATACCGTGGGTATGGATGTTGTGTGCCATTGTGCCGTTGTTGATGAATATTATTCTCATGAGATCACCCTCGGTTGCCCTGAGAGTCGGTCCTGGCACAGTTCCATTAAAGGTCCATACGTTGTATTGGACTCCTGGAGTGATTTCCTTTGTTTGCCTATCATCTGCAACTAGTGTAAACTCTCTGAGAGTAGTGCCGTCAGGCAAGGTTGATACCCGCCCGTAATTGAACGACCGCAAATACTTGACTGGATCGACTACAGCATCGTTGCTAAGCGTGCTACCAGAATTTGCCGTATCCAAGATATCGCCAGTGGTCTCATATGCGCCATAGCCCATGGTCTGTCCGCCAACGATTTTCCTTACTGCATTTGTATCCTGTGCAACGGCAGGTAACAAATTGTTTGAGGCTAGAATAGCAAACGCGCTAGTAAGAAGGGAAGCGACAATAGATATTGCTATAATGGGACGGGAACGCGACAAAGATACTTGTTCTTCGTTAGTACAGTTAATAAATGTTTCCTTCGGCTAACTTTATTAGCATAACACATTTTTATTAGCCAGTACTATAGGCAGAGAGAATTTCTAGGTATGGGACTAAAACTCGCCGGAGCCCTTTACATTCACTCGGCAGTCTTGCATTTGCTTCCTTGAATAATAAAATCCTACAAACAACGTGGCGAGTATGCCAATTGCTTCGCCCATGGCAAAATATTCAACTAGACCGATTCTGCCATTCCTGAAACACCTTGCATTTCAAGTAAGCCCGGGATTCAAATGTCAACTGAAGCCTTTCTTTTTTCTTTGAATCCTATGAAGAAAATCCCGAGGTATGATAGATATAATAAAGTTAGACACTAAATCCTTCTAATTGGTATTCTGTGAATATTGCGGCGAACCGTACAACCCTGATTGGGACATATCGCATGGCAAAAATCATCTTCTATCAAAAACCAAGAAATATGATAAAAATACAGGGCAGCCATTAAAACGAAAGCGTTGAGCTATTATAGATCAATGTCGAGAATCTCCATGTGTCAGAGGACGATAAGCGCGTAACCTTGACGACAAATCAGATCCTCTATCTCACAGGCGTCGTTGAAAGGGAACGTCAAAGGCTCAGTAGAATGGTAGACGAGCATCCCTCTGAAAAATCTATGAACATCCAAAGAAGAAGAGAGATCGAAAAATTAGATAGTTTAACGAGGGCCTTGATGGCCAGTATCGGATAGTCTTATGCCTTTTAATTATTTGGCTTAAGTAACAAGGTTAAGCCATCCTTAAATGCCTATAGCCTGAGTCACTATGTTTTCCATGCCAAGATACTTTGACGTCCACCCGCTTGGAAGCTTTAGTGAAGAAACCTTGAAGAAACTTCAGAAGTCGCCAAAAGATGAGTTTGGTGTCATTCATGTAAATCTGATCTTTAGCAAGGAAAAGGACAAGTTCTTTTGTTTGTTAGACGCACCGAATAAGGAGGCCGTAGAGAAGCATCATCATAAGGCAGGCATAAAGTGTGATTGGGTGATGGAAGTAAAAAGTACGTCAGGATAGAAATGTAGCGACAGTAGGGTGTATATGTAATGGTGTGTATAGTAAGGTATGTCAGATTCTATAGAGGTAGAAACAGCGTTCAGTTGTGACTTGTGCGGTGAACTCTTTAACTCACCCGAGGACGCTCAAGAGCACAACCGAAAGGCCCACCCCAAATCCGGGCTAAAGGACGATTTGGATCGCGGGTTATAGGAATATCTGCTCCGGCAGACAGAAAAAGCACGATCTTAGCCAAGGCTAGTAGAATTCGACTCTTGCTGATTGTCAAGCCATCTTTTTAGCTCTCAGACGATGGAGATCAATTAACAAGGTTAAGCCATCCTTAAATGAGAAATTACGTTGCTTCCCGGTGCCTATCGGCAAGCTTCATCCGTGCCCTGCTCGTCAAGCACTAACCCCGCTTTTTTGGCGGGCAGGGCCTCTAACATTCGAGACGTCCTTCAAAGCACGATAAGTATTTTAGCATTGCACTCCTAATGAAGTCATGAAAATTCTAAAGGAAATAACACCGGAAGTGGAGAAACTTTTCAAGGACAAGAACTTTGCATCCTTTGCAACAATGATGAACGACTGTTCTCCGCAGGTTACGCCGGTTTGGGTGGACTATGATAATGGAAATATCTTGATAAACACCGCAGAAGGAAGGGCAAAGGTAAGGAATGTCGCGAAGAATCCAAAGGTAGCTATATCTGTTACTGACAGTGCAAACCCCTACACCATGGTCTCGGTGCGAGGGCGGATAGTCGAGCAGACGGGCCGGGGTGCTGATGAGCACATAGACAAGTTGGCCAAGAAATACTTGGGCGCGGACAAGTACCCTTTCCGCGCACCTGGGGAGAAAAGGATACTCCTAAAAATAAAGCCGGAATCAGTCATCTATATGAGCCCCTGACATACTGCCACCGCTAAAGCATGCGGGGTTCTATGGTCGCCATCATTCCTGTGTTGCCATTCTAGGCGTATCAGTGCTGCCTTCCTGCAAATCTCTGTCTTTGCAGGAGTGACCTATGCAAAGGACGCAATGCGATACTGGTTTCCCAATATTGAATGACGCATTTACATCGGCAAAAAAAGGGGAAAGCTAGAGCCTTCCGATGCCTAGCAAAGCTCCCTTGAAGCGAACAATTCCTACCACCCCTACAAGCATGGCAGCAAGTACAATAGCAACTAACGTACCAAACTCTGGTACAACTGTGGTTCCAGAGATTTCAACTGAACTGCTTCCCTCGGGTAATACGAATTTGATAGTGCTTGCCGAGTCTGAACTACTTATTTTTTGAAACTCGACGGTTTTATCTCCGGCCTTTACGACAGTTATCCCGTCTATCACGCTCTTTGGCAGCGTCAACTCTATGTCACCGGCCTTGTCGAATTCAAATTTAATAGATTTCCCTGAATTGATCGTTGCCGAATTGATTTTCCCTCCGCTGGATATGCCTGTGATCGTGTATGTCTGGTCGCCCAGCTTTGCAGTCGCCGAGATATCGCTGGTCGTCTTTATTCTCTCAGGAACCAGTATTTTCTTATCAATTACAGCCTGTGTAAGTTCTTGGAGTTTTGCTTTTACATCTGCAGGCACTTTGCTGTCCAGTTGATTGAAGGGTGCCAAATATACAATGCCATCGCCTGAAGCTCCTTTGCCGACTTCAATGCCTGGTTTGAATATTTTGCCTTCAAACTTGTTTTGTACAACCATCTGTAGAGCCTGATCAAATGCCTTATCCATGTCAAGAACGAATGAGGTAAGCACAGTGTCAGGCGCTAACGCGCTTTGGTCCAAAACAGCACCAAATGCATAAACCTTCTTTTCCTTGGCCGCCTGAATTACACCATGGCCTGAAGTATCTGCCACGTGAAACAAAAAGTCGGCCCCGTTGTTGATCTGTGCCAATCCGGCTTCTTTGCCCTTTGCAGGGTTGTCAAAGTCTCCTAGATAGGTTCCAATAACTTTGATGTCCGGTTTAATGTGCTTTGCACCCTGCTTGTAGCCTTCGAAAATATTGATAATGTTTGGATATTGATCGCCACCTACATATGCCAATGTTCCCGTTTTGGTCATCATTGCACCGAGGGCTCCTAGCAAGAACGTACCTTCTTGTTGCATTGGAAAGATCGATGCAACATTATTTGAACTAACAAGACCTGTAAAGACTACAATCTTTGTATTTGGATAATCCTTGCCTACCTTGACCGCAGGATCTCCCCACTGAAATCCATGAGCTATTATAAGATCGTAGCCGTCCTGTGCATATTGCCTTAAGGTAGCCTCTATGTCCGGAATAGCTATGCTCTCAGCATAGGCAACTTGGTAACCATACTTTGTCTCTAATAGCTTGGCCGCATCATGTGCGGCAGCCCCCCATCCGCCATCACTAAAAAGTGCGTCGGTCACCAGGGCTATCTTTAGCTGTTTTCCACCCTGAGCATTCGCAATCTGAAGCGGCGCGACTATTGCCATCGAAGATACTAGCGCTATTGCTGCAATAACTGCAACCACTGAAGCTTTCTTGAGATATGACTTCATAGATGGCATCCAGACGGGATTGTAATATAGTTTTGTAGCGTTCTCCCTGCTAATTATTATATATCATAAATTATAGGTAGAGAATCACATTATTTATGCGAAACAGGCTGGATTTTCGAATTCAACTTGCATGACACATGATTTCATGTTTGGAAACTGCTATCTCTCCCCTCTGACATAAGGTGTGGCAAGGGCGGCCGGGGCCCCCGTCCTTTTGTACAACCCCACAAGGACTGCAATTGGAATCAAATACGGAAGCATGAGGAGGAATTGGTACGGCAAGGTTGTACCTAGCGCCTGAAGACCAAGCTGAAATGCGTCGACCATGCCAAAGATAAGCGCTCCAACCAATATCCACTGAGACTTCCATCTGCCAAAAATTACTAGAGCCAAGGCAATCCATCCAGCTCCTCCAGTAACATTTTCGAGGAAATATCCCGTTTGAACAAGTGAATAGTACGCGCCTCCAATCCCCGCCAACGCTCCTCCAATTATGACAGCAAGGTAGCGTATCTTGTATACATTAACACCAAGAGCATCCGCTTGTTTTGGATTTTCACCAACCGTCCTTATTTTGAGACCAAGGTTGGTCTTGAATATGAAAATGTAGGTTAGAGGCACCAGCAAGAAGCCAATGTAGACTAGCGGATCATGATTAAACAGGATTGGTCCAATGCCCGGAAGGTTCGAAAGGCCCGGAATGTCAATCTTAGGCATGAGCTCCACACTTGGTGCCGCCGTTCGAACGCCAAAGGTCAACCTGTAAAGAAGCGCAGCGAGCCCTGTCCCCAGCAACCATATCGCCAGACCCGCAGCCAGTTGATTGGTCCTTATGGTAATGCTCAAGAATCCCTTTAGGACCGCCAGTATTCCTGCCGCTGCCATTGCAAGCAAAATTCCAATGACATAGTTTCCGGTAAAATATGTCCCAATAAAGCCGCCAAATGCTCCCATTAGCATCATACCCTCAATTCCTAAGTTTAGAATGCCTGAACGCTCTGCGATTTTCTCCCCCAATCCAGCAAAAAGCACAGGCGTGGCCAAACGAATGCCTGATGCAATTATGCCAATGATAACGGCTTCGGTTTCACCAGCCAACTTCATCGTGCACCTCCGACCTTTCTTTTGCCTAGCCAGATTACGAATAATTGCCCGACCAGCACAAATACAAGGACCAGCGCTTGAAGGGTCATGGAAAATGCACTTGGCACGCCAAGGCTTCTATACATGGTTTCAGAACCTGTCATAAGAACCGAAAAGAAGAATGCTACTATTGCTACACCTATTGGATGCTGCCTGCCAAGGAGTGCAATAATAACTGCGATAAATCCGTATCCAGGTGATATTCCTTCTATTAGAACGTGCTGGACTCCAGAAACGAGCATACCTCCCGCAATTCCTGCTAGCCCGCCACTTATTGCCAGAGTGACAAGGACGCTCTTTGTAATGTTCATTCCAGCATAGCGCGCTGCTTTGATGTTTGCTCCAACGCTTTTGATTTCAAAGCCGATCTTGGTTTTCCATAAATAATAAACTCCTACCGTTGCCAAAGCTGCTACGAGAATACCTGCATGAAGCCGCGTTCCTGGAAATATTATTGGCATTTGTGATGCGTCGCCGATCTCCGGAGAATATGGATTAAACCCAGGTGCTTTGATGGGTCCATGTAATAGAAATGATATGAAAAGAAATGCAACGAAGTTAAGAAGCACAGTTGAAATAACCTCGTTCACACCAAACTTTACTTTAAGCACGGCCGGAACGAGAGCAAAAACTGCTCCAAAAATAAAACTTAGAATTATTCCAAGAACGATTGCAAGACCTGGAATCAGGCCTACTACAGATATGCCCACGAGTGTCCCGCCTAATGCGCCCATGTAGAGTTGGCCTTCTGCCCCAATGTTCCATTGCTTACACCTAAATGCAACTGAAACAGCAAGCCCTGTCAGCAGAAGCGAAGTAGTCTTCAGCAATACGTCTCCGAATCCAAAAGCGGATCCAAAAGCTCCTTCGAACATGATAGTATAGGCTTTGCCTACATCCACGCCTGTTGCACCGAGGATAATGGCCCCTACTACGAAAGCGAGACTCCCAGATGCGAAGGGTACAAAAAGCTTTACATCTCTAAGCTTGTTACGGGTCTGAGTGACTATATCAAGCACGCTCACTTTTTCCCCTCCCGCGCAACTGCAACTTTGCCTCCCATCATAAGGCCGATGTCGTCAACGTTTGCGTCTCTCCTGTCCATCACTGACACAATCTTGCCCTCGTAAATGACTGCAAGCCGGTCGCAAACAGTTAATATTTCATCCAGGTCAAGTGAGATCATTAGAACGCCGACTCCGTTGTCGCGCTGCTTTACGAGTTGTTTGTGGATGTATTCTGTCGCACCGATGTCAAGACCCCTCGTTGGATTGTGGACAACTAGGACTTTGGGGTTTCTTGCTAGTTCCCTAGCCATCAAAACTTTTTGCAAATTTCCCCCGGACAACGAGCTAACCGGGACATTGATACCAGGGGTTTTTACTTCAAAATCAGTCACGACCTTTTCTGCAAATTCCTTCATCTTTTCTTGCTTCAAAAATATCTTGCCAGAGTATTCATCCTTGTACCACCGATCAAGTATCAGATTTTCAGCTATCGAATAATCTAAGATCAGTCCAGTATTGAGCCTGTCTTGAGGCACATAGGCCAACCCCCATTCTCTAATTTTTCTCGGGGCAGCGTTGGTTATTGCAGTATTGTCCATTATTATTTCGCCGCTCTGGACCTTTCTCAGCCCCGCAATTACCTCAGCAAGCTCTGCTTGGCCGTTTCCATCGACCCCGGCTATTCCAAGGATTTCCCCCTTTCTCAGTTCGAGCGAAAGATCCTTAAGGAATTTTACTTTTGCATTGTTGAGTGCTGACACGTTTTTCAGCTGGAGAATTGCAGGGCTTTTTGCAGATGCTTTCGGTTCAACACTTTCAATGATAGATCGACCAACCATCATCTTTGCCAACTCTGATTCACTGGAATCCGATGTTTTGACTGTCCCCACGACCTTGCCACCGCGAAGGACTGTCACTCTATTGCTTGCTTCCATTACTTCGTGGAGCTTGTGTGTAATGAATATTATAGAAAGGCCCTGCTTTACCATCGACTGTAAAGTAGCAAATAGCGCTTTTTCCTCCTGTGGGGTCAACATGGATGTAGGCTCGTCCAGGATGAGGATATCAATATCCCTGTATAGCGCCTTTACTATCTCCACTCGCTGTTGCTCTCCAACTGCTAAATCGGCAATAGTTGCCTTTGGATCGATCTTCAGTCCGTACTTTTCGGCCAAGTACAAGATCTTCTTTTCAGCGATGGCGAGGTCCAGAAATAACCCCCTGGATTTTAGGCCAACAATGATATTTTCTGTGACTGAATGAGGTGGAGTAAGCAGAAAGTGTTGGTGAACCATTGCTATCCCAAGTTCCATTGCATCGTTTGGCGATTTGATAGTCGTCTTCTCTCCCTTCACAATGATCTCTCCGGCGTTCGGCTGATACAGGCCATAAAGTATGCTCATCAGAGTTGTCTTGCCTGCTCCGTTTTCACCAAGGAGACCATGTACCTCTCCCTTTAGCAGATCGAAATCTACATTGTTGTTTGCTACAACATCGCCAAACTTTATGGTGATTCCCTTCATCTTTAGAACGGGATCGCCGGAACCAACTGAAGATAGCTTTTTTGCTTTATCCTGAACGTTGCCGTTGAGATCGTCAGGAAGGCTTGTTCCCTTGTTGTCCCGATCAAACTTTCGTTTCAAAAACGCAATAGAACATTGTCCTATAACTCGATATTATACTTTGGTATTCAATCATGAGATTTTTGTCATATATCATAAAGTTTGAAAAGATAGATACTGTTCGGCCTCTGATTGTTGGAATGAATGAGTCTGAGCAAACATTTCGTGTTTTCCATAAATTCTACAGATTGAGGCCCATTATTAGGATATTTTGATATTTTGCAGTTTTGGGATCGCGGCCTCATCCCTGCGTTGCAAAAAAAACAATTATGCGATAACTAAAGCAATGATCAGCCTAACTTTAAATACCAACAGAGGGTTCGCCATTTCTGTGAAGAGTTGACACAACTAGATCTGTTTCATGCCATAATAAAGCCGAATTTCTATCGCGACTCTTTGCAGCTAATGAAGATTTCTGATAAGGTTAGGCGCATTTCAAGGGGAATAACAGAAGCTTCAGTAATAATGGCGACACCTACCAACAAGGGAATACTTATTCGTCTTGGATTCCCGCCTACCCTAATTGAGGAGGCAAAAGAAACTGACATCATTATAGCTGTCAGGGCCCAGGACCAAGATTCATTGAATCTAGCTATCCAAAAGGCTAACGAAATGCTCGAATCACCAGAGAAAATTTCGTCCGGCGACGAGAAGAAATCTAAATTGACTGATTTAGACTCTGCTCTAAATGCGATGCCAGATGCAAATCTTGTTCTTATATCAATTCCCGGTGAGTATGTCAAAGATATTTCACTAAAGCTAATAGATCGAGGTATACACCAGCAGATATTCAGCGATCATGTGTCAATAGAAGACGAGCTGGAAATCAAAGAGCGCGCTGTCAAGAATGGCGTATTGATACTCGGACCTGGTGCCGGCACTTCAATCATTAACGGCAAAGGCATAGGCTTTTCTAATGCTGTTAAAGAAGGTCCTGTAGGAATAGTTGCGGCCGCAGGAACCGGGCTTCAAGAAGTTATTACTTTGCTTGACCAATGCGGAATCGGTGTAAAGCATGGTTTGGGTGTGGGAGGAAGTGACACAAAGGAGAAGATAGGCGGCCTAATGATGTTAGAGTGTATTAAGTTGCTTGAGAAAGACCCCGATATCTCAGTTATTGGGATCGTTTCAAAGCCTCCGTCCCCTTCAATTCAAGAAAAGATTATGAAGCATATATCGCAACAAGGCAAGAAAAAGTACGTATTGGCATTTATCGGCGGCCGACAAATGCAGGATAACCGGACTGGAGGAAGAATTATTCAGGTGGGTAGCCTTGCATCTGCAGTCCTGGCATTTGCAAAGCAAGCAGGAAACGACCAATTTTTGAAGGCAACAGCAAAGACGAGCGTTTCACAAGAAGATCTAATGCGTGCAATGGAAAAAGAATGGACCAAGTTGAGCGATGGCCAGAAATACATCAGAGCACTTTACACAGGCGGGACCTTTACTTACGAAGCTCAAGTGATCTTGAGCGAAATATTGCCAGGTTCGATTTATTCAAACGCCCCGATCCTTAACGTAAAGGAGATGGCCAGCTCTCTTACAAGCGAAGCAAATTCAGTGGTGGATCTTGGCGAAGAAGAATTTACACAAGGCAGGGCCCATCCAATGATTGATCCAACAATAAGAAAACTTCGAATTATTGAGGAAGCAAAAGACCCTGAAGTTGCAGTTCTTTTGATGGACTTTGTCCTTGGCTATGGCTCGCACCCTGATCCAGTTGGAGCAGCTCTTCGAGAGATAAGAGAAGCAAAAGATTTGGCGGAAAGAGGCGGCAGATATCTTTCAGTGATATCCCACGTATGCGGAGCCACTGGTGACATACAGGGATATGAAAGCAGCATAAGCAAGTTACAATCAGTCGGCGCAGTGGTCTTACCGACTAACGCTATTGCGGCCACAGGAGCGGCATTGGTGGCTCTCAGGGGTAAGGGAAATATAGAAAAGATTTATTCACAATATTTGACGCTTGGGGGAGAATTTTGATATGGCTGAAGGGAAAAAACTATTCAATGTGGAATTAAAAGTCATAAATGTCGGGCTGGATATCTTTTATGACGCACTCCAAATGCAAAACGTAAAGGCAGTAGACATCAACTGGAGACCAACCCCAAAGCTTGAGAAAGAAACGGAGGATATTCTTGACAAGCTATTGTAGGTCAACAGGCGTATGTAGATGACAATGACAGTTCAGCGAAATTTCGTTTGCGCGTGCATTGGAGATTTGCATGGTTGGCTCTTGCAAGAGAGAAGCGGCACAGTTGGAAAGATCTTGAACGCTTTTGATACCACAATTAACATACGCACTAAAGAAGACGAACTTCTGGTGATTACGCTTGGCAAGGTTCGTTCTCCCGCGAATCTAAATGTCACTGCCTCCAATACTATCGATGGGTTCAAGGGGATCATACGCGAAGACGAAAGGGCATTCATACAAGATGAAAATCGCGATAAACAATCAAGTGCGACGCTCTTGGTTGGAGATGCAAATATCGCAGTAGGCGACTGCAATAGGTTCCGCAATTACTTTAGCTCTCTGGACCCGCATGCAATTCAGACATTTGCAAGCAATAGCTATGGAATATTCTCAGAACTAGAATCATTGGGGCAGGCGAACAAATTTGGTTGCCTGCTAAATCCTGACATGACGACCAGAGGCTTGTTTGCGGGATTCATTGACCAGCTAATCTCAGATTGCACGATCAAAGACCAACAAGAATTCGACAGTAGGATATCGAAAGGGCTGAAACACCTATGCGGGGTAGGCCCGGGGTTTACGCCTGCCGGTGACGATTTCATAGCCGGCTACTTGGCCATGAGAAATTCGCTCGGTAACGCAATGAAGCTTGGAGATGCAGTCATTCCGGGCAATGATTTTTCTGTTCTCACAACTTGGACGAGCTTCAAATTGATTGAATATAGCGCAAGAAACTTGCTGGATGATCAGGCTCAACACATGATAAACAGCGTTGCTCATAACAATCTGGAAGCCTATATTGAATCAGTTCGGCTTATCAGCAAAAGAGGACATACTTCAGGCCTCGACTTTGCAACCGGAGTGACTGTAGCGCTATTCACGATTGCAGATCGGGTGTTCAAGACTTCAGTTCTTCCGAGCTTGGTTTACACTTTAGAAACTTGAAGTTCTCCACTGCGGGTTCACAATGTATCAAGAATTGCAGATTTTAGCATATCTATTTTTTCCGAACAGATTAAATCATTATGCTTATATATTTTTTCAAGTTCCATCTATGTCTTGAGTTCAAAAGACACAGTGGTCATTGCCTTAGGCGGAAATGCTCTTCTCAAAAGAGACGACAAGGGTACGTTTGAAGAACAATTTCGCAACGTGCAGCTCGCTGCAAGAGGCATTGTCAATTTGATAGAAGACGATTATCGCGTAGTCCTAACGCATGGCAACGGTCCTCAAGTGGGATCAGCCCTTATCAGGCATGATATGGCCAAGAAGACCGTACCCTCTTTTCCGCTTCACGCTTGCAATGCAGAGACTCAGGGATTTATCGGCTATATGGTAGTACAAGCTCTGCAGAATGAGCTTGATAGAAGACACATTGACAAGTCAGTGGTGGCTCTTGTCTCAAGAGTTGTAGTTGATGAAAATGACCCTTCTTTTCGCAACCCGACCAAGCCCATCGGACCATATTTCGAAAGGAGCCAATACGCAAACCTTGTCAACATTTTTGAAGGTTATAGGTTGGGCGCAAAGTACGTAAATCCAAATGTAAAGGTCACGGGAAGCTATTTGGGCGATTGGGACAGTCCTGAGAAGGGTAAAGAAGCTGCTTTGCTTCAGATAAATTCTGGAGCCGATTTCGTTCTGCACGTCGCAGATACATCTGGCAAGGGTGTCATCGAAGCTGCCAACGAAAAGGGGGTGTATGCCTTTGGTGCTGTGGGAGACCAGTACCACCTAGCTCCAAAAGCGGTATTGACTTCGTTCGTACTGGACATCGACAAAGCATTTGATCAAGCTGTGCAAATGGTCGCTCAAAACAAGTTCGAAGGCAAGATATTCAAGCCTGGCATTGAAGTTGGAAAGGGGGCTGTAGGGGATGGAATCGTATATCTGGCTCCATTTTATGGCCTAGATAGCAAGGTACCAGGTGACGTCAAGATCAGGCTAAAAGAGCTGTTGCTTGAAGTGATGGCCAAAAAAATAGAAATTCCCGAAAAGTACACCGTCACAATAGATTCACCAAAGGTGACACTTGCTCCGCCTAAGAGTGGTCGCGGAAAACTTAGGATAGCATTGGTCACGGATGCCCTGTTTAGCGATGGCGGCTGGGGTGCTACGGCATATAATGCTGCAAAGTTGCTTGAGTCAAAGTATGGCCATGAAGTGTCTTGTGTTGATAATATTTCCATTGCGGACATAGAACCTGTACTGAGAGCACGCGCAAACGAAGGCTATGATCTCGTGATCGCGCATGGATTTCAGTGGGGAGACCCGGCTGTGAAGGTAGGCAAGGACTATCCAAACACAAAGTTTGTGGTATTCACAGGGCTTGTAGGATCGGAAAATGTGGCTTCCATGTTCCCTATGCAGCAAGAAGGTACCTTCCTTCTTGGAGCGCTTGCTGGCATGATGACAAAAACAAATATGATTGGGTACGTAGGCGGTGATCAGCTCGACCCGTTTATCAGTGGCGACTCGACAATTACCTGGAAGTACCAGAGCAATGCCAAATATAGGAGAGTAGTCCCCTCTCCAAAACCGGTCGTCATTGTCGACCGACATGCAATTCGTTCTCTAATTGACGGTGGATTTGTAGTTGTGGCATGTGGCGGAGGCGGAATACCTGTAGTGCACAGAAACGGTGAAGGAAAATTTGGCGTGGATGCAGTCATCGACAAGGATTTGGCTGGCGAGTTTCTGGCCAGGCAGATAGGGGCAAAAAAATTCGTGATCTTGACTGACGTTGAAGGTTTGTACTTGGACTACAAGAAACCGACGCAACGGCTGATAAAAGAAATAATCCTAAGCCGGGATCATGTGGAAATCTCTCAACTTGAAGAGGGAAGTATGGGGCCAAAGGTTCAGGCCTGCTTGCAGTTTGTCAAGAACGGAGGCGAAGAAGCCGTAATTGCAAGCCTGGACAAGGTCCAAGATGCCGTAAATGGCGTTTCAGGCACACACTTTTTTCCATGACGCAGGCGCTAGAGAGTAAATGGAAGCTTCTGCGAGCGCTTTGAACGCGACTACGGATTATTTTTTCGAATTTTAGATATATGTCAAATTTTCAAGCCTGAATGAATTAAACTTAAATGCTGACCCGATTACGATTTTCACGTGGCCCCTGAAGACATAAAGGCAAAGATCGAGTCTGCCAATGCAACGGCTGTTCAGAGAGTGCTTGCCTCAAAGCCTCATCTTGTCGACGTTAAACCAGCCATAGAGGTTCTGCCTGGCATGAACAAGAGGTCGATTTTTCACGCAGGACCCCCGATAAAGTGGGGTAGCATGTGTGGACCAATGAAGGGCGCGGTCGTGGCCAACATAATATTTGAAGGATGGGCATCAAGCTGGGACGGCGCTGTCAAGCTCGTCGAAGAAGGCGAGGTTGAGCTGTCGCCAAACCATGACCATGAGGCCGTAGGTCCTATGGCAGGAGTGATTTCTCCTTCTTTGCCAGTAGTTGTTGTGAAGAATGAAAAATTTGGCAATGTGAACTATGGTAGAGTAGTCGAACAAAAGGTACAGTTTGGTGCATTCGACGAGGAGGCAATCCAGTCTTTGCAATTCTGGAAAAAGGTATTGGCTCCGGCGTTCGCCAAGGCTTTAGGCAGACTTCGGTCAAGTGGCAGCATCGGTATAGACCTAAAATCAATCATGGCGAGGGCGCTCTACATGGGTGATGAGCTCCACAACAGACCGTCTGCAGGGACTGCGCTGTTTGCTCTCTCCATATTGCCCTCCTTGATAGAATCTGGAGAAGATAAGGAACGTCTTTCACAGATAGTGAAGTACTTTTCAGGAAACGAGATATTTTTCCTTTGCCTGGCGATGGCCGCCTGCAAAGCTACGATGAATGCTGCAAAAGATGTTGAATATAGTACGCTTGTAACAGTTATGGCGCGTAATGGTGTGGATTTTGGTATAAAGGTAAGTGGATTGGGGAATCAATGGTTTACAGGCCCGGCAGGAATGGTCAAGGGACTCTATTTCCCAGGGTATGGCACTCAAGACGCTAACCCAGACATGGGTGACAGCGCGATAACGGAGACAACTGGCCTCGGCGCATTTGCGCTAGCGAACTCTCCTGCCATTCTTTCTTTGGTTGGAGGAACCGCGCAAGATGCCTTTAACTACACAAAGCAGATGCGTGAGATAACTACAACATTGAATGACACTTTTCTAGTACCTATACTCGACTTTGAAGGTACTGCTACGGGCATTGACATCAGAAAAGTCGTAAAAACCGGAATACTTCCAGTGATCGACACTGCAATCGCTCATAAGGATCCGGGTATAGGAATGATAGGAGCCGGAATAGTTAATCCGCCTATGGAAGCTTTCAAATCGGCTCTACGCGCATTTGCTTCAAAGTACAAGGTATAGATTAGTCCCTGGCTCAATTAGTTTCGCCGCTCAAATAATAACAGATAGTCGCAACACTTTTTTTTCTTTGCAGTATGTATTTCGGATTTGGTCTTTTATGATATATGAACTAATTTCGGGAATGAGCTAAATAGATTTATTAGTTCAAGGAAAGGCATTCGAACCGGACATTTCTGAATTTGGCAAGGAAGAATCATATTGGTAGAATGGCAGAGACAAAGAAGCTAACCAAGGGTGCCACCGTCTGTATTGCGGTCCCTTCGTTGAAGCAGTTCGAGAAGTTGAAGGACGCAAGAGTGGTTCTTAACTCATTTGGAATAGAAAATGAAGTGTGTATCGTTGCCGCTCATTGGGCTCCAAAGAAAACTCTTAGGTTCATAGCAGAATTGGAATCAAAACGAGTAGAAGTCATAATCGCAGCAGCTGACGGCTCGGCCCACCTGCCGGGGATGATAGCCTCGCTTACTACTATTCCAGTGATAGGAGTTCCGCTTGACGGTACCTCTCTTCAGGGAATGGATTCTCTCCTTTCAATAGTTCAAATGCCACGCGGAGTGCCAGTAGCGACTATGGCAATTAACTCGGGTCATAATGCGGGAGTATTTGCCTGTCAGATTTTAAGTCTGAAATATCCTCAACTTAAGGAAAAGCTGAACCAACATAAGGAAATGCTGGAGAACCAAGTGGAATCAGAAGACTTGCAATTTAGCAAGAAATAATCGCGCGTGAACAGTTTCTTTGGATATCTTCAATGTCGATTAAAGAATCTTCTCCATCTGTCCAGTACCCTTCCGTAAAGACCGCCAAGAGATGCGTTAATTAATGCTGTTCCAGCCATTACACTAACGAGTTCCCAGCCTTCCAACTTCACAACAAAGTAGCTCCAAATCCCGATGACAGGCACCCAAAAAGCCAGTGAAAGAATTGTGTCAAGGAGGTATTGTTGATATTTGTTCAATAGTGTTGAAATAGAATTGTTACTAAAAAAGGTAGAGAAATGCTCCGTTGGTTTTCGGATTTGAGTTGATTCGTGTTGGCCATAAATTCAAGCAGCTTAATTAAGCGAATGTGCAGCATGTTTGTTTGATGCCGCGCAAGAAGAACATCTTGTTGATCGATCCCGCACCCGCTGCATCTTACATGATCACTATGATCTTGAAGCTCAACAATTTTGATGTGATGCCCTATTCCGATCCAGAGCTAGCATTTTCAGATTTTCAAAAAGGGGTATATGACCTAATCCTTGTTGATCTAGAGATGAAAGGAATTAACGGTTTTGAGCTTTACAAGAGAATGAGACAGATAGACGATAAAGTAAGTGCTTGTTTCATGACAGTTCTCAGAGAAAAGCATCTTAACGAATTCAAATCCTCATTTCCAACTTTTCCCTCTACAAGACTGGTAGAGAAGCCGGTTGGAACAGAGGATCTGTTGGAGATTTTGCGGCTGAATCTTGTCGATAGTGAGTAACCATGTTGAATCACCAAGAACAGGACAAAAAATTCCGGTCTTGGGCTAAGTGGTAACAAAATATCTCCTTTTTATGATATATGCATTATTGTCACAACCTCCCAACCTAACCTTAAAGACCTACATTTGGCTTATTCTTCAAGGCCCGGCATGGAGGAATGCACACTGAAATGAGCAACAAGACAAACAACCCGAGGTCTCCGTTACCAAACAAAGACTTTACTGCCGGAGGGAGAGATGAGATTCTCAAGAGAGTTGAAAAGGATTATGAGGAATTCAAGATCACGCGCACTTTCAAATTTCCTGTCTGGCTTTACGGCCCTCCAAAAGGCAAATTATTCAAAGTAGAAGTGGAAGACTGTCCGCGTTTTGGCGAAACGGCCTATGTTGAATTTGACTCTGCTAGAACCGCATTCTTGAGCATAGACATGCAGATAGACTTCTGCGGGCCCAAGGGTTATGTTGACGTCATGGGCTATGACTTGGGGCTTACTTCAGCTCCGATCAAATCGATCCACTATGTAATGTATAACATACGCAACGGCACCGACATTAAAGTCATACATACTAGGGAAGGACATTTGCCCGATCTCTCCGATGCGCCTTACAATAAGCTACTCCGAAGCAAGCTCATTGGAAATGGTGTTGGCATTGGCGATATTCCTAAAGGCGGTTTGGGTCGTTTGTTGGTGCGGGGCGAGAAAAATTGGGACATAATTGAAGACCTCTATCCGGTTCAAGGCGAGTACGTTGTAGACAAGGCCGGAAAGGGGGCATTTGGCCAAAGTAATCTACCACTTTTGCTCAAAAATCTTGGGATTACTCATTTGGTAATAACTGGCATTACGACTGACGTCTGCGTGCATACAATAATGAGAGAAGCAAACGACAATGGATATTGGTGTCTTGTGTTGAAAGACGCCACTGGCGCTACGGATCACGCCAATCACGAAGCGGCAATGAAGCAGATCAAGATGCAGGGTGGAGTATTTGGTTGGGTTTCTGATTCTAAAAGATTTGTGCAGGGTATCAAATCAGCTTTTAGAGATTAGTCCATTTTCTCTTTATACTCAAGATCTGACAATAGCGCTCGTATAACTTTTAATTTTACTTTGTGGAAAGCTTATCGACCCAGGCGTTGAGGTTACTAAATGAAGGTTGCAAGGATATTACTGCATGACGAGGAGACGTTCGCGCTAGTTAATTCTGAGGGGAAGATGACTACCCGAGATGAAATAGTGAAAAAGACTGGCTTGCGCCTGCCGCATTCTCTCGACGAGTTCGTGTTCGGAGGAAGCCTCCAAAAGGTAAATGATCGAACAAAAGACCTGACCTTTGCCCACGAAATGGGTAAGCTAAAGATCTTGCCTCCCATTACAAAAAGCTTTAAGATAATCTGTTTGGCCTTCAACTATTCAGACCAAGACAGTTGGGTGAGATTTGGGAAATTCCCTCCACGGGAACCCGTCATATACTTGAAACCCCATACAAGTCTAGTCGGTCCATTTGACGATATTGTTTGCCCCAAATTTGTAACGCAACTTGACTATGAGGGCGAGTTGGCCTTTGTCATCGGAAAAAAATGCAAGGATGTATCGGAGAAGGACTCACTTGATTGTGTTGCGGGATATTTTGTAATGAATGACGTATCGGCGCGCGATATACAGTTCATTGACAAACAATACACAAGAGCAAAAGGCTTTGATACATTTGGTCCATGCGGGCCATGGCTGACGACGCCAGACGAAGTCCCCGACCCCCACAATCTGAGTATCATAACAAAGGTAAATGGCGGAATCCGTCAGAACTCTTCAACCTCGAACATGGTTTTGAAAGTAAATAAGATTATACACAGCCTGAGCCTTGTGATGACTCTGGAACCAGGCGATATTATATCGACAGGAACACCAAGCGGTACCATATTATCTCTTTCTTCACATCTCAAATATTTGCAACAGGGCGACATTGTTGAAGTGGAAGTTGGACGGCTTGGAAAGTTAAGGAATAGAGTGGTGTTCTCGTAATAATAGCTAGATGTCGTGGGGGGGTATATACAGCCGCTAAAAATGTCACCCACGTGTAATGTTTACAATGTGCGTATTGTTCAGGTGAAAACGGTTGATTGGAAGCGGGACGTTAGGAATAACAAGTTGCAGGTCTTTTCGATTGCCAATAATGAAGTTGGCCAGTTGCTGGACATTGTCAATAAGGATATTTTGATATGTATGGTTCTTTGTTTTGGATTTCGTTGCTCTATTGAAGTTGAGACTAATTTTATCGATCAGCATCTTCGCAGAGCCCTCTCTTAACCTTATGTGGTAGTTCTCAGTAACGATAAAGTCCGATTTCTTTAGTCTCTTGTCTTCGAGAAGTTGAATAACGGATAAATCAATTAGCCATCTGAATAGCTCTTGGATATCATAAACCAATGGAGTCTTTGAAGCTGCAAGCTCATGAAGAAACCAATGGCTGGGTCAGGTCCTATCGCGTTTATTGCTTTTCTGACTTCCGATTCCAAGACTGAATAACCATAATTTAGCAGTGCATTCACTTGATCCGATGCATTATTGTTCCAGGAATATGATTTCCCTCCACGATTTACAAAATGGAATTCTGGATATAGCTTGTTGGCTATCTTTGCAATGATACTCCAGTAAAAGGTTGCAATCCGCCCTTCATAGTTTAGAAGGTGGTTTATTGATTGTATACCATGGGAACAGTTGTCTGCCTCGGCAGTAAACGCGCTTTCGACTTTCACCAAGTCGACTTCGGCGTAATAGCGAGCCAGCTCCTTGAGAGGTTTTGCGCATGTATTATTTTCTGTTTGACAATTCCATGCGCTTTTCTGATGTTTGGATTGACCGCTAGCTCAATTGAGTCATTCGTGACGTTTACCTTTGTGATGACATTATGATATATCTTAATCTTTATTCCTTCTCGGAGCTTCTTCTTTTGATACCATAGTGTTGACTTGTTAATTCCAAACTTCTTCCTATTGCCTGGACTATGAATATTCGCTCAGATTCTCTGTGACAAGAACATGATTAACGATGATGAAGCGCAGATACGGTCCTGCACCATGCGGAAATGTACTAAATAATCAAAAGTACGCTTCAGAGGACCATTTCCAGTACATGTTAGAGTACACCAAAGTACTGGTCATAGTACATCATCGTACGGATTGAGAGGGATAAAGGATCCGTAATGGCTTGTCTGTAAGCTTTAGTAGAAAGCCGTGACCAGGCACTTTTTCCTTCACCAAAAATCCAATAACAGACATTCTTTTGATAAACGGCCCACTTCCACCCGGACTTTTAAACCCCAGAATCCTTGCCCAAGACCTTTCTTTATGCGCATCACGAGTACCATGGATGATTCTAAGCCTTTTCTGATCCTCTATCCTTATTTCAGCCAATTGCTCGCGCCTATTTGCCTCTCCGTCTAGTTCTTGATTCTTGGTGTTATTGTCAGAGTTGTTTCTCAGTTCTGAGCTGTGCGGAACTTGGGACTGAGGAATTCCCTCTGTAATAACATCATATACAAGTTTGTTGACAAATCCCGCGTTATAGAATATCTTGAACGTTTGGATCCCAAGCGAGCGTATTAGCTCACACAACCAGACAGGATAACTCTGACTGCCATAAATGTACCTGATTTTATTATATCCTCGGCACTAATATCGCCAGACGGAATTTCGCGCTTCACAGCACTTGATGTATATTTGAATTCATAGAGTGCGAAGAAAGTCACCAGTCTGCTTTGCTCATAGATCAGCTCAATGTTGGTAATTCTGTTGTCTGTAAGTTCAAGCTCCCCTTCCACTCTTTTAGTTAGCAGTTGATCAATTATCGCTGCTTTGCACTCCGAAAAATCAGCAAGCAGTTTAGACCCAGGCTCCGACAGAGCATCCCTGAGGTCCCCCAATACAGCAACGGTAAATTCAAACTTTGAAGGGTTTTCTTGCTGGTCAGACCATTGAAAATCAGTTATCTCAATATCAGCACCAGCTTCTCTGTAAAAAGACTGAACGATTTCGGCCCAGTTATTCTCTTTAATCTTGGTAAGTACCGGATTTACGTCGATGCAGGTATTGAATTGAAATTCGTGTTTT
>Ga0209157_1000517_pt1 | contig 32971 bp, 26 predicted proteins | sample GraSoiAngelo_135_FD_185892 | JGI IMG/M metagenome (GOLD analysis project Ga0209157, IMG submission 185892) | Grasslands soil microbial communities from the Angelo Coastal Reserve, California, USA - 14_0929_05_40cm (SPAdes) (version 2) | ecosystem: Environmental > Terrestrial > Soil > Grasslands ...
AAGAACATGGGTTACTGGTAGACGAGCGACAGGATGACGTTGCCCTGGTAAATACCGGGCTTCGCGGTCAGGGCCGGCGTCACGGTTCCGGCAACCCAGATGTACATCGTCGGGTTGGAGGTAGGACCGAGGCGACCCACCGCGCCGGTCGCCGGATCGAACACGGTGCCCCCGACCGGATTGTTCGTCGCGCGGCGCCAGATTGCCGAGGCCGCGCTGAACGAAATCGGCATGGTGGAGCCCGGCAGCGCCTGAATGTTGGTCAGCTGCGTCGGCAGCGTGAAGCTGATGATCACGAACGCATTGCCACTGCCGCTGACCTGCCACTCACCGGCATTCACGGCCGTGGGCAAGATCGTCGTGGGAACACCCTTGATCACCGTCCCAAAGTTCAGGTCGCGCAGCGTGGAGATCGTCATCCCCACGGTGACGACGACCGCGTCGGCCGATACGGACGCACCGGCCTGCGCCACCGCGCGACCGGGCAAGCCGAGGCACGCCGCCACCAGCAAGGCCTTTCTCACGGCACCACCAGCCGCACCGAGTCGCGGACCGCGGGCGCCTTCAGCACGACCTTCGGATCGAGATCCTCACGCTCGGCGACGACTTCGTACCGCAGCCAGTAGCGCCCGCGAGGCAGCGCGGGGCGTGCGATGGCGCTGGCAAGACGGGGCTCCATCGTGAAGTACACACCGACGGGAGACTGAAACGTCCGGACGACGGCATCGCCGACTTGCAGGGCATGCACCGCACCGCCTGAATCCAGCAGCGTCTCGCGAATCATGCCGACGAAGGCCGCGTTTCCGTGACGTTCGATTTTGGCGCGGGTGATGAGCGAGTCGCCGACGATCTGGGCGCGCAGATTCGACAGCGTTACACCGGTACGCACGGGACCCTTGCGGTAGTTCACGCCGATGATGGTCCGCACCTCGAGGGTGAGACCGACCTGAATCGCCGTCGTATCCGCAATGCCCGTGATCGGGACGCGGCCGGCCTGGGCGGCGATGATGAGCCGCAACCAGTACTCGCCATCGGCCAGTCCAATCGGTGGCCGGGCGAGGAGGCGCACGGTTTGGCGCTCCCGCGGGCCCACCGTCAAGCGACGGGGGAACGCCTGGATCCACGCCAGCGCGGAGGTCGCCGAATCCGCAGGCAGGGTGTCGAGCCTGATCCCGCCGGTCGAGTCCGTCGTCGGATACCCGAAGATGGTCGAGATCGTGACTTCGACGGCTTGGGTCCCAGGATTGTAGAGCAGGACCGAACCGCTGCGCTGGGTGTGGTCGATGAACACAGCGTGCGGCGCCACCATGACACCCTGCGCCGCCAATGACGCACTGGCGAGCGCGAGCGTACTGGCAAGCCCGAGCGCGCGCATCATGGCAGCACCGTCACGGTGAGGGTGATCGTCCCGGTGTACGCGCCGGCGCGCTGGTTCGTCGCCGGATTCGCAGTGGCCCCGAGGAAGACCGAGGCGCTGCCATTATTCGGAAACGTTACGGTAGTCGGCTGCTTCGGGTCGAAGCCCACTTGACTCCCAATTGACTGAGTTGGCGAGTAGCCCGCGTCACTAGCCCCAAACACGATGGGCATCAGCGCGCCACCAGGACCAGTCATGCTCAGCGGCAGCACGAATGACAGCAATACGGGACCACCTTTGGGACCTTTGATGTCGAACTGGCCGCTGTTCGCGGGATCGGTGCGCAACACAACGCGCGGCATGCCCGGCAGGACGGCGCCGAACATCACGCCACGCACACCCGTGACTGTGAGCGGCTTGCCCTGCGCCAGCAGCGGCACGCCGAGCAGCATTGCTCCGACGACGACCCACGCTTCCCGTTTCATCAGCTGCATACGTCTCCTTGTGACAGCGCCGGCAGAGGAATCTGCATCCTCTGCCGGCGCGCCATCAGCTCGACGCCAAACTCCAGTAGCTTAGTAAACCACCGTCATCGTGATCGAACCGGTATAGACACCCGCCGCCTGGTTCGTCGCGGGCTGGACCTGCGCGCCCACCCACACCCACAGCGCGCCAGAGGCGTTCAGCGAGGGGGACGCACCAGCCGCCGGTGAGAAGGCAATGCCGCCGGTCTGCGCGTTGTTCTGGGCATGCACGCCCGTGTAGCTCACGATCGGCATGGTGTTACCAGCCGAACCCAGCGTCGCCGGCAGCGTGAACGAGATGGTGACCGGGCTGCTGGCCTGGCCAGTGACGTCGAACCGGCCGGCGTTCGTGAGATCTGTAGCCGCGATCGTCTTATACACGCCTGGGAACACGTTACCGAAGCTCAACTGCTGTGCGCCAACCACGTTGATCGGCGTCTGGACGCTCGCCGTCGCCGTGATGCTGGCATTGTTCGTCTGGGCCTGGAGGGCCGTGCCCGTCAGGGCGAGTGCGGCTACGACCAGGGACAGCTTCATGATGCTGCGCATTTCATACTCCTGTGTTTGGTGTCGAGCTATTAGTCACTTGGAGTGCCGTTCGGCGCCTCCATGCTTCCTGACAGCTGTGTTGGCAAGGCATATGCCAACCGACAAATTCCTCTGCACTGTCAAGTTTATTGACGCATGCAGTCAAAATATCGGAAGCCAAAACAGGACTTCGACTTAGAAGCTGCACAGCGAGCTGGTGTCACAATTGTTGACATCGTCCCCCACCGAACCAACTGCCGCCATCATATAATAAACTACTGCTATACAACGAGTTACTGTGTTACAATTGACCGGCACGTCGCCTGCGTTAGTGCGAAACCGGAAGCCAACGGAACTCGCTCACGGGAGCAGGCGATGCGGTTCGGACTGGTGTCGGTTGTGATGGCGGTAGCACTTATGATGGTCGGACGGAATGCAGAAGCCCAAGCTCGTGGCACGCTGCAAGCCACTGCGACCGTCGTCGACACCCGTCAGGGCTTTGAGGCTCTCGCCGTTGTCCGGCAAGCAGTTATAGATTCCAGAACCGAGAGTCAGCATGCTGTCGCGACGGTGGCGCTCATCAAGACCGAGCGTCCCGTGGCCCTGCCCCGCACCGTGGTCGTCACCGTCGACTATTCGCGGAATTAGCTAGACGCACCGAAGTCACATCCCCGTCCGCATTGAAGACCGGACTTCCGGAAGACCCACCCGTCGTCATGCCGTCGAACTGAATGAGGTCCGCGGTCACGCGGGACCGAATACCGGCCGTCATTGATGTGCGAATGATCGCTGGACGCGCCGCGAGATCATCCCGCATCGTGTAGGAATGGACAACCTCGCCCATGCTCTCGTCGGCGCCGCGCTGGGTCGAGCCGTCGCCGACCGCCACGTCCCGCGAGCTGGCCTGATCGGAGCGATCGCCGCGAACATGCCAGACTTGGCCGAAACGTTCACGGGCTACTGGGGATGGCCGCGCGCGGAGTTTCTGGTTCATCATCGGGGCATCACGCATTCGCTCCTCGGGGCTCTCATCCAGATCCCGGCACTCGTTCTGGCGATTGGAATCATCACACGCAGAGGGACGCGGTGGCGTCCATGGGGCTGGCTCGCCCTGTGCGTAGCCGTCACGTTTGCCAGCCACTTGTTCATGGATTGGCAGGGATCCTACGGCTGGCGTCCATTTCTTCCGTGGAGCAACCACTGGTACTATCTCGACTGGGTGGCGATCGTCGATCCGTTTTTCTGGCTTGTGCCACTGGTCGCACTGGCGTGGGGCAGCGAGCGGCACTGGACACCGCTCAGCGGCGTGCTGGTGGTCGGCGGCTTCATTACGTTCTTGCTCGTGTCGCGACATGACATCGTCGCGGCCTGGGTGCTGGGGCTCTGCGCGCTCATCGGTGTCGTCGCAATCGTTGGATGGGTTCTCTACTGGTTCGGTCCGGTGGCGCGGCAGCGTACCGCTACGCTCGCGGTGCTGCTCCTCGTGCTGTATACCGGTGCGCACGCGGTCGTAGCGACGACTCGCAAACGCGACGTCCGCCAGGCTGCCGAACATCGCTTCGGCGCGGCCGCGTCCTGGGCAGCGCTGACCAACATCGGTCAACCGTTTACGTGGGAGGCGATGTATGCCAGCGCGGATACGGTCGCGAGTGCGGACTGGAACGTGGCGCGGCACCTGCGCGAGCCGGCGGTCGTGCACGCCATTCAAGAGACACCGGACGGGCGCGCGATCGCCCAGTTCGCCCGCTTTTTGACGGCCCAAGTGGACACGGCGAGCAACACGATCTATTTGCGCGATGCGCGCTATGCGCGCACGGGACGAAACGGCTGGGGCGTGGCGGCGATCAGGATGAGGTGAAGCTGAGACCGGAGCCGCGGCGATCTTTCAATTCGCGCCGCGGTTGCGGCGAGCGTCGCTCCACGCGACTGCGGCGTTCGGTGCGCCCCCGCCGCTCCACCAGGACCGGGACATCCCGGACGCGTCGTTCGGTAACGCGCCGATCCAACCCGGACCGCCGGTCGGGCCGTACCCGGCGCTCCATCTGATGTCGTTGGTGCGGACCGGAGGCACGGGACGGACCGGAGGGACGGGAGGGCTCTTTCTCCATCCGAGGAATCTGCGACGTCGCGGAGGTTCGTGCCAGCCGAAACCGGCGCTACATTTCTCGCCCGTGACCACACCCGACCGCCGTTCGCCAGCCCCCCCACCTCCCAATGTGACCGCGGTCACGAACGGGCCGGCGCAAACCCCGCCGGCCCATCTGCTCGACGACGCCCTGCGCGCGCTCGAGCCGGCATTCCGTCTCGACAATCTCGTCGCGTTGTCGTCGGAGCGCGCGCTGTATCACGGTTGGGATCGGGTCCTGAAGCGGCCGGTGACGATTCGCGTCCATCTCGCGCCGGAGGCGCCCGGCCGGGCGTGGTTCATGCGCGAGACGGAGACGCTCGCCCAGCTGGACCATCCCGCGATCCGGCACGTGTACGCGGCGGGCGAAATCGCAACGTTCGCGTACCGCACGGCGAACTGGATCGAAGGTGAGAGTCTCGCCGATGCGTTGCGGCGCGGCCCGCGCCCGATCCCCCAGTGCATGTCGCTGATCCGGGATTTGCTGTCGGCACTCGAGCACGCGCACGCGCACGGGATCATCATGCGTCGCATCGCCCCGTCGACATTGATGATCAATAGCGGCGGCCAGGGCGTCATCACCGACCTGCGGTTCTCGAACTGGTGTCTTCCCTACCTGCCGCCGCTCCCGAGCGACGACCCGAGCGCCGCGTATATGGCGCCCGAGGTGCGCGCCGGGGAAGCGGGTGAGCCGGCCAGCGACGTGTATACGGTGACGGCGAATATCTACGCCGCGCTCACCGGCAACCCGCCCCAGCTCGATCCAGCGCAACTCGTACCGCCGCGCCAGCTGCGCCAGGCGATTCCCGCGGCGGTCGAGCGCGTCATCGTGCGGGCGCTCTCGCGCACGCCCAAGGACCGCTACTACACCGCCACCGAAATGCTCGAGGACTTCGTGAGTGACGCCGGCACGTTCCAGGTGCTCGCGGCCGCTCCCGCCGTCACCGAGTCGGGTTTCGAGCGGCGGCTGCGCCGCGCGCTCGGCGACGATTACGAGCTGTTGGAAGAGATCGGCGCCGGTGGCTTTGGCCGTGTGTATCGGGCGCGGGACCTGGCCCTCGAGCGCGACGTGGCGATCAAGGTCCTGCACCCGGCACTGACGGCCGATCCTGGCGTCCTGGAGCGCTTCCGGCGCGAGGCGCAACTCGCCGCGCGACTCCGGCATCCGAACATCGTCAGCATCTATGACATTATGGGCCGGGCGGGACTCACCTGGTACACCATGGAATTCGTCCCCGGCTCGAGCCTAGCGCAGATGATCCAGCGGCAAGGCACGTTCTCGCTCGAGCAGACCGAGCGGCTGCTTGACGAAGCGCTGTCGGCGCTCGAACACGCCCACAGCCTGGGGCTGATTCACCGCGACCTGAAGCCCGAGAACATGCTGATCGAGCCGAACGGCCGGCTGCGAATTACAGACTTCGGACTCGCCCTGGCGCTGCGTGGTGGGACGCGGTTTGGTGGCGCGACATCGCGGAGCGGGACCCCGCAATTCGCCGCGCCCGAGCAGCTGCTGGGCGAGCGCGTGGACCAACGAGCCGACTTGTATTCGCTGGCCGCGGTTGTGTATTTCTCGTTACTGGGGAGACCGCCGTTCAGCGGGAAGACCCCTGAGCAGATTCTGGCGCGCCAGACGACGGACGACGTGCCGCCACTCGTCGCCGAGCGCCGCGATGTCCCGCGCGAGCTCGAAGACGTGCTGCGGCGCGCGCTGCGCAGCGAGCCTGCCGAACGGTTCCATTCCGCAGGCGCGTTTCACCACGCCGTGAAGGGGGCGCTCGGTGGGTTTTGGCGGCGCCTGGCCGCACTGTTTCGACCGGAGAGCTAACCAGAGGAGGATCTCATGCGTCTGTGCTACGGTCTGTTACTCGCGTCCCTCGCTGCGTGCGGCTCGAGTACCTCGTACTCCAGCAATCCACCGCCGCCGCCCCCGCCCGCGCCGCCGCCCGCGCCCAATACCGTGTTCGTCACAGTCTCCAACTTCCAATTCACCCCTGACACCGTGAGAATCACCGCGGGAATCCCCGTGCGCTGGACCAACGAGGGAACCGTGGCGCATTCCGTGGTCTCTGACACCAGCGGTCAGTTCAACAGCGGCACGCTCTCGAGTGGCGGAGTCGATCAGTATGGAATGCCGTTTGCCGGCTCGACGTACGATCGAACGTTTGCGACCGCGGGGACCTATCCGTATCACTGCTCATTCCACCGCCAGATGAAGGGCGTGGTGATCGTCTCGAATTAGCTCGTGACGAATCCTACCCAGTTCCCTACCGCCAGCGGAAAATTCTGAGCGCGATCACGAAGCTCACGGCACCCCATGCCACTACGATGGCGATCGGGGTGCCGAGGGCCGTGACGCCCGAGCCATCGATCATCACCGCGCGGAGGGCATCGTTCAGGGCGGTGAGCGGCAACGCCTTCACGAACGGAATCATCGCGTTGGGAAAACGCGAGTAGGAAAAGAAGGTCCCCGACAAGATCCACATCGGGAGCATCACGAGGTTCATCAAGCCCGACACCCCTTCGATCGTCTTCGCGCGGCTCGCCACGAGCAGCCCGAGACCGGCGAACGAGAAGGAACCCAGCAGCGTAATGCCCGCCAGCGCGGCGAAGGACCCGCGCACGGCCACACCAAACAGCAGCCAGCCGAAGCCCACCAGCGCCACAACCTCGAAGATCAAGAAGACGAGGCGCGAAAGAATGAAGCTCAACAGGTAGTGGCTCTTGCGCATCGGCGTCGCCAAATAGCGCTTGAGGAGCTTCCGTTGCCGGGCCTGCACCACCGAGAACCCGACGCCCCAGATCCCGCTGCCCAGCAGGTTCATGCCCAGGAGCCCGGGAATAAGGAAGTCGATATAGCGCGATCCCGGCGCGACGGCGCGGTCGTCTCGCACCGCGATGAGATCCTGGCGCCCACGCGCGCGCTGCAGCGCATCGTCCACTTCGAGCCGCGCAAGCCCGCTCTCCGTGCGCGTCGAGTCGTAGCGATACACCACCGGATCGCCGGGAACGACCAGCAGCGCCACGCGACCCGTCTTGAGACGCAGCCGCGCGGTCGCGGTATCGAGCACAGTGGGCACGAGGCGAGACGAAGCGGCGAGCGCCGCGGCCAACGCGCTGTCCCCCGCGCCCGCCACGACACCGACCTGCAACTTGCCCGGCCCGGTGTTGCGGAAGGCGAGGCCGAGCGCGAACGCGAGCACGATCGGAAAGCCGAAGACCCAGAAGACCGCCTCGGGCTCGCGGTAGAACTCGCGCATACGCGACAGCGCGAGCTGGTACATCGGATGCTCACGTATCACGGAGCTGCCGTCCCGTGAGGGCGAGGAAGACGTCGTCGAGGGTGGCGTGATGCGTCGTGAGCGACGAGAGCTCGAGCCCGCGCTGCTGCAACAAAGCCAGCAGCGCGGGCAACGTGCGGTGCAGCTCCGTCACCGTCAACGAGAGTCCGACGCCGCCGGAGCCGGGCCGCACCGCGGTCACGCCGCCGAGACCCCGCACGCCGTCCGTCAGGTCGCCGGTCGCTCCATCCGCGATCGCGAACTCGATGACATGCTCGGCTCCGAGCGAGGCGATGAGCTCGCGCGGCGTGCCGAGCGCAATGACCTTGCCGTGATCGATGATCGCGACGCGGTCGCAGAGGCGCTCGGCTTCCTCCATATAGTGCGTCGTGAGCAACACGGTGCCGCCCTCCGATCGGAAGCGGCGAATGATGTCCCATAGCTGCCGGCGCGACTGCGGATCGAGGCCCGTGGTCGGCTCGTCGAGAAACAGCAGCTCTGGCCTGCTGACGAGCGCACAGGCGACCGCGAGCCGCTGCTTTTGCCCACCCGACAGCGTCACGACGCGCGCCTTGCGCTTCTCCTCGAGCTGGACGAGCGCCAGCACCTCGTCGACCGTGCGCGACTGGCGATAGAACGATCGGAACAGCGCCAGCACCTCACCGACCTGGAGCTTGTCGGCGAGCTGCGTTTCCTGGAGCTGGACGCCGAGGCGCTCGCGCAATGCCCGTCCCGCGGCGCCGTCGCGCCACGGTGTGCCGAGGATCTCGACTTCCCCGGAGTCCGGCGCGGTGAGCCCCTCGAGAATCTCGATGGTCGTGGTCTTGCCCGCGCCATTGGGCCCCAGCAGCCCGAAGCATTCACCCGCCGCGACGGTGAGATCGAGCCCCGCGACGGCGACGACGTCTCCGAAGCGCTTGGTCAGCGCGCGACAGTCGATCGCTACGATTGTTCCTTCTCGGTGTCTTCTTCGGGCTCTTTGTCTTTTTCGGGCGGCGCTTCGTGGGCCAGCTTGAGCGCTTGATCAAGCTGCATCGTCATACTGTTCACACCATCCGCCAGCGCGCGCACCTTCATGTTGATCCCTGTCCCCGCCCGGCCCGCCACGATCGCCAGTGTGCCAGCCACGTCCGGCAGCGTGCCCAGATTCGCCGTGAGCGCGCGTTGGCGCATGTGCGACAGCTCGCGGGTGATGTTTCCGCAGATGCCGTTGATGATTTTTGGCTTCGCGGCGCGGTTGGAATCGAGCTCGGCAATCAGCTTCTTTACGTGATCCACGGTCCGCACGTACCCCTGCAGCTCCTCGATGCGGCGAATCTGCGTGGCCGACTGCTTCTGCACCACGCCCTAGTTCCTCGGCGCGAGGATTTCGGTCCGGGCGTGCCCATCCACGAGCGAGAGCGGCGTCACGCCCAGCAACACGCCGAGCGTCGGCGCGATGTCGACCGTGTTCATACGGGAGGGGAACGATCCGCGCCGCACGCCGCGGCCCCAGAAAATGATCGGCACATGGGCGTCGTCCTCCGTCGGCTGGCCGTGCATCGCGATCGGGAGGTTCGGAATGTCCCAGACCGAACCGGGCTGGAGCGTGGCGGTGAGCACGACGCCGGCGTCGGGCGGGAGCTGATGCATCCAGCGGCGTGCGACCGGATCGGACGCGGTGTCGGCGCGCGACAGGTCAGCGGGCTTGATCACGCGCGCGACCCCCTGCACGCGCACAATGCGCGCGGTGAGCGCATCGAGGACGCTGTCTGTCTTGATGCCTAAGGCCGCCAACCGGCCGTTGTCGCGCAGGAACAGCATCCCGGTATCGAACTCGAGCCACTCCCGCGCGGGTCCGCCGGCACCCGCCACGCGGTCGAGATCGTGATTCACCGCGGCGACCAGCGTGTCCAGCGCAACGCGATAGGCGGCCCCGCCCGTCTTTGCGCGAGTCCGTTCCGGGTAGGACGTCACGCCGTGATCGGCGGTCAGGACGACGACAACATTGTCGCGCCCCACACGATCGGTGACCCGCTTCAGGAACCAGCCAAGATAGCGGTCGAGGCGCAGCACCTGATCGTGGATCTCACGGGAGTCGGGGCCGAACGCGTGGCCGATCGCGTCCGTCGTCGAAAGACTCACGGCGAGCAGATCCGTGCCCCTGCGGCCGAGGCGCAGCGCTTCGAACCCGTCGAGCGCAAACAACAGCGTCAGCGAATCCATAGCCGGCACGCCGGCGACCGCCGCGGCCGCGAGCACGCTGTCGGCGGGAAGCCGATGCGGGAAAACGACGTTCGTCCCGCCATTCTCCCACGCCTCATTGTCGCTCTCTTTGTACGCGCTGTCGGGGAGCAGCAGCGCCCATATCGTGTTCGCCGCCTTGAACGGCAGCCGTCTGGCGTTGAACGCCTGCACCCAGGACGGCAGCGTGTCCGCGTAGTAGCGGCTTGTGGTGAACAGCCCCGACTGGTACCAGAACACCTGCTGTTTCGACTGGCCCATGGGAAGAATCGCGCCGCGATCCTTGCGGCTCACCGAGAGCGCGCGGGCGGTCGGATCGGACGCCTTCAACCAATCGAACAGGGTCGTGCCGCGAAAACGCCGCGGTGACGCGCCCGGGCCGGTCGTGCCCAGCAGTGGCGCCAGCGAATCCAGCACCCCCTCCAGGTTGCTGATGATGCCGGTGTGCGCGGGCCACATGCCGGACAGAATTGTGGCATGACCCGGTGCGGTCTCGGTGACCGCGTGATCCTGGTAGGCGTCGGTGAAGACAGCGCCTTCGTTGGCGAGCTGCGCCAGGCCACCGCTCAGCTGGCTTTTCCAGCGGGTGAGGTAATCGGGTCGCAGTTGATCGACGGTGATCACCACGACCAGTTTTGGCCGCGGTGGCGCGGGCGGAGCAGCCAGCAGACTGGCCAAGAACCCGAGGGCGACGGCGAAATTCATGAGCCCCAAAGTAGCAGGGCTTAGGTGCTCACCGCCACCTGCGGCGGCCGATCCTCTTCGGGAATGCGGAGCGTCAAGTACGCGACAAGCACGATGATCCCTGCCGAGATGAAAAACGGAATGTGCTGGCCCAGCGACTGGTAGGCACCGCCCGCATAGACCGGACCGACAATCGCCGCGAGGCCACGGTAGGTCTGCTGCACGCCGAGCGTCAAGCCGATCTCGTCGTGATGGGCGCGATGGCTGACGAGCGCCGAGTTCGCGGGAAAGAGCAGCGCGGTGCCGAGCGGCAGGAGGATCTGCGCGCACACGAACAGCGTCAGCGTGGGCGCGAGCGGCACGAGAATGAATCCCGCGAGCAGCAGCAGCGTGCCGACCTGCATCGTCCGGACTTCGCCGAGCTTGGCGTTGAACCAGCCGACCGGCGCGGTGCGCATCAACACGCCGACAGCGCCGAACACCATGAAGAAGAAGCCGATCTGGTCAGCCGTGATCCCGAACCGATCGTGCAAATAGAGTGAAAAGATCGGCGGCAGCGCGTTAAAGGCGAGCATCGCCAGCGCGTAGATCCAGATGAGCAGCGATATCGGCCGTGTCGGATCCGCGACGACGCGCACCGCGGGTTGCACAATGTTGCGGACCGCCTCTCCCAGTGTGACTGACGGGCGTGGGCCCTCCCTGCCGGTCCGCGTCACTCCGGCCTGCGCCCAGCGGGATTCCGGGAGCCATTTCCACGCGAAGGCGACGTTGACCAGGACGAGCGCGCTCGCGAATAACCCCGGCGCTGCTTCGCCGAAGCGGTGCATGAACGATCCGATCGCGGGACCGATGATCACACCCGCACTCGTGGCCGCGGACAGCCACCCCAGGGCCTTGGCGCGTTCGCGCGGCAGCATCGTGTCCGCGACGTACGCCTGCACGACACCCGTCGTGCCGCCGCCGAGCCCCTGTACGAAGCGCGACAGGAAGAGAAGCCACACTGTGTGTGCGAACCCGAACACGATGTACGCGAACGCTGAAGCGCCGAGGCCGACGAGGAGCGCGGGGCGCCGGCCATAGCGGTCGGAGACGTAGCCCCACACCGGCGAGGACACGAGTTGCGCGACTGGAAACGATGCTGCGAGCAGTCCCACGACGGTGGGCGTTGCCCCCAGCTTGTCGGCGTACAAGGGCAGCAGGGGCCAGATGATCATCAGGCCCATCATGTCGACGAACGCGACCGCCATGAGCACCGCAAGCCGTTTCATCGCCTCGCTCCAACGCCGAGCACGATCGCGCTGGCCACCATCAAGACGACTCCGAACGCCGCGGCCACGCCGGTCTCGGCCAGCCGCAGACTCGACAGGATCTCGATAGACACGGGGCGCGTCTCATACGTGTACAGCACGATGGACGCCACAATGTCCCCGAGCGCGGCGACGAACGCCAGGCTCGCGCCGGCCGCGAGGCCGGGCTTGAGCTGCGGCAGGGTCACGCGCGTGAGCGTGCGCCAGCGTCCGGCACCGAGACTCGCGGCCGCTTCCTCGAGTGAGGGATCGAGCTGGCGATACGCCGCGAGAATCCCTCGGCCAGTGAGCGGCAGCGCGCGGACCAGATAGGCGAGCGGAAGAATCGCCGCGGTACCCACCAGCACGAAGCGCAGCTGCAGCGGAGCGTGGACACTGAACGTGATGGCGAGCGCGATCGCGAACACAGTTCCCGGCAGCGCCCACGGAAGCGCCAGCAGGCCTTCGATCGCCCGCCGCAACGCGACGCGGCGCCGCACGACCAGCCAACCGCCGGCGAGCGCGAGCACCACCGCTACGACCGTACTGACGGCCGCCATCCACAGCGAATTCAGCATGGGACGCAGCCGCTCCGCCTCCGAAAACAGGCGGCGGTAGTTGTCCAAATTGATCACCGGCGGAAGAATCTCGGTCGTCCAGGCGCCATACGGCACCAGCGACACCAGCACGAGCGTCAGGTGTGGCAGCAGCAGCAACACCGCGAGGCCCCAACCCGCGCCCGCGGCGAGCCACCGGATGCTCGCGCGCCGGATCGGTCGTGGGCGCGGCGCAATCCCCTTCCCCAAGGCGACCAGAATGTCGTCACCTTCGGTGCGACGCAGGATCCCGAGACCGGCCACCGCCACGATGGCGAGCGCCACCGTTTCGACCATCGCCAGCGGCAGGTCGCCATTCAGCTTCGTCGCCACGATCTGCGTGGTCATCACGCGGAATCCGCCGCCAAAGATGTACGGCGCGCTGAACGATCCCAGCGCCGTCATGAACGTCAGCATCGCCGCACCGACGAGCGAAGGACGGAGCAGCGGCACGATGACGCGCCACAGAGTCGCGCGCCGGTCGGCGCCGAGGGCCTGAGCCGCTTCCAGCATCGAGACGTCGAGCTTCGCCAGGCCGGCGCGGGTGAAGAGGTAGAAGTAGACGTACATCGAATAGGCGTGCACGAGCAGAATCGCGACGGCGCCCTGCAGGCGCCAGGGCGCGTTCTCGAGATGCAGCGCCGCCTGAATGGCGCGCGCGATGAACCCCGACTCGCCATACAGGAAGAGGAACGCGATCACGCCGACGAGCGGCGGCAGCACGACAGGCAGCGCGATCAGCGCGCCCAACGTCTTCCGTCCGGGAAAGTCGAACCACTCGAACAGAAATGCGAGCGGGATCCCAATCGCCGCGGCCAGCACGACACTCACCAGGGAGATCCAGACGCTCGCCCACAGGGCCGCCCACTCGCCGGGCCGCGTCAGGAACGCCCCGACCGCGGTCCTGTCGGCGGCGGCGATCGCCACGATCAGAATCGGGTAGATCACGACCCACGCGAGCAGCAGCGTGAGCACCGCGGCCGCGAGGTCCGAGCGCCGCATGCGCATCACAACGCGATGACCCGTGTGGCTTCGACGTATACGCGCGCCCCCACCCGGGCCGCGTCCGGCTCGGCGAGCACCTCGAAGCGTTGATGATCATCGGCTTCAATGAGGAAGAACGCGGCGGCGCCGACATAGCGCCGCTCGCGCACGATCCCCGGCAGGCCGGCTTCGGAAAACCGCAGGCGCTCCGGTCGGACGACGAGGACGCGTTTCCCATTGCCTCCGAGCGCGCGGGCAGCGTCACCGCGAAACACGTTGGCACGGCCTACAAAGGTGGCGACGAAGAGATTCGCGGGGTGCTCGTACAGCTCGTCGGGGGCGCCCGTCTGCTCGAGCCGTCCTTGATTTAGCACCGCGATGCGATCGCCGAGATCGAACGCTTCTTCTTGCTCGTGGGTCACAAAGACGGTGGTGATCCCGACCCGTTTGATGACCTCGCGCAGCTCGTGGCGCGTCCGCTCGCGCAGCGCCGGATCGAGATTCGAGAGCGGCTCATCCAGCAGCAGCACGCGCGGCTCGGGTGCAAGTGCGCGCGCCAAGGCCACGCGCTGCTGCTGGCCGCCCGACAGCTCGTGCACGTTGCGTCGTTCGAACCCCGCGAGATCGACGAGCGCCAGCGCCTCACGGACTTTCGTTTCGACTGCTCCCCGCTCCCCGCTCCCCGCCAACCCGAACGCGACGTTCTCCCCCACGTCGAGGTGCGGGAACAGCGCGTAATGCTGGAACACCATGCCGAAGCGGCGCCGCGCCGGGGGCATCGCGGTGACATCCTCGTTCGCGACGACGATGCGGCCGCCATCCGCCGTTTCGAATCCCACCAGCAGGCGCAACATCGTGGTCTTACCGCTGCCCGACGGGCCGAGGAGGGAGAGGATCTCTCCGCGCGCGATGTCCAGGGTGAGTGGCCCGACCGTGACGCCGGTCGGCCAGCGCTTTTCGATGGCCTGAATCTGCAGGAACGCGGTCAATGCTTTGCCCCGGTGCCACGCACGTGCTGATCCCACCAGCGCATCCACTCGGGGCCCCGCTCGGCCACGAGATTCCAGTCGACGTCGGCGACGACCATGCGGCGGCGCACGTCACGCACCCACTCGGGCAGCGAATCCGCGGGCAGGTCCTGCCGAGCCGGCACGCGAAAGACTTCGCGTGCCGCCGCCAGCTGCATCCCCACGCTGCCGACGAAATCGACATACGCCCGGGCCGCAGCGAGATGCTTCGCGCCGCGGACCACCGCGATGCCGTCCTCGATGGCGACCGTCCCGCTCCGGGGAAAGACGTAGCCGATCGGCATCCCGCGACGGCGGCTGATCAAGACGTCCGGGAGATCCCAGATGGTGATCAGGCCTTCCTGCCGCGCGATCTTCTCGCTGATCAAGGCGGGGTTTTGCTCGTAGACCTTGGTCTGGCCGTCGAGTCGCCGCAGCCACGCAAACCCCGCGGCGGTATCCCCGGTTTGCTTGAGCCCGCGCGCCACGATGAAACCAAAGACGGCACGCATGGTGCCGCTCGCGAGCGGATCGCGGATGATGATCTTCCCTTTCCATTTCGGATCGAGCAGGTCGTCCCAGTCCTGCGGTGCCTGCGCCGCAGGCACGACCTGCTCCGCGTACAGAAAGACCGCCGGCGTCTCGTAGGCCGCGAAGTAGCAGTCCCCCGCGCCACGCCCGCGCGCCGCGATGGCGTCGGCCCAGACCGGTGGATGGCAATCGAGCAGCGACTCTGCCGCGGCCTGCGCCAGGATCAACGACGGTCCGCCGAACCAGACGTCGGCCTGGGGGTTGGCGCGCTCGGAGCGCACGCGGTCGTACACGTCCTGCGAGCCCATGTCGAGCCAGCGCACGTCGATGTCTGGATGCAGAGCTTCGAAGCGCGTCTCGAATAACGTGAGCAGATCTCGACCGTGGGGACTGTACACTACCAACGGCGTTCGGTGATCCTGTGAGCACCCTGCCAGCACAAGCATCAGAGCCCCGAGCCAGATCTTCGTGCGTCGTGCGTCGTACGTCGTGCGTGGTAAACGGGCGCTCAGACGACGCACGACGTACGACGCACGACGTACGTTATTAAGGAACATTCCGCCGCTTCAATCCCAACAGATTTACGAAGAGACGGTAGGCACCCGGTACACCGGCAGGCAGCTGTCTGAAGAAGCTGAGTCCGGTGTACACATAAGTCCCCCGTCCGAGTGGCGCGATCAACAAGCCCCCCTTGAGCTCCACCGGCGGAGTGCCCGGATCATGGGTTTCGAGCAACGGGACGTAGGTCGTGTCCCAGGTGTGGCCGAAGTACAGCCCCCGCTCCTGAATCCAACCGCGCCAATCCTCAGGCCCGATGGTGTTTGGATAGTGAAAGACGGGATGCGCGGGATCGAGCTCGGTGACGGGCGCGGTTTCATCGGTTACGCGATCGTGCGGGCGCGCGATGGTCAGCGGATAGGGTGCGTCGCCGCCATCGACGAACGGATACTGTTGATACTGAACGATGACGAGCCCGCCGTTGCGCGCGTAGTCGAGCAGCCGCCCGTTGTTCGCGACGAGCGCTGGATCGGTTTCGTACGCCCGGCTGCCGATCACGATCGCATCGAAGTGCGACAGATCGCCGCGCGCGAGCGAGTCGGCGCTGATGAGCTCGATCGGCACCCCGACGGCCACCAGCGCTTCGGGCACGCGGTCGGCGGCGCCACGCACATAGCCGACGTGTGACAACGCGGGAAGCGCGAGACGCGCGGCCCGAATCTGCGCCACCGACGGCTTGGTGAGCGCGCGCGGGCGAATGTGCGGATAATCGATGATCTCCAGCCACCCCCCCCCGGGGCCGGGAGAGCCGGCGCGCAGGACATACGATCCGGGCTTGAGGCTCTCCGCTGCCGGCGGCGCCAAGCTCACGACCACACTTTTCGACTCATCTTCGCGCGTGAAGGAAAGGCTCTCCGGAGAGACCCGCGGCCAGCCCGCCGGTGACGTGACGGTGGTTCGCGTGACGGCCGCGCCCCGCGCGCGATTCGTCACCGTGAGGGTGAACCGCCGTGGCTCGAGCGCATTGCCGTCGATCGGCCACAGCAGCTCGTCCGGGGTGATCGCGACGTCCACGTCGCGCGTCACGAAGATGGGGCGGCGGATCTCTCCGATCGCCTGGTCGCGATAGCGATACACGACTTCGCGCGTCAGCGTGACGGGCTCACCACCGATCACGAGGCGCACGCGCGCAGTGACAGGCGGCGGCTCGAACGGCAGGCCGCGCACGTCGGGTGCCGCGCCGGACCAATCGTAGAGCCCGCCGCGATTCGTCAGCGGCCGACGGAGGAAGTATGGCTGCGTGCGCTCGGCCTCTTTCGACACGGTCAACACGAAGCGGCGCGTAACCAAGGCCCCTGGCGCCACCGTCGGCGCGCCCAACTCCAATCGCTCGGCCGTCCAACCACTCGGCCCCAGGAGCGCGACGCTGTCGACACGGACCGTGCTATCGCCCGCATTCCAGACCGAGACCTCGACCTGAAGCCGTTCACCCGGGATGACGATGCCATCGTCGGCCGTGCCGTCGATCGCGACGCCGGCAGCCGTCGCGATGGCGCGGTCGAGCAAGCCGCGCTGCACTGAGTCAGCAGAGCCGAGGAGTCGCGAGGCCCGCAGCAGCGAGGGGAGCGAGGCCGCAGGGCGCCAGGGATTCAGCGCCGCACGCGCGGAATCGATGAGCGCCGCATACCCTGCCACGTGGATCGTCGTGTCGACGCCCGTGAACATCGATGTTTCTCGACCGTTGCTTCCCGTCCCCGCCGTGTTCGTTGCGATCAGCGCGACTCCCGAGGTCGCGGGGCCGAGGCGTTGCAGCTGTCCCATGTCCTGCGAGCGGTGCCGGCTCCGGCTCGCCATCGCGATCTGGAAGTACGATTGCCCGATGAGCGGATCGAGCGTCCCGACGGGCAGCGCAAGTGTCGTGGCGGACGGATCGCCCCGCGTCGAGCGATAGAACTTCTGCGGTCCTCCGCCCGAGTCGCGCAGCAGATCGAATGCCTGGTGCGCGAGCATCGCGGAGACCTGATGGTGACCATGGCCGTCGGCGGGGGTCCCGGAGAACACCGCGATGATGACCTGCGGCCGGAAGCGGCGGATCACGTCGAGGACGTCTTTGAGGATGGAATCGCGCGGCCAGAACCGAAACGTTTCATCGACGGTCTTGGAATAGCCGAAGTCGTACGCGCGTGTGAAGAACTGGCGCGCGCCGTCGAGCTCGCGGGCGGCCAGCAGCTCCTCGGTGCGGATGATCCCCAGCTCAGTGCCGAGCTCGGGACCGATGAGGTTCTGGCCGCCTTCGCCGCGGGTGAGTGAGAGGTACGCGGCCTGTGCACCCATGCCACGCGACAGGAGCACGAGCAGCTGCGTGTCTTCGTCGTCGGGGTGCGCTCCGATCATGAGCACGCGCTTATTGCTGCCGAGCTGTCGCAAGGTGGTGGCCAACGCAGCGACGCCGCCGGTGCCTGACGGAGTCATCTGTCCGTACGACATACCGGCGGCGCCGAAGCTCAGCAGGAGCCCGACGACAAACGCTTTCACTATTGGGAAAGGTACACGGCGCCACCCTTCATAACGAACTTCACCCGTTGCAGTTCCGTGATATCGCGCATGGGATCACCCGCAACGGCGACGATGTCAGCAAACAGTCCGGGCGCGATAACGCCGATGTTCTGTTCCTGGCCCAGCAGCGCCGCCGCGACCGATGTTCCGGACTGGATCGCCTGCATCGGCGTCATACCGTACTGCACGTAGTACTCGAATTCCTTCGCTTGATTGATCTCGGTCCACGGGAACCCGCCGACATCCGTGCCCATGGCGATCTTCACGCCCTTCCGCAGCGCGCGGCCGAACGCCTTGCGCTCGAGACTGACGAGCGCGGGCCACACCCCGCCGCGCGGCACCACATGCGCGCCCACGGTCACGGTCGGCACCCAGTAGACGTTGTTGCGTACCATCACATCCATCAGCGAGTCGGTCAGGCCGTCGCCGTGCTCGATCGAGTTGACGCCCGCGCGCAATGCCGCTGCGATACCGTCCGAGCCGATCGCGTGGGCCGCCACCATGTGGCCCAGCCGGTGCGTCTCGTCCACGATCGCTTTCGCCTCGGCATCGGTGAAGTTCACCCAGCTGTGCAGCAAGCTGTCGGACGTGAAGTAGTAGCGGCGGTCGCTGTAGTACTTGATCCAGTCGGCCCCGTGCTGGATCTGCTGCCGCACCGCGAGGCGCGCGTTGTCCACGCCATCGACGGGCTGGACGCCGTGGGGCAGCTCGAGCTCCCAGTTGCTCGTGGTGATGGGGTACATCCCCGTCGGCGCCATCGCGCGCGTGGAGGTGAAGACGCGCGGCCCGGGAATCTCGCCGCGGTCGATCGCGAGCTTGACGTCGACGTCGGCGTACATCGCGCCTTCGGTCTCGAGGTCACGGATCGCGGTAAAGCCGTGCTCGAGCGCGATCCGGGCGTTCCGGGCGGCGAGAATGGCGCGATATGCAGTCGACTGCTTGAGGAGCTGGTCCTCGTAATCCTGGGAAGTCACGTCCCCCTGGAGCAGCAGGTGGGTGTGCGCGTCGATAAGTCCAGGAAGCACCGTCATCTGGCTCAGGTCGATCACGCGTGCACCGGGCGCCCGCGCGGTGATCTGGGCCACGGGGCCGACGGCCAAAATCCTTTCGCCAGAAATGAGAATTCCTACATTGGTCTGCGGAGTGGCCAACCGGCCATCGATCAGGCGTCCTGCTTTGATCAGCACCTGCGGTGGCGGCGTCTGAGCGTCGAGGGCAGGAATAACCAGGAGCACTGCGACCAACAGCGCTAAACCGCGCATCGGAACGATCTCCAAGTCGAGGGCGCGGCAAATCTATCATCCAAGCCACGGAGGCGTACATGCCCGTCCTCGTGACCTGTGAATGCGGGAACTCCTACGATCTGAAGGACGAATTCGCGGGCAAGCTGGTCAAATGCCCGAAGTGCGGCCGGCCCGCCCGCGCGCCGAGCGTCGCGACGACGGTGCCGGGCCAGGTCGATCGGGCGTTCGACCGCGACATCTTTCTGCTGCGCCAGCAGATGCTGAAGATCTCCGAGAAGTACGACGTCGGGGACGAGCAGGGCAACAAGATCATCTTCGTCGAGCGGCCGGCGCACGCGCTCCGGAATATCGCCGCTGCCCTGGTCACCCTCGCCGGGTTCTTCTTCGGCATGCCCGCGTGGATCGGGGTCATCGATGCCATGCCGCCCAGCGGGCTCAAAACGATTCTCGGTATCGTCGGGGTGCTCGCGATTCTCTTCGGCTCGATCGCGCTGGGCATCGCGCTTTCGGTCAAGCGGCACGTCACGTTCTATCGCGATGAGTCCAAGCGCGAAAAGCTGCTCGATATCCTGCAGGACAAGAAATTCCAACCGATCACGATGACCTATACGGTCCGCGACGCGCGCGGGCGCCGGCTCGCCAAGCTCGGCAAGAACTGGTTGTTCAACGCGTTCCGCAAGCGCTGGTACGTCTGGGGACCGGACGGGCGCGTCAAGTTCCTCGCGAAAGAGGATTCCATCATCCTCTCATTGCTGCGGCGCTTCCTGGGCCCCTTGTTCGGGTTGCTGCGCACCAACTTCATCTTTCTCCCCGCGGGCACCGAGGACGTGATTGGGGAGTTCAAGCGCAAGTTCACGATTCTCGATCGCTACGTGCTCGACATGTCCGCTGATCCGCAGCGCATCATGGACCGGCGCATCGCGATCGCGCTGGGAGTCATGCTCGATACCGGAGAGCGCCGGTGAGGCCGGACGAAGAACCGATCCTCATCACGCCCGACATGCTGGCGCCGCGGGCTCCGGCCCGGCCGCCGGCAAGGCGGCCCGACGGACGCATTGACTTTGAGAAAGGCATGCGGCGGATGCCGCCGCTCATTCTCCTGCTCATCGTCGCGAACGTCGCGGTGTTCGCGTGGGAGGTGTCGGCGGGAGTGTTCCTCGACCGGAAGGCCCTGATCGAATCGGGCTTGCAGGCCGCCAATCAGATCAATCCGCTCGAAGCGGGAGCCCTCGTGCGCGTGCGCGTGCTCGCGGGGGAATGGTGGCGCGTGTTCACGTCGATGTTCCTGCACGGCGGACCCGATCATCTCATCGGCAACATGGTGGCGCTCTACATCGTCGGCATGGCCTGCGAGCACGCGTTCAGCGCCGGGCGCACGGCGCTCATCTACTTCGGCAGTGGCGTCATGGGCGCGGCATTCAGCCTGGCGACTGGACCCGGTCCCTCGGTCGGGGCGTCGGGCGCGATTTTCGGCGTGTTGGCGGCGGTGGCGGTGATGCTCTACAAGAACCACGACCGATTCTACGTGCGCGACAAGCGGATCGGCTTCGTGCTCGCCGCGTGGGCGGGCTGGCAACTGTTCACGGGATTCCTGTCGCCGTTCATCGACAACTTCGCGCACCTCGGCGGCATGACCGGCGGTGCGCTGGCCGCCTTGCTACTGACTCCCACATTGACGAAGCGCGAATCTCTGGTTCGGATCGCCTGACTAGGGCGGCACAAGACGGCAAAGGGCGGCAATGGTTTTACCTGTGCCGCCCTTTGCCGCCTTGTGCCGCCCCATGCCTTACCGCGAAGCCAGCGGCTTCCCGTCCGCGTCCAGGAAGCGCACTTCCCCGAAATTCAGCTCGCGGATCCCTGGTTCAATCTTCGCCCGATCGCCCACCACCACCCACACCAGGTGATCAGGACGAATCGCCTCCTGAGCCGCCTGCGTCGCATCAGGAATCGTGAGCGCCCGGACGCGCTGAGCGTAGGTCTCGTAGTAATGATCGTCCAGACCGTACGTCACGAGCTGCTCGAGCGACCCCTGCACGGCGTCCATCGTCTCCCAGTTGCCGGGCAGCGTGAGCGTGAGATTCGCCTGCGCCTTGGCCAGCTCGTCCGCTTCGACCGGCCTGGGGCCGAGAATGCCCCGCAGCTCCCGATCGACTTCGATCATGGATTCCTTCGTCTTGTCGGTCTGCACGGGCGCGTAGGCGATGAACGGGCGCTGGCCGCGCGCATCCCAAACAAGCGTGAACGCCCCATACGACCAGTGCTTTGCTTCACGGAGATTCATGTTGACACGCGACGTGAATTGCCCGCCGAGCAGTGAGGTCATCGCCTCGATCGCGTATTCGTGCGGATTGGCTTTCGGGGGCGCCAGATCGGCGGCGAAGATGATCGACTGCTCCGACCCGGGGCGATCGAGGATGTAGACGAGCGGCCGCGGCAGATCGGCAACGGTGCTCACGTTCTTCTGCGGCACGTCGCCCGCCGGCCAGCGGCTGAACAGCCGCGCCAGCTTCGGCTGGATCTCGGCCAGCGAGATGTCGCCCACGACGACGAGCGTCGCGTGGTTCGGCTTGAACCAGGTCCGCTGGAAGCGCACCAAGTCGTCCCGCGTCATGCGCGTCACCGATTCCTCGGTCCCGGAACCGGTGAGCGGATTGCCATAGGCATGCTTGGCGCCATAGAGCAGCTGCGGAAAGACGCGCAAGGCCATCTGCACGGGCTGCACTTTCTCACGCTGAATGCGCGCGATGCGCTGCCGCTGCTGGCGCTGGAAATCGGCCTGCGGGAACGACGGATTGAGGATCACGTCGGCGAAGATGTCGAGCGCCGGATCGAGCGTCTCCTTGAGGGTCGACAAGGACACGCTGGAGACGTCGAGCTGCGAGCCGGTGGCGAGCACGGCGCCCAGCTGCGACAGCGTGTCGCTGATCTGCAGCGCCGTGCGCTTCGTCGTCCCTTCGTCCAGCATGTCGAGCGCGAGACTCGCGGTCCCCGGCGCCGCGAACTGGTCGGCCGCGTACCCGGCGTCGATCAGGAGCGTCATGTTCACCTGCGGAATGGCGTGACGCTCGGCGAGCACGATCTTGAGCCCGTTGGAGAGCGTCGCGCGGGCGATCGCCGGGAAGCGGGCGTCAGGCGGCGTACCAGCGGCGGGAAGCTTGGAGCGATCCGCACCACTCGCCACGACGTCGTAGGTCGGATAGGGGTGGACCTCGACGACGAAATCGCCGTCGCTGAGCCAGCGCGCGGCGGCCGATCGCAGGTCCGCGGCGGTCGCCGTCGCGATCCGCTGGCGCGTCACCTGATAGTGGTCCGCGTTGCCGGCATAGACCTCGTTCATCGCCAGGACGTCTGACTTGCCGCCAAATCCGCCGATCCGCTCGATGCCGCGGATGAAGTTGGCGCGCGATTGCGTCTTGACGCGGCGCAGCTCGCTGGGCGTCGGGCCCCCCCCCGGCCGGATGAACCTCGCCAGCTCTTCATCGATCGCGCGCTCGACGCGGCCGAGGTCGCCACCGGGCTTGGCCGTCGCGCGAATCACCAGTTGTCCGGCGATCTCCCGCAGGTCCACGTAGGCGACGACGTCGGTCGCGATCTGCTCGTCATAGACGAGCCGCTTGTAGAGCCGCGAGGTCTTGCCCGCCGCGAGCACGTCGGTCACGAGATCGAGGTAGTCGCCGTCCGCGGATCCGAACTGCGGGATGTTCCATTGCCTGTAGATGCGCGCCTGCGGCACGCGATCCTGCATGATCTCCCGGTGCGAACCGGTCCGCTTCGCGATCCACACGTCCTGCTTCGCGATGGGCGGCGTGGCGGCAATGTCGCCGAAGTACTGCTCGACTTTCTGCCGCGCCGTTTCGGGTGTGATGTCGCCGGCCAGCACGATGACCGCGTTGTTGGGTCCGTAGTAGGTGCGGAACCAGTTCTTCACATCCTCGACGGAGGCGGCGTTCAGGTCCTCCATCGACCCGATCACCGTCCACGAATACGGATGGCCGGGCGGGAACGCGCCCTCGGCCATCAGCAGGTTGACCTTGCCGTAGGGCTGGTTTTCCCCCTGCCGTTTCTCATTCTGCACGACGCCCCGCTGTTCGTTCACCTTCGCGGTGTCGATGACGCCGAGCAGGTGACCCATGCGGTCCGATTCCATCCACAGCGCGACGTCGAGCGCGCTGGTGGGGACATTCTCGAAGTAATTGGTCCGGTCGTTATTCGTGGTGCCGTTCTGGTCGGTCGCGCCGATGCGCTCGAATGGCTGGAAGTAATCGTCGTTGAAGTGCTCGCTGCCGTTGAACATCAGGTGCTCGAAGAGATGCGCGAACCCGGTGCGTCCAGGCTTCTCGTTCTTGGAGCCCACGTGGTACCAGATGTTCACGGCAACAATGGGCGCCTTGTGGTCTTCGTGCACGAGCAGCGTCAACCCATTTTTCAGCATGAACCGCTGATACGGAATGGTGATGGCGGCGGGCGCCGGTTCGGCTGATCTCGCTCGAGTCCGGGTGGATCGAGCGGGGGCAGGCCGCTGAGCAGGGGCCGTCGATGCCACTGCGAACCCCAGCAGTAGGGTCATCACCGCTATACGGGACATGGGAAGGCTCCTTCATGAAGGCTGACGGCGGGCTGAACGGGCTGAAGATATTACATTTAACAAGCATGGCTACCCTCGCCGAGCCGAAACGCCCAGTCAGCGCCGAAGAGGCGCGTGACGTCGCCGAAGCTGCGCGTGAGGAGCAGTGGGCTGCGCCGAGCTTTGTCCGCGAGCTCTTCCTCGGCAACCTGCGAATGGATCTGATTCATCCCTACCCCGAACAAGATCCTGACGAAGTCGCTCGCGCCAAGCCGTTCCTCGACAAGCTCGAGCGGTTCCTGCGCGAGGACGTAGACTCCGATCGCATCGATCGCGAAGGCGAAATCCCCGAGGACGTCATTCAAGGACTGCGAGATCTCGGCGCCTTCGGCATCAAGATTCCCCGCGAGTACGGCGGGCTCGGCCTGTCACAGCTCTCGTACATGAAGGCGATCGAGCTCGTCTCGTCGGTCGACGGCTCGCTGACCGCGCTGCTCTCCGCGCATCAATCGATCGGCGTTCCCCAGCCGCTCAAGATGTTCGGCAGCGAGCCGCAAAAGAAAAAGTACTTCCCCCGCCTCGCCAAAGGCGCGATCTCCGCGTTCGCGCTCACGGAGCACGGTGTGGGCTCCGATCCCGCGGCCATGGAGACGAACGCCATTCCCAGCGACGACGGCGACGCCTGGATCCTGAACGGGGAAAAGCTGTGGTGCACAAACGGCACCAAGGCGGAGCTACTCGTCGTCATGGCGCGGACGCCGTCGCGGATGGTCAACGGCAAAGAGAAGAAGCAAATCACGGCGTTCATCATCGAGACCGACTGGCCGGGCGTCGAAGTCGTGCATCGCTGCCATTTCATGGGCCTGAAGGCGCTCTTCAACGGGGTCATCCGGTTCACCAACGTGCGCGTGCCCACGGAGAACGTGCTGTGGGGCGAGGGCAAAGGGTTGAAGCTCGCGCTCATCACGCTCAACACGGGCCGGCTCACGTTGCCGATCTCATCGGTCGCCGCAGGGAAGCGCTGTCTCGAGATCGCGCGCCGCTGGGCGGCCGAGCGCGTGCAGTGGGGCCGGCCGATCGGCCAGCACGACGCGATTGCGCAAAAACTCGGCACCATGGCCGCCAATACGCTCGCGATGGAAGCGGTCGCGGAGTTGTGTGGTGCGATGGCCGAGCGCGGCGGCTACGACATCCGGCTCGAGGCGGCGATCGCGAAGCTGTACAACTCCGAGGCCGGCTGGCGTATCATCGACGACACCGTGCAGATCCGCGGCGGCCGCGGCTACGAAACGGCCGATTCGCTGCGCGCGCGCGGCGAGCAGCCGGTCCCGGTCGAGCGCATCATGCGCGACTTCCGGATCAATTTGATCTTCGAGGGCTCCTCGGAGATCATGCACCTGTTCATCGCACGGGAAGCGGTGGACAAGCATCTCCAGGTCGCCGGCGACGTCGTCATGCCGGGAAAAACCGCGCGGGAGCGCCTGGCTGGCCTGGCGCGCTCGGCGGCGTTCTACGGGTGGTGGTATCCGTCGCGCTGGATCGGGTGGAGTCTGTGGCCCCGGTATGGGCAGTTCGGCCGGCTGGCGAAGCACGTGCGCTTCGTCGAGCGCAGCTGCCGGCGGCTGGCGCGGAGTGTCTTCCACTCGATGATCCGCTTTGGACCGAAGCTCGAGCTGCGACAGTCGGTGCTGTTCCGGCTGGTCGACATCGCCGCTGAGCTGTTCGCGATGGCGGCGACCTGCTCGCGGGCGCACCGGATGTTCGAGCGCGACCGCGCGGCGGGCGCCCGCGCCGTGAAGCTGGCCGACTTGTTCTGCCGGCAGGCACGACGTCGCGTGCGCTCGAAGTTCAACGGCCTACGGCGCAACGAAGACGTACCGACGTACAAGTTCGCGCAGGAGATTCTGGCGGGTGAGCACCGCTGGCTAGAGAGGGATATAGTCGAACTGGCAGAATAGTTGGACGGTTGGAATGTTGGAAAGTTGGAATGAACGGCGTTCCTTGGGTTCGCCGTTTTTTTGTTGCTCCAGTGCCATGTTTCGATCAATGTGGACGATGCACCGCCCCCTAGAATTCGATATGATGCCGTTCGAGAAACTCGATGCCTGGCAATGTTGTCACGAGCTGTTTTCTCGAGATCTACCGAGTCACCTCCCACTTCCCGAAGCACGAACTCTACGGATTGACCTCACAAATGCGTCGCGCCGGGTTCTCGGCCGCCGCAAACATTGCAGAGGGTTCCGCCAAACAGGGCCCCAAGGAGTTTCGTCGGTTCTTGGATATAGCTTTGGGGTCGCTCGCAGAAATCGCCTATGCGATTCGAGCCGCGACGGACCTGGGACTCCTGACCACCGAGGAATCAGAGCGATTGAATGATCTTCGGGCGAAGGCGGGGAAGGTGACTTGGGGCCTATATAAACGAGTTCAGAGACTAGCGGATCAGAAAGACCGTCCAACCTTCCAACCGTCTCACGCCGCCTGGTGCGCGATCATGATGCTCTTCAAACGCTCCGGTGCATCCGCGCCAGCATCACCGTACGGCGAAGGATGCCCTTCTTGTTCCATCACGACGCTCGGGCACACCAGTGGGTATTGGCGAGCGCGAATCCGATCTGCCGCGGGTTGAGCGGCGACCGGCGTCGCAATAACCACTTCACGCGCGCCGAGCCCTGTGGCGGCCTTGGCCGCCGCCAGCACTTTCCACGGATACACGATCTGGCCGTCGACGATCACGGCCGTGCGCCCTTCGAGCTTCTTCACGGGTCGCTGCGTGCGATACAGCACCAGATCTTGCTTGACCCGTGCGCGCGATTCGTCGATCGCGGCCTGCAGCTTCTCCAGCAGGCTCATTGTCGGCTGGAAATCGGGATCCATCTCGGCAGGCGCCGATTCCGCCATCGCGCCAATGGGTGCCAGATTCGCGCCCAGTTTAATGAAGGAGGCCACGATGACGTCGAACTGCGCCCCCATGGCCTTGGCGGCATGGGCGGCAATCTCCACGCCTTCGGGCGTAATCCCGAGCAGGATACACGACTGATAACCGCGGGATGCCAGCTGCTGGCCGAGCAGTGCGCCGGCGCTGGAGCGCGTGGGATAGAGACTGGGTCTTGGTTGCGCCACGGAGGGCAAGATACGAAAGCGATCGGCTATCGGCTATCGGCATTCCCCGATAGCCGATACCCGGTAGCCGATAGCCAGAGTTATCTTTTCGACTCCCCAATCAGGAAACCGTAGTGCCGAAGGACACGCTCACCGTCGTCGACAACCGGACCGGCAAGAGCTACGAGCTGCCGATCCAGAACGGAACCGTCCGCGCCGCCGATTTCCGGCAGATCAAGACGTCGGAGGACGATTTCGGGCTGATGGCCTACGATCCCGCGTTCATGAATACCGCGGCGTGTCGGAGCGCCATCACGTACATCGACGGCGATCAGGGCATCCTCCAGTATCGCGGCTACCCGATCGAACAACTGGCCGAGCAGAGCACGTTCCTCGAGACGGCGTATCTGCTGCTGCACGGCGAGCTCCCCACGGCCGCCGAGCTCGATGCCTGGGTGTATCAGGTCACCCATCACACGATAATCCACGAGAACATCAAGAAGTTCATTGACGGCTTCCACCACGACGCGCATCCAATGGGGATGTTCGTCAGCGCCGTCGCGGCGCTCTCCACGTTTTATCCGGAGGCAAAGCGGATCGCGGACGAGCGGTTGCGGAACAACCAGATCGTCCGATTGATCGCCAAGACACCGACCCTGGCCGCGTTCGCGCACCGCCACTCGGTGGGCATGCCGTACGCGTACCCAGACAACGACTTGAGCTACACGGGCAACTTCCTGAACATGATGTTCAAGACGACCGAGGTGAAATACAGCCCGCATCCCGTGCTCGAGCGGGCCCTCGACGTCCTGTTCATCCTGCACGCCGACCACGAGCAGAATTGCTCGACCAGCGCGATGCGCGGGATTGGCTCCTCACATCCCGATCCCTACTCGTGCATGGCGGGGGCGGCGGCTGCGCTGTACGGACCGCTCCACGGCGGGGCGAACGAAGAAGTGCTGCGGATGCTGCGCGAGATCGGCTCGATCGACGCGATTCCCGCCTACCTCCAGCGCGTCAAGAAGGGCGAGGTGCGGCTGATGGGCTTCGGGCACCGCGTGTACAAGAACTTCGACCCGCGCGCCAAGATCATCAAACAGATCGCCGAGCAGGTGTTCGATGTGACCGGCAAGAATCCGCTGATCGACATTGCGGTGGAGCTCGAGCGGATCGCGCTGCAGGAGGAGTATTTCGTCTCGCGCAAGCTCTATCCCAACGTGGACTTCTACTCAGGGATAATCTACGAGGCGATGAAATTCCCCGTCGACATCTTTCCCGTGCTGTTCGCCATCGGGCGCACGCCGGGCTGGCTGGCGCAATGGCAGGAGATGCTGCTCGACAAGGAACAGAAGATTGCACGCCCGCGCCAGGTCTATACCGGTCCCGCCACGCGGGATTACGTGCCTATCGAGAAACGGAGCTGACGGATATGCCCACCTACATTCTGCTCTCCAATCTCACCGACGAAGGCGCGAAGGCGCTCAAGAACAACCCCAAGCGACTGCAGGAAGTGAACAAGGAGATCGAAAAGTTCGGGGCCAAGGTCACGGCGCAATACGCCGTGCTCGGCCCTTACGACTTCGTCAGCATTGTGGATTGTCCGGACAATGAGACGATCGCGCGCGTGTCGGTCGAGCTGGGGTCGCGCGGGAGCATCCGGTTGATGACTCTCGCCGCCACTCCCGTCGCGAACTTCATCCGGACACTGAAAACGAAGGACTAGCGCCGCTTCCCGCCCCGGCGCGGTCTCATCGATCGCTCGGGCCTCGCCGCTTCCACGGCGGCAGACCGCGGCTGCAGGGGTGGCACGGACGGCTCGAAGCCCGGAATCACTTCGCGCGGGAACGTCTGCCCGATCAACCGCTCGATATCGGCCATCAGCAGCCACTCATCGGGGGAGATCAAGGTGAGCGCGAGGCCGCGGGCGCCCGCTCGGGCCGTGCGACCGACGCGGTGGACGTACACCTCGGGATCGGTCGGCACGTCGTGGTTCACCACCATCCGGATGCCGTCGACGTCGATCCCCCGCGCCGCGATGTCGGTCGCGACGAGGATCTCCGCCGCGCCGGTGCGGAACTGCTCGAGCGTCCGCGTGCGATGGCTCTGCGCCTTGTCGCCGTGCAGCGCGTTCGCGGCGATACCCTCCCGCTTCAGGAAGGTCACCAGCTTGTCCGCCCCGTATTTGGTGCGCGTGAAGATCAGCGTCTGACCGGCCGGCTTGGCCTTGAGAATGGCGGCCAGGGCACCCCGCTTCTGGAGCTTGTCAACCGCGACGATCACGTGCTCGATGCCATCGGCCGCCTGGGCGCGCCGGCCGATCTCCACTGACGCATGGCCGTTGAGCGCGCGCCGAGCCAGTGCGTCGACCTCCGGGGAAATCGTCGCCGAGAAGAGCATCGTCTGCCGCTCCTCCGGCAGGGCGCTCAAGATGCGCCGCACATCAGGCGCGAAGCCCATGTCGAGCATGCGGTCGGCTTCATCAAGGACCAAGACCTCGAGCTGCGAGAAATCGGCGTGACCGCGCTCCATGTGATCGAGCAGGCGACCGGGCGTCGCGACGACGATATCGACGCCGTGCCGCAGCGCGCGCGTCTGCGGATCCATCCCGACGCCGCCATAGACGGCGGCACCCTTGAGGCGGGTGTGCCGCCCGTACGCGCGGATGCTCGCGGAGACCTGCTCGGCGAGCTCACGCGTGGGGACGAGAATCAGCGCGCGCAATGTGCCGCGCTTGCCGTTGGCGAGGCGCTGCAGGATCGGCAGCACGAACGCGGCCGTCTTGCCGGTGCCGGTTTGGGCCGATCCAATCAGATCGCGGCCCGCGAGGGCCAGGGGAATCGCTTCCGCCTGGATAGGGGTTGGGTGCGCGTAACCTTCGTCGGCGACCGCGCGAACCAGTTCGGGCGCTAGGCCCAGTGCTGCAAATGGCATACTACTCCTTCGTGTACACACGCGCGCCGTCAGGTAACCCAATGTCACCTGCGTCTCGACGCTGCTTCAGTTGTCGAACCTGAGGGAGAAAACCGTGCGTGTGTTCAGCGACGGAGTCCCTGAGCGGGACTAATCCTGGAAGGAATGCCAGCTCGCGGTTCTTGCACCGATAAGATAACTACCTGGTCGCCTAGATCAAAGGGCTACCTCATCGTCTCGGCGGCTTTCGCCGGTTCAGTGCCCCACCACCACATCCTCGGCAGTGCCCGTTGGCGCGGCCAGATCTCGTTGAGAGTATCGCCCTCGTAGAGGCGGCCGTTCTTCATGACATAGCGAACGCTGTTCGTGTTGTGGATGTCCTCGAGTGGATTTGCGTCCAGCACGATCAAGTCCGCCAACTTGCCCGGCTCGAGCGACCCGAGATCCTGCTCCATCCCGATCGCATGGGCGCCGTTGCTCGTGGCCACGCGCAGCACATCGTGCGGCTTCATGCCGCCGGCCGCCATCGCCCAGAGCTCCCAGTGATCGCCCAGGCCGTCCATCTGGCCGTGTCCGCCCAGGCCGACGAAGCCGCCCGCCTGGAGAATCGCGTTCGCCGCCGCCGCGATGCGCGGGAAGACGTACTCGCTCTCGCGGAACCAGGGGCGCCGCTCGGCGCGCTGGTCGATCTCGTCGTGCGGCATGAAGCGCCGCACCTTGGCATTGTCGTGGATGTCGTAGCGCTCGTAGAAGAAGTTCTCGCTCCACGGACCACCGTACGACACCAGCAGCGTCGGGGTGTACGTAATGCCCGACTGTGCGATCAGCTGCACCGCATCCTTGTGGAGCGGCATGATCGGATAACTGTGCTCCGATCCCGGATAGCCGTCGACGACCGCCGTCAGGTTCATCTTGAAATCGAGCCCGCCCTCGAGCGTCGGCATGAGGCCGAGCTCTTTCGCGGCCATGATGACCCACTGCCGCTGCTTGCGGTTGCCGGTCATGTACATCTTGATCGTGTTGATGTGATAGAAATCGCTATAGCGGCGGAGCGCCTGCTTTGTGTCCTCGAGGCTCTTGAAGTCTTCCGACCAGAAGACACCGGGACCGGTGTGGAAGATCCTGGGGCCGAGAATCTCGCCTGTCTCCACGAGGTCCGCGTATGTCAGAACGTCCGTGGTTGCGGTCTGTGGATCCCGTGTGGTCGTCACGCCCCACGCGAGATTGGCGAGATACTTCCACACCTGCGTCTCGTGAATGCCCCATGTCGGCCAGGGATGCGCGTGCACATCCACGAATCCGGGGATGATCGTCTTGCCGCTCACGTCGATCACGCGCGCACCGGTTGGAGCAGAGCCACTCGGTCCCACAGACACGATGCGATTGTCCTTGACCACGACGTCGCCGCTTGCAATGACCTCGTCGCCCTTCATCGTGATGATGCGGGCGCCGTGCAAGACCACCGTGCCGCGGGGAATGTCCCGCGGGACGTTGATCGTCACATCGACACGCTGCGGGTCGTACGCCGGCTGCTTGGCGAGCGAATCCGCCCGCGCGCGCATGCGTTTCTGCACCGAGTCGGGCAGGGCTTTGAAGGCATCACCTTTCAACGAGTCCGAGCGGATCGAATCGGTCCGCGACTTGATCTTGTCCATCGAGTCGGCAATGACGGGATCCCATTTGAGGAATGACCGCCCGATGGACCAGTAGGCCTGCCGCCCATCGCTCGTCCAACCGACGAAATCGCCGCCAATCATCGTCAACCGTTTGACCGGAAACGCGGCTGACGACAGATCCGAGATACTCACGGCTGGCGTCTGTCCCCCGATCTGCGGCAGCGTCACGATGTAGACGTAGTTGTCGATGAGCACCAGCACGCGGTCGGAATCGGGACTGACGATGATCTCGTCGGCGAGATTGGGCTCGGCGCCCGGGGCTGGATATGTGTAGCCCGTCACCCGGATGTGCGCGCGCCGGTCGGTGCCGTCGTAGCGCATCGAGACAAGCCCTTCTTGCCCTTCATAGATGTAGATGCGGTTCGGATCGCGGCTGAAATGCGGCCGGCCAAAAGCGTTGATCGGCGAAATCTTCGTGAGCGCACCGCCCGCCGCCGGCACCCAGTCGATCTCGTAGCCGGGCGCGAAGTGCTCCTCGGTCCTCGGCGCGCGCGGCCCCTTGACGACGACGAGACGTGCTCCGTCCGGCGACCAGACGGGAGAGTCGTAGAACGCGCTGTCGGTCGTGAGGCGCACGGGCCGGCTGCCAGGAGTCGCTCGGATCTTGTTCAGCGTCCCACCGTGATCCGTCCACGTGACGTACGCGAGCCACTGCCCGTCGGGCGACCAGGCGGGCACCTGCTCCTTCACCGAATCGTTCGTCAACCGTCGCGGCGTGCCGCTCGGCAGATCCATCACGTACAGCCGGTCCAGCGCGCTGAACGCGAGCCGCTTGCCATCAGGCGACGGCGACGCGTTGCGAATCTGCCGCACCAACACCTGCGCGGTGTCAACGCGAATCGGCAGATGCACCAACGGTCCGAGCTGCTGATCGACTTTGGCGGTGAACGGAATGTCGGTCACCTGTCCCGACGGAACGGCGACGCGGTGCAGCTTCCCGCCGTACGACACGATGATCGCCTGGTTGTCGGGCGTGAACGCGTAACCCGGATAGAGGTCGCGCGTGAAGCGCGATTCCTGATCGTCCCGCGTCACCGGATAGACGAGCCACTTCTCATCGCCGGAGGCGAGGTCACGCAGCCTCAGACCCGTTTCGGCGTCGTAGCGCGTCGCATACACCAACCACTTCCCATCCGAAGACAGCGCGGGCCGCATCGCGCTGCCGTACATGTCGGTCTGCGTGAAGAGGCGGCCGGTCTGCCGGTCGTAGATCGCGAGCTGCCACAGCGGATACTGGAGATTGTATCCGAAGCCGCCGCGGTGGCGCGAAACCCAGATGTAGCGGGGATCCTTCCCGAAGG
>Ga0209157_1000521_pt1 | contig 32807 bp, 31 predicted proteins | sample GraSoiAngelo_135_FD_185892 | JGI IMG/M metagenome (GOLD analysis project Ga0209157, IMG submission 185892) | Grasslands soil microbial communities from the Angelo Coastal Reserve, California, USA - 14_0929_05_40cm (SPAdes) (version 2) | ecosystem: Environmental > Terrestrial > Soil > Grasslands ...
CCGCGCGACGGCATCGGGATCGTGCACCATCGAGGGATTCATCACCTTGATGGCGCTGCGCCGTCCCATCTTCACATGTTCGGCGAGGTAAACCTGACCCATGCCGCCCTCGCCGAGTTTCTTGACCACGTGGTAGCGATCGGCGACCACCTGACCGACGAGATCGCTCGCCGGCGCCGCGGATCGCAGCGTCTGGCCGTCGTTCGGGCAGAACTTCACGTCATCGGGGTATGCGGTGGAGCAAACGGGGCAGATCTTCATGCCGAGACGACCGCTCCCCCCCCTGGGAGCTCGATGCGCAGCAGCTTGTCCCCGACCATGATGCGCGAGCCGTGTTGCAGCGGCATCACGCCGCGAGCCGCGATGGCCACACCGTTGCGGCTGTGGTCGTCCACCATCACGAAGTCCGCATCTTCGGAGCGTACGGTCGCGTGCTGCGCGCTCATCGAGGGATCGTACGGGAAGATCCAATCACCACGCTCGCGGCCGATGTGAATGTCGCGGCCGGGTGAGAGCTGGATGATGTCGCGCGAGCTGCCGTCGGTGCGCAGCTGCGTGAGGCTGGCGATGTCGGCACTTGGCACCATGCTGCCCATGCGCTTCGTCGCATCCGCTTCGGCGGTGTGTGGACCCGGATAGCCGAGCCGCCTGAAGCGCAGCACCTGTGAACCGATGAGAATCAGGTCACCGTCGGTGAGACGATGCGGTCCTTCGAGAAAGACCCAGGTGCCGTTGCTGCTGCCAAGGTCGCGCACCTCGAGTCGCCCGTCCTCCCACGACAGTTTGGCATGAAGCGGAGAGAGGAACTGATCCTCCGGGAAACGGACGTCGCCTTCGGTGCGGCCGATCGTCGTGGACGACTGTTTGCGGACGAAACGCGCCACCTCGGTGGCCATCTCGGAAATCAGCACCAATGTCAGGGAGTAATCGGAGCGTCTGTCGGGAATGGTCCGGCGGTCGTGTCCTGCTCCCGCGGCCGCCCCTGCGCCTCCTCCGCCGGCGCTGTGCCCGGCGGGAACGGATCCGCACAGCGGACAGGGACCATCCGCAGGAGCGCCACCCCCCGCTCCCGGATCGCTCGTGCGGGAAACCAAGCTCGCCCCGGCACTCCCACCTGCTCCGGAAGCGACGGCAGCACGGGCGGCCGCCGCTTTGGTCAGCGGCTTGCCGCAATCAGAGCAGAATTGCGCGCCGGCATCGTTCTGCCGGCCGCAATATTGGCAAGCGCCCGGGGCCATAAAGTTAGGTGGCCCAATCTATTGCTGAACGCTAGCTTGCGCCACATGCGACTCGCTCGGATCGCGCTCCTCGTTGCCGCGACGGGCTGCGCGGCTTCCACCGCAGCCCGTCGCGCGTCTTTACCAGCAGCACCGCTCCCCGGTTCTCGCGAGCCACTTCACATCACCATCGTTTATCCGGACACTGCCGAGCTGATTCAGGCGCAGGATTCGTCATTCCTGTTCGGCAGCGTGGGCCGCGGGCGTGGCGATGCGGTGTTGTCGATCAATGGATTTCCAGCGCACGTGGCGTCCAACGGCAGCTGGCTCGCCTGGATCCCCTTGCCGGCCGACTCGCTGGCGCAATTCCACCTGGTGGCGCGGGCAGGTCTGGGCGCGGAGCAGCAGGAGACGACGTTCGTCGCGCGCATCGCGCAGCCGTTTCGGCCGCTCCCCTTGGCGACCGCCTGGATCGACACGACCAGCTTCACCCCGACCGACACGCTCGCATTTCCAGCCGGTGAGGGAATTCGCCTCTCGGTGCGCGCGACGCCCGGTGCACGCGTGCGGTTGCGGATGGAAGGAAAGAAGGACGAGGTCTGGTTCGTGCCCGACACGCTGCCCGAAGAGCCGGCGTGGGGCGTGCGCGCGTTCGGCTCCGACACGAGTGCTTACCGGCTGCCGCCAGCCGCCGACCGCTATGTCGCCTGGCTGCCTGCCGTGCCGCTCTGTGATGCGATCGTCGAAGCGATCATAGGGACCGATACGGCGCGGGCTATCTGGCCGCTGGTGCTCGACACCGTCGATCGCGCGCACCCGCTGGTCGTCGTACTCAACGACGACACGGCGCACACGGGCAAGAGCGACAGTCTCACGGTCGGCAAGGCGGTCCCGTATGGCACGTACAACTGGTTCTTCCCGCTCGGCACAACCGCGGTCGCGTCCGCGCGCTGGGGCAGTCAGACCAGGCTGCAGCTCTCACGGGGGGGCGGCGCGATCGCGTGGGTGAATACGGCGGACGTTGTGCCGCTCGCGCCAGGCACGCCGCCGCCTGGCGGCGTTGTGGGCTCGGTGCGTCTGATTGCGGGACCGCGTTCCGTCGTGCTGCGCGTCCCGCTGCCCACCCATGTGCCCTTCAAGGTAGAAGAGGAAGAGAGGAGCCTCACGCTGCGATTGTACGGCGTTGCTTCGGATGTGAACTGGATGCAGTACGGCGGCACCGATTCGTACGTGACGCGCATGAGCTACGCGCAGCCCGTTGCCGATGAGGTGACCATTACGCTATCGCTCGCGGGACCGGTCTGGGGCTATCGCACGCGCTGGAACGGCCGCGATTTGTTGCTGGAGATCCGTCGGCCGCCCCAGATCGATCCGCGCCGGCCGCTCGCCGGGCGTACGATCGTCCTCGACCCGGGCCATCCACCGCTTGGCGCGAAGGGGCCGGCGGGCCTGTGGGAGCCAGTCGCCACGCTCGCCGTCGCCCAACAAGCGAAGACGCTGCTCGAGCGGGCGGGAGCGCGGGCGCTGTTGACGCGCACCGACTCGACACCGGTCGACTTGTTTCCGCGCACGCGGTTTGCCGAGGAGCACGATGCCGACGTGCTGGTCTCGATTCACGCCAACGCGCTGCCTGATGGCGTGAATCCATTCGTCAACAACGGGACCAGCGTGTACTACTTCCATCCGCGCAGTGCCGCGCTTGCGCGGGCGCTCGATCGCGCGCTGGTTGGAGAGCTGGGGATTCGGGACTTGGGAATGGGAAGAGGAGATTATGCTCTCGTGCGGAATCCGTGGATGCCGTCGGCACTCACTGAAGGACTGTTCATGATGATTCCGGAACAGGAGGCTCTCCTCGCCACTCCGGCAGGGCAGCTTCGTTACGCACGCGGCGTGGTGCGGGGCATCGAAGAGTTCTTGAGGGAGATGGCGCGGTGAAATTGCGGATTGCGAATTTCGGATTGCGGATTTTGCGGCGCGGGCTTCTCGTGTCAATCCGCAATCCGCAATCCGCAATCCGCAATTGCATCCTTGCACTGGTGCTAGCCACACCCGCCGTCGCCCAGGATCCATCCGGACATTGGCGTACACTCCACACGCAGCACTTCCGCGTCCATTTCCGGCCCGTCTATCGCGCGCGTGCGGTCGAGGCGGCGAGGGAAGCCGAGCGCGCGTACAAGCTGCTGGCGAGTGAGCTGCACCCGCCGCGCGGCATCATCGACCTGACGGTGTCTGACGACGTCGATGCGGCGAACGGCTTCACGACCGTCTTCCCGTCGAATCGCTTCACGATTTTTCTGACCCCACCCGTCACCGACCCCGGGTTGCAGAACTACGATAGCTGGGAACGACTCGTGATCGTGCACGAGCTGACGCATGTGTTCCATCTCGACCGATCCCGGGGACTTTGGGGAACGCTGCAATCGATATTCGGTCGCCTGCCCGGATTCTTCCCCAATCAGTATCAGCCGAGCTGGGTGATCGAAGGGCTGGCGACCTACTACGAATCGCGCTTCACGACTGGCGGTCGCGCCGACGGCACATTCCACCGGGAGATCGTCGCCGCAGATGCCGCTACCGGCCGCGCGCGCTCGCCGTGGAATGCGCTGTACTTCTCCCGCTGGCCGGACGGGCTCGTGCCCTACGCCTACGGCAGCCGGTTCTGGGATTACCTGGGGCGGACGGCCGGCGATTCGGTGATTCCGCATTTCATCGAGGCGACCAGCGGTCAGTTGATTCCATTTCGTATTGGTCGCCCGCTGCGCCACGTGGGTGTGCCCAACGGCTTGACCGACGTGTGGAGCCGCTCCGTTGCGGCCGCCGCGGCGCCGCAACGCGATGGCTCGCGCAGCCAATTGATCGCTGGGCAGTTGCGCTACGAACCCGTGCCCCGTATCGCTCCGAGCGGTCGCAGCCTCGCCTATGTCCACGACGACTGGCGCGGCGCGCGACGGCTGCGCGTCATTGATCCCGCGACGGGCGCCGTGCTCCGGTCGCACCGCGTCAACGGTCAAGTGAGCTACGACTGGCGCGGCGACACGCTGATCGTCGCGCAGCTCGACTACACGAGCCGGTGGACCGTGCGGAGCGATCTCTGGCGCTGGACGCCGGACGGCGCGTGGACGGAGCTGACCGCCGGCGCGCGCTTGATGGAACCGCGCGCCGGCGGTGGCGTGCTGGCGATGCTGCAGCTCAGCGGCGGTGATCAAGGACCGTCAGTCGGACCTCTCACGAGCGATGCGACATGGGGACCCGCCGTTCCCTCACCCGACGGTCGCTGGATTGTCGCCACGCGCAATCAGAATGGCCGGTGGGCGCTGGTCCGCTGGCGCGCCGGCACCCCGGCGCCTGTCGAGGTGCTGGCGCAGGCGGGAGCGGGAAGCGTCATCGCAGATCCGGTTTGGTCGCCTGCCCCCGATGGCGGCGTCCTCTTCGTCATGGATGCCGGCGGCTTCCCGCAGATTCATCGCTGGCGTGAGGGGGACGGGATCTCCCAGGTCACCGACGAGCCGCTCGGCGCGCGCGCGCCGGCCCCGCTCCCTGACGGTCGCATCGCATTCGCCACGATGGGCAATGACGGCTGGGAGCTGCGCGCGGTCGTGCCCGCCGCGCTCACACCCCGCTTCGTGACGTTGCCCGCGTCGCTGCCCTTCGACTCTGCTCCCCCCGTCGCGATGCGCGAGACCGGCTATGCGTCGTGGGGATCGCTCCGGCCGCATTTCTGGATTCCACTCGGCTTCAATGCTGGAGAGGCCGGCACCTTCCTCGGCGCGGCGACGGGGGGCGCGGATGCCGTTGGACGGTACGCGTATGTCGCCGCCGCGATGGTCTCTGGATCACCCGCCCGCGCCCAGGGCTACCTCTTCCTTCTTAGTCAGGCGCTGGGCGATCCCACGCTCGACTTCTATTTCTCCAACGACTGGTCGCTTGCCTTCATCAACCCCACGCTGCACGTGGTGTCCGAGGAGCATCGCGAGGGCTCGATCGGCGCCACGGTCCTGGCGCACCGCTGGCGCAGCTTCGTCTCGCTGCGCGTGGCGGCGGAGTATGAAGGAAGGCGGTTCGTCTCCGTTCCCGATACCAACCTCGCGGACATCTGCAACGGCTGCAGCCACCGCGATCGCGTGGGCGGCTCCGCGACGCTGGCGTTCGGGTCGGTGGTGGCGGCGCCACTGACGGTGTCATTGCAGGACGGTGCGACGGCCGCGTTGCTGTATCGCCGGAAAGAAGAGCAGGGCACCGACCGCTGGCTCAACGAGGTGCGCGCGCGCGGCAGTCTCTACGTGCGCGCCGGCCCGCGGCTGGGGTTCGCGTATCCGGTGCTCGCCATGCGCGGCGCGATTGGCGCGCTCGACGGACCGATTCCCGATCACCTGTCGGTGGGTGGTGTGTCGTCAGGCGGCGTGAATGTCGGATTCGGACAAGCAGGTGCGTCGTTCCGGACGTTTCCGGTGCGCGGTTACGACGGCGGCGCATTGCAAGGACGCCGCGCCGCGACGCTCACCGCGGAGTACCGGATGCCCGTCACCTTGCTCGGTGGGTTGCTGGGCCACTTGCCGTTCGGCGCGGATAAGCTTGCCTTCGCCGTGTTCGGCGATGTCGGCGACGCGTGGGATGTGGGTGAGGAGCCGCGCCTGCATCGCCTGCGCTCGATCGGCGCGGAGTTGATCAGCGACATGACTGTCAGCTATGATCTTCCGCTGCGGGTGCGGCTGGGCGTCGCGCAGCCGGCCACCGGTCATCCTCGGGTCTACGCCGCCTTCGCCGCCGATTTTTGATTTTCCAACGCAAAAACCGCGTCAGTCTGTTGACCCGTCCTAGCGTGAACCCTAAGTTAGCCCGGTCCCTTGGAGATCGGATTGTACTGCTCCCGCTGCGGCACCCAGAATAAGGACACCGCGAAGTTCTGCGACTCTTGCGGTCTCGATCTGACTGCGACAACGCCCACCGGCGTCCGCGTCGAGGCCCCCGACATCGCGGAAATCGATCTCGTGCGGCAGGAGCTGAACGAGGAATACGAGATCCTCGAAGAGCTCGGCCGCGGCGGCATGGCGATCGTGTTCAAAGCGAAAGAGAAGCAGCTCGACCGCGAGGTCGCGATCAAGGTGCTGCCGTTCTCCCTCGCGTTCGACAAGGAATTCGTCGAGCGCTTCCAGCGCGAAGCCCGCACGTCGGCGAAGCTCGAGCATCCGAGCATCATTCCGATTTATCGCGTCGGCAAGTCGGGCCGGATCATCTACTTCGTGATGAAGTTCCTGCGCGGCAAGCCGCTCTCGAGCATTCTGGCCTCGCGCGGCTCCCTGCCTCCCGCTGAGATCAAACGCATTCTCATCGACGTCTCGCGCGCCCTCGCGTACGCCCATAAGAAGGAAATCGTCCACCGCGACATCAAGCCCGACAACATCATGTTCGACGAGCATGGCCACGCGGTGGTCACCGACTTCGGCATCGCGAAAGCAGCGTCCGGCGGCAAGTTGACCGGCACCGGGATGTCGATCGGCACGCCGCATTACATGAGTCCCGAGCAGGCCAAGGCGCAGCCGCTCGACGGTCGCAGCGACATCTACTCGCTCGGCGTGGTCGGCTATCAATGTCTCACGGGTGGCGTGCCGTTCGACGGCGAGGATTCGTTCTCCATCGGCTACAAACACATCATGGAGGAGATCCCGACCCCGCCGCTCGAGAACCTGGAAAAGCGCCAGCTGTTCGAGATCATCCGCAAGATGATGGCGAAGACCCCGGCGCAGCGCTTCCAGAACGCCGACGAGCTGATCACGGTGCTCGAGGGCGGACGCTCCGTCTCGTTCACCACGGATGCCACGCAGGCGATGCCATCCATGGCCGGCGCGCGGCTCGCCTCCGCCCCCACGACGCCGCTGCCGCGCGCGACCGGCACGCGTCCACCGGTCGATGGCGCCGTAGCGGCGCCGCTGGTTGGTGAGCGACCACGTCGCTCCGTCCTCTCGGGACTGCTGCTGTGGCTCGTCATCGTCGGCGCGGTGTTCGGTGGCGGCGGATTCTACGCATATAAACAGGGACTGATCTTCGCCAAGCCCCCGGCACGAACGACGGATTCCACGGCGGGACGTGACACGACGCGGCTCGCCGCAGCCGACAGCACGAAAGTGCCGGGAGACACGAGTCACGCGGCGGCTCCGCAGCCACCGCCACCTCCGGCTGAGGGCACGCCGGGCCGACTGGTCTTGCAGAACGTGCCGCAAGGTGCGCGAATCACCATCGACGGCCAGCAGGTCCGGGGAAATCAGGTCGACCTGCCGCCCGGCGTCCGTCATCTGACGGTGCGCGCCACAGGATACCAGACCTATGACCGCCAGGTCATCATCACCGCTGGTGAGGCGTACAACGTCCGCCTGGACATGCAGGAAAGCGACGACGGCAGCGGCCCCTGCGACCGCTTCGGACCCGCCTACAATCAGGACAACATCTGCTTCGACCGCAGGCCCGGGCCGCTGTCGGCGACGCTGATCCCGGTGCAGGCGGATGCCACCATCTTTCCGCGGCCCGTGATCCTCCTCGTCCACGTCTCCCGCGATGGCGAGACATTGGAAGCGCGCGTCTATGCACCCTCCAACGTGGAGACGTTCAACAACGACGCGCTCGAGATGGCAAAGCGCCTGCGCTGGAATCCGGCCCAGAAGAACGGCGAGCCGACCGACGCGTGGGTGCAGTGGCCGTTCCAGCCGGTGCGCCAGTAATCCCCAAGCCAAAGATCGATCCGACCGCGTTCATTGCGCCGGGTGCGGTGGTGCTCGGCGACGTGACGCTGGGGCCACGTTCCAGCGTGTGGTATCAGGCCGTGCTCCGTGGCGACATGGCCCCGATCGTGATCGGGGAGGCGACCAACCTGCAAGACGCCACCATCGTGCATGTGGACGAGGGGAAGCCGGCGCTGATCGGTGCCCGGGTGGGGGTGGGGCATCGGGTCATCCTGCACGCGTGTACCGTAGAGGACGAATGTCTCATCGGGATGGGCTCTATCCTTCTTAATGACGTGCATGTAGGCACGGGAAGCGTGATCGCCGCCGGAGCCGTCCTGCCGGAGGGGATGCGGGTACCGCCCGGCTCGCTGGTCATGGGCGTGCCCGCCCGGGTCACGCGCCAGGTGGACGACTTGTTGCGCGCGCGGATCCGCGGCACGTGGGAGCACTACGTTGAGCAGGCGGCGCGGCACCGCGGCGGGGCATTCCCCGAGCGAACAACTTTGTGATGTTGATACTCGGAGTGCGAGACGCGACGACACGAGTCTTCAGTCTTGCCCGGCTCTATTCGCGCGCCTACCTTGGGCCTCCACGTTCCGTTAACTTCCTTAATTCAACTCGACTCGCCGTGAGATTCGCATGACCGTATCTGAGCCTCGTCTTGATCTGAACGCCAACGCCCTGACCGTCCTCGAGCGCCGCTACCTCGTGAAGGACGACCAGGGGAAGGCGGTGGAGCGCCCCCAGGACCTGTTCTGGCGGGTCGCGCGCACGATTGCCGCGCCCGACCGGACCTATGGCGCCTCAGATCGGGCGGTCGAGAGCCTCGCTGAGACGTTTTTCGAGCTCATGGCGACGCGGGTGTGGATGCCCAACTCGCCCACTCTGATGAACGCCGGCCGGCCCCTCGGCCAGCTGTCCGCCTGCTTCGTGCTTCCGGTGGAAGACGCCCTCTCAAACGGGCGCTCCGGCATTTACGACACCCTGCGGGCCATGGCGCTGGTCCATCAGTCGGGCGGCGGAACGGGGTTCTCCTTCTCGCGGCTCCGGCCCAAGAACGATGTCGTGCGGTCGACCATGGGTGTCGCCTCTGGCCCGGTCTCGTTCATGAAGCTGTACGACGCCTCGACCGACGTCGTCAAACAGGGCGGCACGCGGCGCGGCGCGAACATGGGCATCCTGCGCGTGGATCATCCCGACATCCTGGACTTCATCCACTGCAAGGACGACCTCACGCAGGTGACGAATTTCAACATCTCCGTGGCGGTCACGGATGCCTTCATGCTGGCGCTGGAGGCGGGGAAGTCGTACGACCTGATCCACCCGCGGACGGGGAAGGTCGTCGGCCAGCTCGAAGCGCGCGACGTCTTCAAGCAGATCGTGCACGGCGCCTGGAAGACGGGCGAGCCGGGCGTGTTCTACATCGACCGTGCCAACCAGTACAACCCAGTCCCGCATCTCGGCAGCTACGAGGCGACGAACCCGTGCGGCGAGCAGCCGCTGCTGCCGTACGACGTCTGCAACCTCGGCTCGATCAACGTCGGCTTGTTCGTCAAGAACGGCGATGTGGATTGGGACGGTCTGCGGACGGCGGTGCACCTCTGCACCCATTTCCTCGACAACGTCATCGACGCGAACAAGTACCCTCTCGCGGAGATCGACGACTTGGCGAAGCGGATTCGCCGCATCGGCCTCGGCATCATGGGTTGGGCCGACCTGCTCGTGCGCCTCGGCATCCCCTACAGCTCGGATGCCGGCGTCGACTTCGGTCGGAAGCTGATGGAGTTCATTGACGAAGAGTCGAAGGTCGCATCCGAGAAGCTCGCCGCACAGCGCGGCACGTTCGCGGAATGGGAGCGGTCGATCTGGGGCCCCGACGCCACCTGTGCGCGCAACGCCAGCGGCGAGCGCATTCGTCCCATGCGGAAGCTGCGCAACTGCAACCTGACGACGGTCGCACCCACCGGGACCATCTCAATTATCGCCGGCTGCTCGTCGGGGATCGAGCCGCTGTTCGCCGTCGCGTTCATGCGCAATCAGGCGGGTGTGCTGATGCCCGACGTGAACGAAGACTTCGTGGCGATCGCGAAGCGCGAAGGTTGGTACTCCGCAGACTTGATGAAGCAGATTGCCGAAGCCGGTCACATCCACTTCGACGCCGTGCCGGAGCAGTGGCAGCGCGTGTTCGTCACGGCACACGACGTCACGCCCGAGTGGCACATCCAGATGCAGGCCGCGTTCCAGGATTTCACCGACTCGGCGATCTCCAAGACCTGCAATTTCGCGAACGACGCGACCGAGGAGTACGTCGAGCAGATCTACCGCTACGCCTATCAGCTCGGCTGCAAGGGCGTCACGGTGTACCGCGACGGCGCGCGCGAAAACCAGGTCCTCTCCACCGAGTGGGGAAGGACGCGCTCGCTGAGGCGCTGAGCCGCATCGCCGAGCTCGAGACGGAGCTGCACCTGACGAAGGACCGGCTGCACGACGTGGAGGCCGAAAACCTGCAGCGCCGCGCCAAGCGCTCGCGCCCCGATCTGCTCAAGGGCTCGACGCGGCGCATCGAGTCACCGCTGGGCACGATGTACGTGACGATCACCGAGGACGACAAGGGACAGCCGTTCGAGGTGTTCATGTCGCTCGGCAAGGCGGGCGGCGCGCTGATGGCGGACGTCGAGGCGATCGGCCGGCTCATCTCGCTGGCGCTGCGCTCCGGCGTGCCGCTGCCGGAGATCTACCGGCAGCTGCGTGGCATCTCCTCCGACCGCGCCGTCGGGTTGGGCCCGAATAAAGTGATGTCGGTTCCCGATGCCATCGGCATTGCGATCGAGAAATGGATGCAGGAGAAGCAGGGCGTGCAGCAGGACCTGCTCGAAAGCCCGAAGGCAGTGGTGCGCGCCACGAGCGGTGATACCGTGCTCGAGGCGGCGCGGCGCCCCGAACAAGACTTCATCGGGGCATGCCCCGATTGTGGCTCGCAGCTGGCGTTTATCGAGGGATGTGCTAAATGTCACGTGTGCGGCTTTTCGGAATGCGGTTGATTCTGCGGCGACCGTACGCTCTGTGACTCTAGTCACGACGGGCACTTGCGCGGGTAGGTAGTCTACAGGTTATGGAAAGCAGCAACCGGATGGTCACGCCCACGCGCCTTCAAGTGAAGGGCTGGGCGCGTGTCGGCCCCGCCGGCGCGCACACGCTGCGGCGTGGCGCCTGGTATCCTGTCGTTCGCATCTCCTCGAGCAACATCGTCGTCCTCGACGTCAACCGGCACAACGTCCCGGTCGACCGCCGCTTCCTCGAGATTCGCTATCATCCGCCGGAGCGGTGGACGATCGTGCGCTGCGAGCCGCGGGTCATCGAGCGACTGGGACGAATCTTCCCGCTGACCTACGCCGTGTGCCCGAGCTGTAGGCACCGGCAGGGGATTGAGGCGCGGACGAATGACATGACGTGCGATCGCTGTCATAAGTCGGCGGCGATGGCATGGGACGAGCTATCATAGACGCCGAGAGGCTGAGAGGCTATCGGGATCGAGGGGTCAGGAAAGTCTCCTGACCTTTTTTTCTGTTACAGCAGGGCGACCGAGTCTCCGAGCGTGACAGTGCCCGTCCCTTCACCCACACAGTAGAACCCTCTCATCCCATTATCCAGAAACTGTAGATGCCTTTTGAGCTCCTCGGGCTCTACTTGTTTGCCGAGCGCCCATCCCGTAAATGGCCGGCAGGGGTGCGCGACCTGGAGCACCTTTAGCCGCACCCGTTCGGTCCCGTCGGGTGACAGAATGGCGACGCCGTTCGCGAGCTCGTCGTAGCTAAATCGCTGGTCGCTCGTCGCGATGATGTTTTCGCCCGCGCAGCCGATCTGCACTCGGTCCCCGAAGTGCTCGCGCATCGCATCGTAGTGGGCGGTGAAACCGAGTGAGATGCCGTGCAGGCCATCCTCATTCTTGGTGTAGGGATGATCGCGGTGATGCACGTCCACGATCCACGAGCCATCGGCGGTGCCTCCGAGCGCGCCGTCGGGCGTGACGTTCAGCGCCGGCACGGACAGCAGGGGGGTCGGATCGTAGACGCGGGTGGGCTTCTCGCCGCGCTTCAGGGAGTCGCGTTGGATTTGGAGTCGGGTGATGGTACCGATCGGGCGCATAACGGAATTTAGCAGGATGTGCTACATTGGCCCCCTTCATGCCGCCCCCCCCGCCCCCCTCGACCCCGCGCGGATGGGCCCGTTGCCTCGACAACGTTGCCGACGTCCTCCGCCGCGGCGCGTGGTATCCGATCGTCGACGAAACGGATGACGGCAAGGTCGTCCTCGAGGTCCGCAAGAAACCGGTGCGCATCAGCCGCATCGACGTCGCTGTCCGCGATTCGCCCCCCGACCACTGGAGCATCGTCGTCCGGACCGGCCTGCTCCGCCCTACCCTGGGCGGCAGGGAAGGGGAGGAGGTCACCACGACCTACGCCGTCTGTCCGCATTGCCAGGAGCGCCAGGATTTCACCGGTAAACCGGACAAGCTGAAGTGCCTGCGCTGCGCGACGGAGGCGAAGGTCGACTGGTCGGAAATCTGCTGATCGAGCATTCCCCCCCCGGAAACACCAGGCATTGCGGGCACGAAAATATTTAGTATGTTAATTATCAACATGTTAATTTCTTTCCCGATCCCGTGAGCGACCGCTCGGAACTCGCCTTGCAGCTCACCGACGCCGTCATCGCGGCGCAGCAGGCCATTGAGCGCGCCGGGGATCGCGCATACAAGAGCTTTGGGCTGTCGCAGCGGGCCCACGCCGTGATGGCGGCCGTAGATCTCGGGGGGCCGGACGGCGCCCGGCCGAGCGACGTCGCGAGCGAGCTGGGGGTGTCGCGCGCAGCCGCCACCACGTTCGTCCAGCGGCTCGAGGCGAAGGGCTTCGTCGAAACGACGACCGATCCGGACGACGACCGCGGCGTCCGGGTGACGCTCACCCGTCATGGTCTGGAGGTCCTGCTGCGGGTCGGACAGCTGGAGCGCCGCCTCGCCGCCCGCACGATCGAAGGGATGCCCGCCTCGGCCATGGCACGCACGATCCACGTACTCCAGGAGCTCAAACAGCGTCTCGCCCAGAAGTCGCTCGAGGTCGTGCGCTGAGTCGCTATACAGATGTGCGAATCTTTATACAGCCAGTGACCAGCAGCGCTCTGACTGCTGTCACTTCGCGTAGTACTTCAACGCCTTCCCTTATTCGTATCTTTTTCAAGGCCTTAATTCATTGGTGTGCGAAAGGAGTGTCGCCTCTTGCGAGCGGCAGCTCGTGTGGTCCAGCCTGGCCAGTTTTCCACATCTCTTCCAGCGCGTGCAATTGTGGATAACTCGACAGACGGTGTCCCGACGATCCGCCGCACGAAGATCGTCGCCACGCTCGGACCGGCGACGGGCAATGCGTCGGCCATCGACGCCCTGCTCCAAGCGGGCGTCAATGTGCTCCGCATCAACGCCTCGCACGGCACGGCGGAGACTAGGGGCCAGTGGGTCGCCACGATCCGGAGCGTCGCCGACCGGTCCGACGTGCCCGTTGCGGTGCTCCTCGATCTCCAGGGACCACGCATCCGCGTGGGGGATCTTCCGGCGCCCCGCGAGCTCACGGCGGGCCAGCAGATCGTTTTTGCCCCGGAGGAGATTGCCCGCGGGGACGAGTTGCCCACCACCTATGACCGTCTCGCAAACGATGCGCGCGTCGGCTCGCGCATCCTGCTGAACGACGGCTTGCTGTCGGTCGAGGTCACCGGGGTTGACGTGCCCCGCGTCCGCGGTCGCGTGGTTGACGGTGGCATTCTGACGGCGCACAAGGGGATGAATCTGCCCGGCGTGCAGGTCTCGGCGCCGGCGCTGACGGAAAAAGACCGGGAGGACGTCCAGGACGCCGTGAAGGTCGGGGTGGACTACCTCGCGCTCTCGTTCGTCCGTCGTCCGGAAGACATCGAAGAGCTCCGGGGGCTTGTTCCCCCGAGCATCAAGCTCGTCGCGAAGATCGAAAAGGCGACCGCGCTGGATAACCTCGAGAAGATCGTGGCCGTGTCCGACGCCGTCATGGTGGCGCGCGGTGACCTCGGCGTCGAGTTGCCGTTCGAGCAGGTGCCGCTGGTCCAGAAGCGGCTCATCAGCGAAGCGAATCACCAGGGCAAACCGGTCATCACCGCGACGCAGATGCTCGAGTCGATGGTTCACCACCCTCGGCCCACGCGCGCCGAGGCGTCCGACGTCGCCAACGCGATTCTCGACGGCACGGATGCGGTCATGCTCTCGGCGGAGACAGCCGTGGGGCAGTACGCCGTCGAAGCGGTGCGTGCGATGGACCGCATCATTCGCGAAATGGAGCGCCACCCGCTGCGCGGCCGGGAAGAGCGCCGCATGGCGGGGGCAGCCGTCCACACCGAAGACGCGATCGCCTGGGGCACGCACGCGGTGGCGCGCATGCTCAAGACACCGCTCATCGTGACCCTGACCAAAGGCGGATTCACGGCGCGAAAGGTTGCCGCGTTGCGTCCGCCCGTGCCGATCCTCGCCGTCACCACCGAGCAGACGACGTACCGCCAGCTCGCGCTGGTGTGGGGCGTGATCCCCGTCCTGGTCGACCACGTGCCGGGCTACGACGCCATGCTGACCGTCGTGCGGGACCTCATTCTCAAACGCACGTATGCCAAACGCGGCGACTGCATCGTCATGACCGCGGGCGTGCCGTGGGACGTGTCCGGCAGCACCAACCTCATCAAGGTCGAGGTCGTGTGACGTGCGGTTGACCTTCCTGGGCACCGGCACGTCGTTCGGCGTGCCGCAGATCGGCTGCCGGTGCTCCACCTGTACATCCGCGGATCCGCGCGACCGGCGCACCCGGACCGCCGCATTGATCGAGACGAATGGGAAGCGCCTGCTGATCGACACCCCGCCGGAGCTGCGGCTGCAGCTGGTCGCCGCCGGCGTCGATCACGTGGACGCGGTGCTCTTCACGCACGCGCACGCCGATCACGTGCATGGCATCGATGACTTGCGGGCGTTGTCCGTCCGTCAGGGCGCGGTGCTGCCGGCCTACGGCTCGCGGGCGACGATCGGGGAGCTCGTCGCCAAGTTTCCCTACATCTTCGATCCCGCCATCGTCGTGCCGGTGGGAACCAGCAAGCCCGAGCTCGAGGGATGCGTGCTCGAGCCTGGGGAGACGACCGCCATCGTCGGCGTCCCGGTGCTCCCGCTGGCGCTGCCGCACGGGAATCATCAGGTGTTCGGCTATCGCATCGGTCCGCTGGCGTACCTCACCGACGTGAAAGCGATTCCGGACGGCGTGGTCGCCGCCCTGGCGGGGCTCGACCTGCTGGTCCTCAACGCCCTGCTGTCGCGTCCCCATCCGCTGCACCTCTCCGTTCCCGAAGCGGTCACGGCGGCGCAACGTGTCGGTGCGCGGCGCACGTTCTTCACGCATCTCACACACGAGAACACGCACGCGGCGCTGGCGGCGCAACTGCCTGCCGGCATCGCGCCCGCCTATGATGGGCTGGTGATCGACTTACCCGGGGCATAAATTCCGCCGCGAGGGAGGAACGCAGTGCTCATGCTCAAGGAAAGCGGCAAGATCGACGCGCTGGTGCGCAAGGCTGTCTTCGGAAGCGAAGACGAGAAAGCGCACGCACGATGGATGATTTGGGAGATGGGGCAAGAGGCCGGGGTGCGGCCCGCCTCGATTCACGAGCTGTACATGGCGCGGGGTCGCGGCGAAGTGCCGCCGTTCACGACGCCGGCCATGAACGTCCGCATCCTCGCCTATGACACCGGCCGCGCGATCTTCCGCGCGGCAAAGCGGCTCGATGCCGGCGCGATCATCTGCGAGATTGCGCGCAGCGAAATCGCCTACACCGACCAGCGGCCGGCTGAATACGTCGCGGTCATGACGGCTGCCGCATTGCGCGAGGGATTCACCGGCCCGCTGTTCATTCAGGGCGACCACGTCCAGGTCAATGCCAAGAAGTACGCGGCCGATCCGGACGCGGAGTTGCAGGCGTTGCGCGCGCTGATCGAGGAAGAGCTGCACGCCGGCTTCTACAATATCGACGTCGACACCTCGACCCTCGTCGATCTCTCCAAACCCAATCTCGATGAGCAGCAGCGCACCAACTACGAGCGCGCCGCGGAGCTGACGAAGTTCATTCGCGACCGCGAGCCGGACCACGTCACCGTCTCGGTGGGCGCGGAGATCGGTGAGGTCGGCGGCAAGAACAGCGACGTGCACGAGCTGCAGGCCTTCATGGAGGGCTACAAGCGCACGCTGCAGCGGCTCGGCACCTCGCCCGGCATTTCGAAGATCTCTGTGCAGACCGGCACGAGTCACGGCGGCGTCGTGTTGCCCGATGGCTCGATCGCCAAAGTGCAGCTCGACCTCGCGGCGCTGAAAGCGCTGTCGCACGACGCGCGCACCAAATACGGGCTCGGAGGCGCGGTGCAGCACGGCGCCTCCACGCTGCCGCCGGAAGCGTTTTCGCAGTTCCCGCAGTGCGAGGCGGTCGAGATCCACCTCGCCACCAACTTCCAGACCATCGTCATGGATCATCCCGCGCTGCCGCAGGACCTGCGCCGGGAAGTGAACGAGTGGGTCAAGCGAGAGGCGAAGGAGGAGTGGAAGAAGGGCGACACCGAAGAGCAGTTCATTTACAAAAGCCGCAAGAAGGCGATCGGTCCCTTCAAGCAACGGTTCTGGGATCTTCCGGAGGATGTCCGCGCCAAGATCGGCGCCGACCTCGAGCAGACGTTCGCGTTCCTGTTCGAGCAGCTGCGCGTGAAGGGCACGCGGGCGGCGACGGATCGCTACGTCAAACCCAAGCTCGATTCCCATGCGGCGCCCCGGGCGGCGCTCGTCTCAGCGCCCGACGACGCGGAGGCGGGCGAATGAGCGAACGCAGTGGCGGTTTCGGCGCCTTCTTGCTCGGCATCGTCCTGGGTGCGGTGGCCGGGTTCGTGTTCGCGCCTACCGAAGGCGGCGAGACCACGCGGCGCAAAGTCTCGAAGGGGCTGCGCAACCTCAAAGAGCTCGCCGAGGAGAAGGTGGACGAGGTGCGGGGGCTATTGCAGGAAGCCGAAGCGGACGCCGAGTCCGAAGCGGGAGACGCAGACGCAGACGAAGGCGAGGAGCCAGACATCACGACGCGCGAGCAGTTGCGGCGTCGGCTCGAAGCCGCGCGCCGCCGCCGCGCGCGCGCCGCCCGGTCGACCCCTCCGGCCTCTGAGGAGGAGGACGAGCCGCTCGCGTGAATGGGGGGGGGGAAGGCGGCTGGCACCGCACGGTCACCGGCGTGGTCCGGCGCACCCTCGAAGCCGCCTACGAAGACAACATCCCCTTTCTTGCCAGCGCCCTGTCGTTCGACATACTGCTCACGGCGATTCCATTCACCGGCCTCGTTCTGGCGGTGGTCGGCTACCTCGCCCAATATCAGCTCGCCACTCACCAACTCGACGTCCATGAGCTGCTGGAGCGCTTCCTCCCCGAGTCCAGCGGTGGCGCCACCGGTCAGTTCGGCTTCATCGAGCGCGCGCTGGGCGACCTGGTTGCGCGCCGCGGCCACCTCACGCTGTTCGCCGCGCCCCTGTTCCTGTGGTTCTCGACCCGTATGTTCGGAGGGCTGCGCGCGGCCCTGAACGAGGTCTTCGACACCGAGGAGAACCGATCCTGGCCGAGAGCCAAGCTGGTCGATATCGCGATGGTCTTCGTCGCGGGCACCTTGCTTCTCGCGATCGCCTTCGCCTCCACGAGCCGCGGCATCGGCTCGCAGCTGGCTTCGTTCGTCTTCAGCACGGCGCTGTTCTACGTGATCTTCAAGTACCTGCCGAGTCGCCGGATTTACTGGCGGACCAGCGTGGTCGCCTCCGTGTTCTGCGCCGTGGCCTTCGAGCTCGCCAAACGGCTGTACGCGCTGTACGTGGCGCGGTTCGTCACGTTCGACCGCGTGACCTCGGATGCAAATCTGATCGGCTTCCTGTTGTTCATCCTGTGGATCTACTACACGGCCTACGTGTTTCTGCTGGGCGGCGAAGTGGCGGAGACGTACGATCTGATGCGCATGCGGCGCCTGCAACGCGTGCGCCTCGGATGAATCCTGCCGCCATCGATCTTCGCTCCGACACCGTTACGAAGCCGTCGCCCGGCATGCGCCGCGCCATGGCCGAGGCCGAGGTCGGCGATGACGTCCTCGACGGCGATCCCACGACGCGCCGGCTGGAGCAGCGTGTCGCCGAGCTGCTCGGCACCGAAGACGCGTTGTTTTTCCCGTCGGGCACGCAGGCGAACCAGACGGCCATCGCGCTGGTCACGGAGCCAGGCACCGAGCTCCTGCTCGAGGCGGATGCGCATCTGGTCCACTATGAGCTCGCCGGCGTCGCCGCCCTCTCAGGCGTGCAGATCCGGCCGGTCCTGACTGCTGACGGACTGCTCACGCCCGAGGGCGTCCGCGCAACCATGCGGGCGCCATCACCGGATGTGCCGCGGGCCACGGCGCTGGCGATTGAAAACACGCATAATGCGGCCGGTGGGCGCGTGCTCGGTGTGGATCCATGGGACACCCTCGTGCGCATGGCGCGCGAGGCCCGGCTCCGGGTGCATCTCGACGGCGCGCGGCTCTGGAACGCCGCTGTCGCGGCGGGCGTACCGCCGGCCCGGCTCGCGCATGGCGCGGACACCGTGATGGTGAGCCTCTCGAAGGGACTGGGCTGTCCGGTGGGATCGTGCCTGGGCGTCAGAAAAGAGCAGCGCGCCCGCGCCTGGGAGATACGCAGACGCTTGGGCGGCGGCATGCGGCAGTCTGGCATTCTCGCGGCGGCGGGACTGTATGCGCTCGATCACAACCGCTCGCGCATCGGCGAAGATCACGCGAACGCGAAGCGCTTTGCGGAGATGCTGTCCGACAGTCAGACCGTCCGACCGTCTGACCCGCAGACCAACATCGTCATGGTCGATCTCCTGCGCGACCGCGATACCCCCGACGCCGTCGCGGCGCGACTGGCGCAGGCCGGCGTGCGGCTGCTGCCGTTCGGGCGGCGCCGGCTGCGCGCCGCCACCCATCTCGACGTGACGCGGGCGGATGTCGAGCGGGCCGCGCGCGTCGTTCTGGAGACGCTCGCGTGAGCACACGGGTCGAGCCGAAACCCCAGCCGATGCCGCTGGATCGGGCGATCCTGTGGAATCCTCCCGCCGCACCGGGCTCCACCAGTCCTGGGGGCCGTTCCACGAGCCGCTCTCCCTATCCCATCTTCTTTCAGCAGGAAGCCGTTATCGCGCTGCAGGAGCATCTCAAGAGCTCACCGACGCAGGCGATCTTTGGATTTCTCATCGGCGATGTCTATCGCGATCCGGAAAACGGCGCGCTCTACACCGTCATCGATAAGACGCTGAAACTCAGCCAGGCGATTTACGGCGATAAGACGGAAGTGGTCGTCTCCCGCCTGTGGGAACGGATGCAGGAGCAGCTACGCAAGGCATCGGCATCGCTGCTCGGTTGGTACCACAGTCATCCGGGGCAGGGAGGCTTCCTCACTCCACACGACGTCGAGACCCACGAGAAGTTTTTCACGGAGCCGTGGCATGTCGCGGTCTTGGTCGCGGCGGAGGCGGGCGGCGTCACCGGCCGATTCTTTCGCGCGACCCCAGGCAACAGCGATTGGCACAAGACGCCGTTGCCATTTCACGAGCTGCTCCAGCCGGAGTCGATCAAGCCGGACGGCAAGAAGCGCTCGTTCATCACATGGAGGAATTACAAGCCGTACGGGCCGACGCTGACGGGACCGAAACCCAAGCCGCCCGAGCCGCCGCCACCACCTCCGAAAGCCGAAGAGCCGGAAGAGGAGGAAGTCGAAGCCGAGGCCGAGGAGGCTCCCAAGCCCGCGAAGACCAAACAGCGTGGGCTGTTCGGGTTCCGCATCATGCGCTCGAGCGCCGATGACATTCCCGTCATCACGACGGGTGCGGACGACGAACCGGCACCGCCACCGAAGCCCGAGCCACCGCCACCGAAGCGGGCATCGCCTCCGCCGCCCCCGCCGCCGCCACCACCACCGCCGCCGCCGCCAGCACCACCGCCGCCGCCGCCCAAATCGAACGAGTTGCCGTGGGCGGTGACCCCGGAGGCGGTCGCGTCTATCCCGCCGCCACCGTTGGTCCCAGCCGCTCCGTCGCCACCGGCGGCGCCCCGGCGCACTTCGAGCCCCAAGTTTCGGCTGCTGGAGCACGAGGCGGAACCGAAAGCCGCTCCGAAACCACGGCGCCGCAAACGCCGCGGACCGTGGCTCAAGCGGCTGACGGTTTTCTTGTTGGTTGCGGCGGTGGGCGGTGGGGGATACTGGTACGACACGCACCGCAATCCGCGCGTGCCGCCACCGTGGGTCGGCTGGTTCGATCGTGCGAAGCAGATCGTATCGAAAATCACGACGCGGAAGCCAAGAGCGCCCCAGCCCCCGCCGCCCCGGGCGCCAATTGCTGACGGATCGCGGCGCCGCGCTGACCCGGGCACGTCCATCCCCCCAGCGCCGCGGCTCCCCGCCGCCGCACCTGTTCCTGTCCCGGTGCCGCAGCCGGCGGTGCCACCGTCTCCGTTTGCCCGGTTTGATCGGCTGAGCGACTCGCTGGCGCGCGCGGTCCGCAATTTTCACGATCGCGCCGCCTTGTTCGCGAGCGGCCGGATGGATTGCAACGGCCTGGCCAGTGGGCTGGTCGCGATCGAGAACCTTTGGATCGTCTACAACACCGAGCGTCAAGCGCGCATGACGTCATTCGATCAGCGTCGCGCCACGCAGGATCAAGCGATGTACACAGCGGTCGACTCCGTCGAGAGCCGCTTCGAACGCTCCGGATGCCCGCGGCCCTGAGCGCGGTGATCGCCGCGCTGCTCGCGCTCCAGGGCGGGGGCGCGGGCGGCGCGGGTGGCGGGGGGACCGGGGGAGCCGCGCCGCTGCGCAAGAGCGATCTCGTGCGCCTGTTGTCGGGGTCCGTGATGTCATCCGTCGAGCTCGTCGAATTGGTCAGCCGCAACTGCCTCACGTTCCAGCCCACCGACCGCGATCGCAACGACCTTCGCATGCTCGGCGCCGATGCGTCGTTGCTCGCAGTGGTAGACGAGTGTACGCGGCGCAAGGCACCACGTCGACCGGTTCCGGTCACACCGGTGCGGACGACGCTTCGACGGCCGCCCCCGCCGCCCCCGTCGCCCCCGCCGCCTCCGGTTTTTCAGGTGCAACGTGTTGTCGTCACCGTGTCGCCCGAGCGCAGCGGCTTCGTATCGGGCGGTGGACAGCGGGGCACGGTGGGCACACGACTCCCACGCGCGCTGGTGTTCGAGGCACGCGATTCAGCAGGAGCGCTGCTCCCCGGCCAGGCGGTGACGTTCACTGGGATCAACGCGCGCATCCAGCCCGGCGGCGCCGCGACGGATGCCGTGGGGCAGGCGCGTGTTGGCGTGACGTTAGGCGAGCGGGTCGGGTCGGCGACGGTGATCGCTTCGATCGGCATTGTTGAGAAGCAAGTCGCGTTCAATGTCGCCGCAGGACCGGCGGCGCAGCTCGTCGTGCTGTGCGGGACGTCCAGTCTGGCGGGACACTTCGCGATTCGTCCCGACAGCGTGATCGTGTTGCGCGTGTCCGCGCAGGATGGATTTGCGAATCCCACGCCCCTCCTCGGCCTACGCGCCGCCGTGGCCGACGCTCGCATTTTCCGCGTGTTGGGCGTGGCGCAGGACAGCGCCATCGGCACCGTGACACTGAAGCCTGATCAGCCCGGCACGACCAGTCTCGCCGTGATCGCGAACGGGATGCGCCAGTATTTGACCGTGACTGTCCCGCCGAGGGCAGCGCCGGGAAACGTAGACTGCCGCTAACGAGACGCTCAGGATAGATTTCCAGCGCCCCAGGTCCGCAGGCTTTCCGCTCGTGAACCGCGTCAGGCCCCCGCAGGGAGCAGCGCTAAGCGATGTCGGGATTCGTTGCGGGGTGCCTGGGGCATTTTGCGTGCGGCGTGAAGCGTGCGGCGTTGATGTGATGGGTCGGTCGCTTCGACGCTCTCTTTGATACGCTGCACGCCCCACGCCGCACGTCATTAGATTCCCATCCATGATTGCATTGGCTCGCAAGTACCGCCCCAAGCAATTCAGCGAGCTCATCGCCCAGGACCACGTGGCGGCTGCTCTGCGGGGCGCGGTCGCGCAGGGACGCGTAGCGCACGGCTATTTGTTCGCCGGCCCGCGCGGCGTCGGGAAGACGACGGCGGCGCGGATTCTCGCGATGGCGCTGAACTGCGAGCGGCGCAAGCCTGGCGATGCCGGCGAACCATGCGGGGAGTGCGATGCCTGCCGCCGCATCTGGACCGGCGCCGCCAATCTCGATGTCGTCGAGCTCGACGCCGCGTCCAATCGCGGCGTGGACGATGCGCGCGATCTCCGCGAGCGGGCGATGTACGCTGCCAGCACCGAATCGGGCTCCAAGGTCTATATCGTCGACGAGGCGCACATGCTCACGCGCGAGGCGTGGAACGCGCTCCTCAAGATTCTCGAGGAGCCACCGCCGCGCGTCGTGTTCGTGTTCGCGACCACGGAACCCCAGAAGATCGCCAACACCGCCGCGCCGATCTTGTCGCGGCTGCAGCGGTTCGATTTCCGGCGCATCGGCCCGCACGCGATCGTCGCGCGGTTGAAGGAGGTGGCGAACGTGGAGCAGCTGCAGCTCCAGGACGACGCCCTCCATCTTATTGCGCGCACCGCCAACGGCGGCATGCGCGACGCGCTGTCGCTGCTCGATCAGGTGCTCTCCTTCGGGGAAGGGCCAGTGACGGCGGCGCGGGTGCGCGAAGTGCTGGGACTGATTCCCGACGAGTTGTACGGCGAGATGCTGCGCGCCATCGTGGAACGCGACTCGGGGGCCATCTTCCCGCTGGTGGAGCGACTGCTCGACGCGGGCGCGGATCTCGGCGAGTTCGTGAACGGCGCTGCCGAGGCGCTCCGCGCGCTGCTGCTCGTCGGTGTGGGCGGCCAGCCGGAGGGGCTCACGGAGGGGCTGCTCGCGGTAGTGCACGAATACGCGCCCCAGCTGTCACCCTCCGACGTTCTCCGGCTGCTCACGATTCTCAGCGAGTCCGAAGAGCGGCTGAGCCGCAGCGCCAATCAACGACTGCTCGTCGAAGTCTTGTTGCTACGATGGGCGATGCTTGATCGGACGGTCGAGCTATCGGAGGTCATCGACGCGTTGAAAGCGGGGAAGGGGGATGTGGGACGTGGGACGGGTACACCACCGATGGTGTCCAAAGCACCACCCGTCCCTCCTTTCCCGTCCCCCGTCCCCGGTAAGAAATTGGAGCCCACCCTCGAAAACGTCCGCGCGGTGTGGTCGCAAGTGGTCAGCGAGGCCCGCGGCAAGACGCCGCTGCTCGGCAGCTTGCTCGGGGAATCGGAGGTCGTCACGGTTGAGGGCCGGGACATCGTCGTCCGCCCCGGGCACGCCGTGCACGCCGAGGGACTCGAACGGCAGCGCGACACGATTGCGCAACTCGTCGGACGCTACATCAGCGAAGCACCGCGCATCAGAATCGTCGAGCCGGGCGCTGCCAGAATCGCGGGGTCCACGCCGCCGCGCATCACTGCCGAGGGGGCTAATGCGGAGCGGCTCAAGAGTCTGCGCGCCAAAGATCCGACCCTGAGCGCAGCCGTGGACGCATTAGATTTGGAGTTGCTCGAGGAGTAACTTGCCAACGGTGCCACGCGGGGTAACTTTCGACATATGGCGGATTTATCTAGCCTGCTCCAGCTCTCCCAGCAGATGCAGGGGCGGCTTACCGAGATCCAGACGCAGCTGGCGCAGCAGACATTGACGGTGTCGGCCGGTGGGGGCATGGTCCAGGCCACGGTCGACGGGCGGGGGCACATTCGCGGCATCAAGATCGATCCCGAGGCGGTGAAGCAGGGGGATATCGAGATGCTCGAGGATCTGGTGCTGGCCGCCGTGGCGGAGGCGCAGAAGCGCGCGGCCGAGTTGTATCAGGCCGAGGTGCGAAAGCTGGCGTCGGGTCTGCCCTTCCCATTCCAGCTGCCGCTGTAGGCCCCGCGGCCCGCTCCGTGTCCGCCATCGACGAGCTCGTGGCGGAGCTCGCCAAGCTCCCCGGCATCGGGCGCAAGACCGCTCAACGGCTCACGTTCCATTTGCTGAAACAACCCGCGGAAACTGCGGAGCGGCTGGCGGAGGCGATCCGGCGCGTCCGCGGGCAGGTCATGGCGTGTGGCGTGTGCGGGAACCTCTCGGACGAGGATCCCTGCCCGATCTGCTCCGACCCCCGGCGCGATGCGGCCTTGCTCTGCGTGGTCGAGGAATCGGGCGATGTCAGCGCCATCGAGCGCGCTGGCCGCTACCGCGGCCGCTATCACGTCCTCGGCGGCCGGATCTCGCCCCTGGATGGCATTGGACCCGACGAGCTGCATCTGGAGCGGCTGGTCGCGCGGTTGACGAACGGCTCAGAGGTGCGTGAGGTTATCGTCGCCACGAATCCCTCGATGGAGGGGGAGGCGACCGCCATGTATCTCCAGCAGCTCCTCAAGCCGACCGGCGTGCGGGTGACGCGGATCGCGCGGGGACTGCCGGTGGGGGGCGACCTGGAGTATGCCGACGCGGTAACCATCGCTCAGGCGCTGGCGGCACGGCGCGAGATGTCGGAGACCGACTAGACCTCGAGGAGGCGCATGGCCGGGGCCGCAAGCTGGTCTTTCAACGAGAACGACTTCAAGCAAATCCAGACGCACCTGCAGGCGTTCCTTCGCGATTCGAACGCCCGCTGTGCGCTGCTCGTCGACCGCAATGGCCAGCTCGTCGCCACCGTCGGGGAAACGCCGCAGTTCGATCCCACCGCCTTCGCATCGCTCACCGCCGCGGATTTCAGCGCCAACGACCAGCTCGCGAAGATGATCGGCGAAGCCGAGTTCGCCTCGCTCGTGCATCAGGGCGAGCGCGAGTCGATGTTCCTCGCGGATGTGGCGAAGCGCGTCATCCTCGTGGTGCTGTTCGATCAGCGCGCGACGCTGGGACTCGTGAAGCTCAAGGCGAAAGGGGCGGTCGACAAGCTCAACAAGGTGTTCGAAGAGATGTTCAATCGGGTCGGCACGGGCCAGGCGCAGAAGGGCCTGCTCGAAGGGGCAGAGGACGAAATTGACAAACTCTTCGGATAGAGGGACGCGCCCATGTCGATGATCAACTACGCGTCCCGCGAGATCAACTGCAAGCTCGTCTATTATGGACCGGGCCTCGGTGGGAAAACGACCAACTTGGAACACATCTACGGGAAGGTCTCGCCCAACACGCGGGGCAAGATGATTTCGCTCGCCACGGAAACCGAGCGCACGCTCTTCTTCGACTTTCTCCCCGTCGATCTCGGCACGATTCGCGGCTTCAAGACGCGCTTCCATCTCTACACGGTCCCCGGCCAGGTCTATTACAACGCCAGCCGCAAGCTCATTCTCAAAGGTGTGGACGGGATCGTGTTCGTCGCCGACAGCCAGATCGAGCGCATGGAAGCGAATGTCGAATCGATGCAGAACCTGTATGACAACATGGCGGAGTACGGCTACGACCTGACGAAGATCCCGTTCGTGATTCAGTACAACAAGCGCGACCTCCCCAACGCCGCGCCGATCAAGGATCTCCAGGCGTCGCTGAACCCCGGCTGGCCGATCGAGGAGGCCGCACGCCAGAAACCGACGCCCGATCCTGCCCATCCGGGCGAGAACCTCATCGAGAGGGTCGACGGTGAATGGGTCGGCAAGGCCGCCTACCATGAGGCCGTGGCAGTCCGCGGCGACGGCGTATTCGACACGCTGAAAGCGGTGAGCAAACTCGTCCTCAAGACGCTGAGCTGAAAGCCAGTTCGATGCGGTGGACCCTACCGAACATCATCACGCTGGCGCGCATCTGCCTCACGCCCGTCATCGCGTTGCTGCCCTTCATCCAGGGATACTGGCCCAAAGTCATCGCGTTCGTCGTCTTTCTGATCGCCGCCTTCTCCGACCTGGTCGACGGCTATCTCGCGCGCCGCTACGGCACGATCAGCGAGCTCGGGATGCTGCTCGACCCGATCGCCGACAAACTGCTGCTCTTTGCAACCCTGATCCCGATCTTCTGGATGACGCGCCACCCGACGATTCTCGCCCGCGACAAGGTGGATTACGCCATCCCGTGGTGGGGGAGCCTGCCGCTTTGGGTCGCGCTGCTGCTCGTCGGACGTGAGGTGCTCATCACGGTGTTCCGGTTTTTTGCCAAGCGCCGGGGCATCGTGATCCCGGCCGCAGGCGCGGGCAAAGCGAAAGCCGTCGTGCAAAACGTCTTCATCGGTGCGACCATCGCGTGGTTCGCCTGGAAGGACGCGATCGTGCAGATGCACCTGGTTGGTGACTTCCGCAACTTCTGGGACCAGTTCCACGGTTGGTTCGTGGCCATTACGCTGGCGGGCGCGATCGTGCTGACCATCTACTCCCTCCTCGTCTACCTCTACCGCTACCGGACACTCCTCAAAGTCGGCAAGTGAAGCTCGAAGTCGTCACGATCGGCACCGAGCTGCTGCTGGGGCAAACCATCGACACGAATGCCGCCGAGCTGGGCCGGGCGCTGGCCGGCGCCGGCGTGGAAGTCGTGCGGCATGTCGCCGTCGCCGATCGTCCCGAGGCCATCCGCGCCGCGGTGGCGGAGGCGCTGGAGCGCACCGGATTCGTCCTCACGACCGGCGGCCTCGGCCCCACGCGTGACGACATCACGAAACGGGAAATCGCCAGCCTGTTCGGCAAGACCTTGGAGCTCGACCCCGCCGTGTTGCGCTCGCTCGAAGAGCGATTCCGTCGCCTCGGCCGCGCCATGCCCGCGATCAATCGCACGCAGGCCGAAGTCCCGGCCGGTGCCACGGTGCTCCCGAACCCGAGGGGCACGGCTCCGGGGCTGTGGGTGGAGGATCGCGGCCGCGTGGTCGTGATGTTGCCGGGCGTCCCCTCGGAGATGCGCGGGCTGCTCGCCGAAGAAGTGCTGCCACGGCTCGCGCAACGAACGGTGGGAACCGTGGTTCGCTCGCGGACCGTGCGTACGACCGGCATCGCGGAGTCCGCGCTGGCCGAGCGTGTTGGGTCGATTGAGAATGAGATCGCACCCCTCACACTGGCATACCTGCCATCCACGGACGGTGTGGAGCTGCGAGTGACGGCGTGGGGACTGCGTGCAGATGAAGCCGAGCGACGTCTCGGCGCCGTGGCGGAAGCCCTGCGCCAACGCGCCGGAGAGCACGCATATGGGGAAGATGGAATCGATCTCGCCGCCGTCGTGCTGGATCAGTTGCGCGCGCGGAACGCCCGACTCGTCGTCGCCGAATCGTGCACGGGCGGCCTCGTGAGCGGCCGGATCACCGCCGTCCCGGGTGCGTCCGACGTCTTCATCGGGGCGGTCGTCGCCTACGACAACGTGGTCAAGAGCGGCATGCTCGATGTCCCACCCGAGCTGCTCGAAACGCATGGTGCCGTGTCGGAGGCAGTCGTTCGGGCGATGGCCGAAGGTGTGCAACGGCAGTTCGCGGTGGACGCGGCGATCGCGGTCACGGGGATTGCCGGTCCTACCGGCGGCACGCCCGAAAAGCCGGTGGGAACGGTGTGGCTCGCGGCGCGCTACGGATCGGAGACCCGGACGCTCAAACGCATTTTCCCGGGCGATCGTGGTGAGATCCGCGCACGCGCGGCCCAAGCCGCACTCGATCTGCTGCGACGTCTGCTCGCGGGTCTCTAATGAACCGCATCAACGCGCCCGATGGGACACAGCTCGTATATGACGCGTACGAGCCGGAACGGCCGACCATCGCCGTGCTTTTCCTGCACGACTGGAATCCGCAGCTGCCGGAGAGAACGGACCAGTTCGCCGCAACTGGAGCGCAGTTGCGAGACGCGGGATTCGCGACCTACTTCCTCGATCAACGGGGTCACGGCCGCTCCGGCGGCCGGCGTGGGCATCTGTCGCGCTTCAGCCAGCTGCTGGGTGACCTGCAAGCCTTCCGTCGCGCGGTCCGCCGCCACGATATCCCGCAGATCCTGGTTGGGCACGGATTCGGTGGCCTCATCGTGCTGCGTTACCTGGAGACACAACCGGGCGAGCCGCCGGCTGCCGCGGTGGTGGCAAGTCCCTGGCTTGGCTCACGCGTTCGTCCCGCCGCCTGGAAACGGTTCGCCGCGAGGCTCGCGGACCTCTGGCCCACGCTGCCGACCGGTCGCGGTGCGGCGTTCATGACCGCTGGAGCGCGGGCGGAATTGCAGTGGGCACAGCGCGCAGTGGTAACGGACTGCCAGCGGATCGAGCGGCCGCTGCTGTTGTTATTGGGCGAGACGGACGAGGTGATCGACGCGAGCGCCGTCCGCGGCCTCGCTGAACAACTCGGGTCGCGAGCCACGCTGCTTGCGTATCCGCACCTCGGTCACGAGCTCCTCAACGACTCGCAAGTCCGCACGGAATTGACGGGGTTCGTTGCGGAGTTTCGTTCCTTCGATCGCCATTCAACGAGCGATTAATGGCTGGCCGATCGAAGAGCCCCTGGGTATCTTGTTGTCAGACCGAAAGTTCCAAAATCATGACCAATAAACGCCACGCTGCTCCTCCACGCGCTCCTTCTCTGGATCCCGACACTGGAGAGCCGGTGCAGAATGTGGCGCCGGCTGAAGGCGCCACCGCCGCGCCTGACGTTCCGCCCGGCGCCGCAGGACCAGCTCCCGCCGTGGCGCCTGCGCCGACGGCGGACCAGTCTGAAGTCGAGGCGTGGAAGGATCGCCATCTACGACTTGCCGCTGAATACGACAACTTCCGCAAGCGCACCGCCAAGGAGCGCGCCGAGGTGTGGGGGCGTGCGCAGGCGGAGCTGGTGTCGCGACTCGCGGACGCACTCGACGACCTGTCCCGCTTCGCCCACATCGATCCGGCGGTGATCGACTCCAAAACGTTGCACGAGGGCATCGACCTGGTCGAGCGCAAAGTCTGGAAGGAACTCGAGGCTGCGGGTGTCACACGGATCGATCAGGTCGGTGTGCCGTTCGATCCCAACGTGCATGAGGCGGTCACGACCCAGCCTGCCGCGAAACCGGAGCAGGATCACACCGTAGGCCAGGTCGTGCAACCCGGTTACAAGATGCGCGATACATTGCTGCGGCCGGCACGTGTCGTCGTGCTGACCTGGCAGGGACAGTAATGGCGGCACAGCGCGACTACTATCAAGTGTTGGGAGTCGCCGAAACCGCCACGACGGACGAGATCAAGAAAGCATTCCGGCGGCTGGCCAAGCAGTACCATCCCGATCGCAACCCCAACAATCCGCAAGCGGCCGAGCGCTTCAAGGAGATCAACGAAGCGCACGACGTGCTGAGTGACAGCGAGAAGCGCAAGAAATACGATCAGCTGCGCCGCTACGGTGCCTTTGCGGGCTCCGGTGGCTTCGGGGGTGCTGGCGGCGCACGACGCGGTCGCACCGCGCCGCAGGACAGCGGTGACTTCGACATCTCGGACTTTGGCGGCCTGGGCGACATCTTCTCGTCGATTTTCGGCCGCCGCGGCACCGGGGGCGGCCGTGACGCCGAACCGGAGGAGACCGAGACGGAAGTCACGATCCCATTCCGCACCGCCGCGCTTGGCGGGACGGTGCCGATCACGCTCGCGATGCCCGAGGTGTGCCCGACCTGCGGCGGATCGGGCGCCGCCAAGGGTGCGACGATCAACACGTGCCCCGAGTGCAAGGGACGCGGCACGGTCTCGTTTGGACAGGGTGGCTTTGCGGTCAACCGGCCCTGCCCGGTCTGTCGCGGCAAGGGCACCGTTCCGTCGCAGCGTTGTCCGACCTGCCAGGGGAGTGGCGAAGTGCGGGTCGAGAAGCGCATCAACGTCGAGATTCCCGCGGGCGTGGAAGACGGCGCGCGCCTCCGGCTCAAGAATCAGGGCCCGAAAGGCCGTGGCGATCTGATTGTCGAGATCCACATCGCGCCCGATCGCTTCTTCCGGCGCGAGGGGCTCGATCTCATCGGCGTCGTGCCGATCAATCTCGCCCAGGCGCTGCTCGGTTCTCGGATCAAGGTCAGGACGCTCGATGACAAGCGCGTCGTGCTGCGAATTCCGCCAGGGACGCAGCACGGCCAGAAGTTTCGGATCCCTGGGCATGGCATCGAGAAAAACGGACGGCGCGGCGACATGTATGTGGAAGCACACGTCACCTTACCGGAGCGGCTGAGCCCAGAAGAGCAAGAGGCAGTAAAAAGTTTTGCGGAAAAAGCCGGCCTGAAGTACTAGCGAAGTTATTTCAGTGGTGTTTCTTTGGTCTTTCCTCGGCGTCTCAGCGGCTCGGCGTCTCGGCGTCTAGCCTTTTGGGGTGTAGGTCAACTGGCAGACCGCCCGGCTGTTAACCGGGAAGTTGGAGGTTCGAGTCCTCCCGCCCCAGTTTCAACCTCCCGTGACGGGAGTGATCCGCACCATCACCACGCCGTGCGCCGGGACGGTGGCGGAGAACCGCCCCGTGAACGCCCCGAGGTCGCTGTGGGCCCACAGGTCTCGCACGCGGGCAGGGCCGGTGAGTCCGATCGCCCTCCACGACGTCGCGATCACCGTTTGCAACCCTGACCGGTTGAGCAGCACGACGGCGCGCGAGCCGTCGGCGAGCGGCTTCGACCACACCTGCAGATCGATTCCGGGCTCCTGGACCAGCATGCCCTGGACGCCCAGCGAGTCCTGATCCACTGCGATGACGTCTTTGTTGCCGAGGATCTCACGGGTTGCGGGCGGCATCGCGCGAACGTCGTTGCCGGCCATCAGCGGAGCGGACATGACGGCCCACAGGCTGAAATGCGCGCGATACTCGTCGTCGGTCATCCCCCCGTTGCCCACCTCCAGCATGTCAGGATCGTTCCACGCGCCCGGACGGGCAGCGAGCGCGTACTGGCTCGAGAGATCGAGGATGGCAATCATGCTGGCCCAGCGGTCGCTGATGTCGCCGGTCGTGCGCCACAGGTTGCCGGTGCGCGGGCCCCACTCCCAGGGGTGGTTCGAGCCCCACTCGCAGATGCTGAAGACGATGGGCCGGCCCGCCTTGGCCAGGGCATCGCGGAACTTGGCGTACTGGGTGGGCGCGTCGAGCCCCTCCGAGTTGCACCAGTCCTCCTTGACGTAGTCCACGCCCCACTCGGCGAACGTGCGCGCGTCGATCTCCTCCGAGCCGTACGTCCCGGGGCGGCCTTGGCACGTCCGCCGGCCGGCATCGGTGTAGATCCCGAACTTCAGCCCTTTGGAGTGCACGTAGTCGGCGAGCGGCTTGATGCCGCCCGGGAAGCGGGCCGAGTCGGCCACCAGGCGGCCCGTTCGGTCGCGCGCCACCTGCCAGCAATCGTCGATCACGACATACCGGTAGCCCGCGTCGCGCATTCCGCTCGCGACCAGCGCGTCGGCCGTCTCCTTGATCAACTGGGCGCTCACGTCGCAGTGAAAGTGGTTCCAGCTGTTCCAGCCCATCGGGGGCGTGCGGGCGAGGCCATTATCGAGCGTGGGCGCGGCGCGGGGAACGTAGCGGGCGCCGAGCGTGAGTGCGCAGCAGAGCAGCGTCGCGAATCGCGCGGACATGATCGCGTTCAAAGTGCGGGCCGCCAGGGGCGCTTGCAAGCAGGGTGGGGTGGAGACTTGTCGCGCGCACGCCACACTCACCAACTTGACGTCGCTCACGCGCGCGTCAAATTCGCGCCAAGGCACCATGACACGTTTCGTGTTCAGCCCGGTCGTCGTGTGCGCGATTGCGTGCGGAGGCGCGCGGACTCCGCCGAAGGCGCCAGGCGCCGCGACGATCATCCCCAGCGAAACCGATGCACGGGTCGCGCGGGTCGAAGAGATGCTGCGCGGCGTGCCGGGTGTCGACGTGACCCGGTTGCCGGACGGAAATTATCGGCTCCGTATCCGTGGGCAACGCAGCATCCGGGGGAATCCGACGGACGACAATCCCCTCGTCGTGATCGACGGTATCTCCATTCCGAACGAATCCATGGGCAGCATGCTGGCGGATCTCTCGCCCGGCGACGTCGCGCGGATCGAGGTGCTCAAGGATGCCTCGGCGATGAGCATGTACGGATCGCGCGGCGCCAATGGCGTGATCGTGATTACCACCAGACGCGGACGAGGGGAGAGATCACCATGACGGCCGGCATGGCTCGGTGCATGGCGTTATCGGCGGTGGCGCTCCTGCTCGCGGCGCCCGCGTCGGCCCAGCGACCCGGCGCTGTCGAGATCGGTGCGCTCGCGCGGTTTACGGATTTCGACAACAACCTGGGGATGAGCAATACCGTGGGCGCTGGCGGGCGCCTGGCCGTGTACGTGCGGCCCCGGCTCGCGTTCGAGCTGGATATGTCGCGGACCTCCAGCGATCGGAGCGCCGGCTCCGCCACCTACACCCCGCTGCATGCCCGTCTCGTCGTGGGCCTTGGACGCCCCGGTCGCGTCGAGGGCCAGCTGGGCGCCGGATATGTCCACAATGCATACCGTGGCTCACTGGACGCGACTGACGGAGGTTTCACGGGGCTCATCGGTGTGCGTTATCAGCTTAACAGCCGCGTGTGGGTGCGCATCGGGACCGACCTCGACGTCATGTTCCACCCGTCGTCGGATAGTCCCTTCACCTTTTATCACGGCAACTGGGGGCTCCACCTCGGCGCCGGAGCCCGGCTCAACGGCGGCTCATAGGCGGCGCTTCATAGCGGTCTCACCTTGATATTGCGGAAATAGACCTCATCGCCGTGATCTTGCAAGACGATGTGTCCCTTGCGGCGGTCGGCGAAGCCCGGAATGACGCGGTACTTGCTCTTGGCG
>Ga0209157_1000526_pt1 | contig 32672 bp, 31 predicted proteins | sample GraSoiAngelo_135_FD_185892 | JGI IMG/M metagenome (GOLD analysis project Ga0209157, IMG submission 185892) | Grasslands soil microbial communities from the Angelo Coastal Reserve, California, USA - 14_0929_05_40cm (SPAdes) (version 2) | ecosystem: Environmental > Terrestrial > Soil > Grasslands ...
CTGAGGGGAGGATGACGCATCATTGGACCTAATCCTGGCCGCGGTCGTGGTGCTCTCCGCCTCCTCACTGGGCATACCTCTCTTCCAGGTTGCAGCAAAAAAAGAGAAGCGCTGGATATCCGGCTATGTTTTGGTCGTCGCTCTTCTATCCGCCTTGGCGATTGTCGCCTTCAACAGCGTCGCGCCACAGCCCGACCCAGCCTTCAAGAACCTTCTCATCTCTGACTCGCTCGGCAACTTCTTTGCTATCGTGACGGTCACTGTTGCTCTCTTCGTTGCAGTTGCGTCCCTCGAGGCGCTTCGCAAGAGCGACAATGCCCCCGTCTACTACGGGCTTCTCTCCTTCACGGCTCTAGGGATGCTCCTCCTCTCGTTCACTCAGGACCTACTCATGCTCTTCGTCTCCTGGGAGTTGATGAGCCTCCCGACATACGTCTTGGCCGGCTTCGACAAGAAGAGAGTTCAGTCCAACGAGGCGTCCGTGAAGTATGCCATTTTGGGTGCGATGTCATCAGCAATCCTACTCTACGCGATCAGCCTTACGTACGGGCTAACCGGGACCACGCAGATTATTCCCGCTGTCCGCTCCATCGCGGCTCAGCCGTTTAGCCTTGCCACTAGCATAGCGATACTCCTCTTCGTAGCTGGTTTCGGTTTCAAGATGTCTATCGTTCCATTTCACATGTGGATACCTGACGCATACGAAGGCGCCCCGACCACAGTGAGCACGCTCCTCGCGGCGGCGACTAAGAAAGCAGGTTTCGTCGCCGCCATCAGGGTACTCTTGGCCGTTACCACTGTTTACGTGATAACTCAGAATCCAATCTTCACGATGGCCAATATCCTTGCTGTTCTGGCACTCCTCACAATGACTCTCGGGAACGCGGCAGCACTAACACAGAGGAGCATGACAAGGCTTCTTGCTTACTCTAGCATAGCTCAGGCGGGGTACATCCTCGTGGGTTTCGTTGCTTACGCTTACGGCCAGCAGACCAACGCTTTTAGCCAGCAGACCAACGCTTACTTCACAGAGGCGACTATCGGGATGACGGGCGCTCTCTTTCACATACTCAACCACGCGATCATGAAAGGGGCGGCCTTCCTCGTAGCGGCGCTGGTTCTGCTTGAGCTAAAGCGGGGTGACGTACAAGCATACAGCGGGCTGGGGAGGAGGATGCCCGTGGCAGCATTCACGATGACCGTGGCATTTCTCGCTCTTGCCGGGGTGCCCCCTCTGAATGGTTTTTGGAGCAAGCTCCTCCTCTTTCTTTCCGTAATCAATGGGCCATTCGCCTGGCTTGCGGTAGCCGGAATCGTGAACAGCGCGTTCAGCCTGGGTTACTACGCGTGGGTGATCAAAAGAATCTACATCGACGAGTCTGAGAGCAACGAGAAGGTCAAGGAACCTATTCCATTCATCGTTGTCTTTGGCGTCTCTGTCGGCTTGATGATAGGATTGGGGCTATTTCCTCAGCAGGTGATAAACTTCGCCTCGAGCGCGGTTCCTAACATATTTCCGAGATGAAAAAAGAATCGAGTTGAACCGCTGTCTCTATGTCGAGGCGGTGCCCAGAATTATTATGGCCATGACCAGGCCGTAGATGGCGATCGCCTCCGCTAGGGCGGTGATGATGAGAGCCATCGACCTGACCTCCGGCCTCTCCGCGAGCGCTGCCATCGCCGCAGCGCCGGCATGCCCAACACCGTAGCCCGCACCCACGGCCGCGAGGGCGAAAACCACACCCGCCGCGATGAACTTCGCGGAGGTGCTGCTGATCACCTCGTTTGGCGAGGCTGCTGCCTGGGCGTGAACTGGGGTCTGAAGGAGTGAGAGGACGAAGATGGCCGCGGCGCCGGCCAAGAAGATCGCCTTACTGTTCAACTTGAAAGTGTCAGGAGGGCTCGACCTACGGCTTATAAGAATTCTGCGGGTTGGTCCTGCTGAACTCTTGTGAAGATTTTCAGGAACAGAGCCCTCACAGAGCCGTGCCACGAAGGAGGTTGAGCATCCTTATGTAAGGTGGCCCTGTAAGATTCATCAAGCGCTTAGCGGGATGAAGACCGTAATCAAGTCTGGGGGTGCAACCGTAAGGTCGGGCAACACTCCGCTGACCTACACGACCGAATCTGGTACGACGTAAACCATCACTGCTTACAGCACCACGAATCACGTCTTCGACCACTGGGACGACGACACAACGAACCCGACAAGGACGATTACCACCACGACCCAGAACATGGTTCTAACAGCCTACTACAAACCCTAGCCTCGAGTTCCCCTCCCAAAAAAGCCGATGGCCATTCCGATTTTCACATGTTCGCTGGGTCCTTCGAGGCAGGGAAACCCGTGAAGGGCAATTGAACCGATCTCAGCACCGTATTGAGATAGCTCGAGTCAGCGCTTTCTGTGGACTGCGAAATCGGTCAGCTCGAGGAGGAAGGCGCTCGCGTCGTTCTCCGGAAGGACCGCCAGCTCCTTCCTCGCCTTCTCGGCGTAAGTCTCGGAGTACCTCCTGAGCTTCGATATGACATCCGCATTGTTCGAGTCGTTCAGGAGTGCCCTCGTTATCTTATCCTGAGAGCCCCAGTCGAGGAGGTCGTCCCTTAGCTGGTACGCGATGCCGACGAACTTGCCGTAGTTCGCCAGAGCGTCCACACGGTTCGCGGAGGCCCCAGCGATGAGCCCGCCGAGCTTGGCGGAAGTTTGAAAGAGGGCAGCGGTCTTTTCAGAGATTATCTTCACGTATTCGTCCCAGCCCAACTTGTAGTTCTTCGGGTCGACGGTAAGCTCTGAATATTCCCCTTCAGCCATCTGGAGGGCGGCGCTGCTTATCTCGTCGGCCACACGCTTGTCCTTGTACCTGGCCGCGATTGCGAGTATCATCGCGAAGACGAAGTCTGCAGTCAGGAGCGATGAGCTGTACCCGTACCTCACGTGAAACGTCATCTTCCCTCTCCTCGAAGTCTCTTCATCGATTATGTCGTCGTGAATCATCGATTCTGTGTGTAGGAGTTCGACGGCGACAGCCGCATCGAGAAGATGGTCGTCGGTGTATCCGACCGTCTCGGCGGACATCATCAGAATTATGGGCCTGATACGCTTCCCTCCCTCGGTGGCGTAGACGAGTGGGTCGTGAAAGCGAGAACCTGAGTACATCTCAAGCTCCCTCGCGAGCCCTCTGTCGATCTTATCGACGTAGTGCTTCATCTTCAGCTCGATTTGGTTGATGACGGTGGCCCTCCCCTCGCTCAAAATACCCGTTAACCTTAATCGTCACCTCGTCTCTACATATATAACATTTGTCGGCTTGAGAGCCTTGCAAAACCCTTCTAGCGAGCATCTTCTGCTTGGCAATGGAAGAAGTTCCAAGCCGAGCTCGCAGGAAGAACCACGATTCGCGAACCACTTAGCTAGTCGGTGAGTCCTCGGGGGGTGTCTTGACGCGGACCCTTGACTACGATTCCTTGCATAATTCTATCTTTGAGTTTGCTGATTGTAAACGGTTTCTTCATGAAGCGGTGCGTATCTAGTTCCGGGAATGCCTTCTTGAACTCCTCCGGGGACTCTTCGAAGGCCGTGATGAAGAGGACCTTCGTGCTATCGTCGCGTTTCATGATTTCCCGATACAGCTGGAATCCGTTCATTCTTGGCATCCTGACATCAAGAACCACTACATCATACGTATCCGGCCTGAAGTGCTCGAGTGCTTTCTGCGGGTCATTGAAGGCGTCTACCTGTATCCCTTGAAGCTCCAGACCCTGCTTGACGACTTCGGCGATATCGGTCTCGTCATCGACGACTAGAACTTTCTTCAATAGGCAGCCTACAGAAGAATCGTCCAATCCCATTGGTTAAAAAGAGTTCTTAACATTGGTCTCGTCTGGACCCTACAACGAGGACGAAACATTCATCTCTGGGGAGAAGGTAACGGGACAAAAAGGCCCAGGCTTGAGATGAGCCCGTGACGACCGGTCCGCGCTTCACTCTTCATCAGGTTTTCATTCGGGGTGACGGCAGGTACTACCTTCCGCTCCCCAAGCTGAATCGCGTGCAGCGGGACACAATCGCGGCCAGGTTGACGAGAATCGGCTTCCGCGTAGGCGGCGGCGAGCGTTTGAAGGCCTACTCCTCCGCCGGGTTCATCCACGTCGATGGTAGCGGGCTGGCTACTTCCAACATTGATTTGTTCGACCCTCTCGTTCCCCTGATTCCGGAGCTACTCCGGGTCAAGAGGGAGGAGGTCGCCCTCGATGAGCTGGCCTCGATGTACTTTGCCGCGAAGCGGAGTGGGGGGACCCTCCACATTCGCCTCTCGGTAAGGGCAGAGAGCCTTGGGCTCTGGAGAAAACTGAGGGGAGGGGGCGAATCGCTTCTTACCCCGGACGAAGCCGCTGTCCTGAAGCTTCTCCTGAGGGATGCGAGAGGTCGCGTCGAGGCAGTCACCGACTACCCTACGGAGGGGAGCAGGGTTAGACAGATCGGAGGAAGGTTGTACTACCACTCGGCAATCGACCCAGAGGAGTTCGCCTCCAACCTGCGGACGATCGAAGGGCCCAGGCGGAGGAACGCCTACATGCCCAGTAGCGCGACCCTGAGCCTCGGACGTCCCCGCCCGCCCACGAGAAGCGAGCTGATGAGACTCCTGAGCAGCCTAGATGAGTGGTGCTACTTCACCCCACTCTGATTTCGCAAAACTCTATTTCAGTGTCCTTCGAGGCGAAGCGATGCCCCGGTAGTATAGAGTCCCAAGACGTAGAGCCCGGTCAACCAACGGTCGAGAGTATTTCGGCCTTTCGAGTCGAAAACGCGGGTTCGAATCCCGCCCGGGGCATTTTCTCACCATTTACAGGCATTGGAACGATTTTTGCGCCTTTTTTTCATTGCGTCCAAGCGTCCTAATCTGGTTGCAAGCCAGCTTTGAGTATCTCGTACCAAGGAAACACAATTTCGTCCCAACCTGGCTCCACAACATAGTCCGACGCGCGAAGACCTCTCGTCGACGTCAAGAACATCTCTGCAGATTCGTCCACAGCGCTCTGATAGACTCGGAGTTCGACATACTCGGAGCCATGCATGCAAACCCACTGGCTTTCTTTTGAGTTCGTAATCGTTCCTGTCAGTTTCATATGGTCGGGTGTCTTCTCGTGACCTTCCAAGACAGAATCGATATCGTGGGCGACTTTCTCAGGCGTTATCGTGTCGAGCCGTTCCCGCAGGTCGGCCAGCTGAGCCTGGGATGAGGGCGTTCAGCCGGCCCGCGGCATTTCCCGTGCTAGAGTTCAGGCGTATCTGCTTGGACATCTGTGTTGGAGAGATTTGCTGCTCGATTCGTTGCGGGATCAAATCCCGCCCAGAGCATTATCCCTCTTGGCTAAGCGCCCCCACTTGATAGGCCGGGTCTAATGCCCTGTGGAGTCCAGGTACGAGCTAGCGGACGTGCTGCCTGACGCTGCAGATTGGTGCAAATAGTTACTTATCAGCCTATGAACCCGCGTGGTCCAAATCCTGCAGGACCTAGTGAAAATCTTGCAAAATCGACGAATACTATTAAGTGCGACGGCGATTAACTCATCCTGCATCCTCATTGACAGAAGCACTATTCCCTTCGGCAGTTGTGTATTCCTGGACTACGGAGGCCATGTCAGGCATCGTTGCGGCAGCAAGGCACAAGAAGAGTTCTGCTGCGGTTCCATATCATCCTTATGTTCTACCGACGGTGACCTATCATGGAAAAGAATACACCGTGGATACTCAACAAGAGGAATTTAGGAATGTGAAATATGGCGAGTCACCCATATTCGTTCCTTTCGCCAGCGCCCTTGGAGAAGCCTTACTTGGAAAGTTTCAGAGGCGAAGGAGGAGAGACTCGCATGTCCAACAACCTCAGCCTGAATGAGGTCTGACCCTCTAGCTGCTGCCTTGTGTCTCCCGCTTGGCCAGATTACTTGTTACTTCGATTGCTTACGATGACGAAGCCCGCAGCGGAAATCCGACCACCGTCTCGCCCAGCGCCTCCATTCGAATGAATCTGTGCCTTTGCTGCAATTGAGCTGAAGCGAGATTCAATAATCCATGGGAAAATTACTAGAAATTTTCTATCATATTGAGTGCGTACCCAGATATGTCCTCCTGAACTCGTGACTGTCAGGCCATGAGCATCATGGGCGTCCTCGCGTCGTTCTGGCAATCGCCGCCTCCGCCATCCTACTCTTGGTGAGTGCCTTCGTTCCGGCGATGAATATCACCCACGCGGCACCGGGGGACGTCACCCAGGTGAAGTCAGGCCTCGTCGCATCGGATTCACTCACGACCGGAAACACATCCTCTTGGACGTTCGGAGGCGAAGCGACCATCCTGCCGGGAGCGAAGTTCACCCACTCCGAGGATGCCCAGGGGCTCCACATCGGCGTACAGGCGGGTGCCCCTAGTCAGTGGGCCGGGTTCTACGCAGTGACCCAGAACACGACCGCATCCCTCTTCCACGCCTTCATCACTCTCCCCTACGCCTCGATGCCCAAGGGTGAAGAATACAACACGGGCATATACGTCCAAACGTCGAATAAGAACATGATAAACTACATTGGATGTTTAGCTGTCGCTTGGGATGGGGGTCCCTACTTTTGGACCGTAAACCACTCTTTCGGCCCTGCGGATCAAACTACGACTATCGAGACACTGTACCAATCGAACGGCACTATGCCTCTCGCTCAGGACTGCACGATCATCACCAACGGCAACAACTTCCTGAAGGTCTACCTTGGTGGCACGGTAGTCGTCAACAGGAACAACCTGACTCTGTCTATACCTCCCCCGTTCAATGCCTACCTCGAGGTCGAGACGACCTCGACCAGCGCGATGCGCAACGGAACCTACACCGACTACTACGCCACGCTCGGAGAGGATGTCACCGTAAGCGGTGCCCCGCCGGGCGGCAAGGTACAGATAGAGGACTCGTCGGGTGGCGTCCTGGTGAGTAGTACCGCAAATGACACGGGTGTCGCAACCCTGAATGTGGGACAGTTCCATCTCCCCCTGAGCGGCTACTTCATCCGAGTCTACGACGTCGACGGCACCCTTCTCGGTTCTACACCATCTGCAGTCACGGTCTGGGGAGGGGACGTCTACACCGTCTCCACGGCTTAGAGAGAGATATCGTTCAGCCGACGAGAGCATATTGGTTCCGTCGGACTCTCGACCCTCGTTGTTCTGCGAAGATTCATGAGCCTGGAGAAGCACGAGTAGGCCACGGCCGACGCAGAATAATCTCCCACTCGAGAGGCATTCCTAACCTAGGCCGGCTCTTCAGCGCCTTCTCGTCTCTTCACCTGAAGCGAGCCTCAATAATCGGCGCAAGAATCAGCAAAAATTTTCCATTAGATTGATTCCATACCGAGATATGTCTCCTGGGAAACTAGTAACTGCGTGGTCATGAGAGTTATCGGGCGCCCTCGCGTCGGGGTGGCAATCTCCTTCTCAGCGATACTGCTGTTGGCGAGTGCATTCGTTCCGGCGATGAACATCACCCACGCGGCATCGGCTACCATCACGCAGGTGAATTCAGGCCTCGTCGCCTCGGATTCGCTCACTACCGGGAACACAGCCGGCTGGGCAATCGCGGGCAACGCCCCCCCGGGAGGGTCAGTTTCCAATGAAAACTCGAGCGGGCTATACCTCGCCGCAAAATCAGCCGCCAGCGGGACGTGGGCCGGATACTTCGCGAAATCCCCCAATACAAACGCGATGCTATTCCACGCAGTCTTGAAGCTTCCTTACTCTACGATTCCCGATAACGTATTCGACACGGGGATCTACGTCCAGACCTCCAACCCTAACTTCATCGATTACGTCGCCTGCGCAGCCGTTGTGAGCCCCTCGGGATACTACTGGTCGCTCGTTCAAGCATTCGGGCCTGCGACGGGAGCAGTCACAACGACCAATCTGTGGACCTCAGCGCTGAACACCCTCCCCCTCACCCAGGACTGCACCATCATCACGAATGGGAACAACTACCTCAAGATGTATCTTGGGGGCATCCTCGTCTACCAGAGCAGCAGTCTGATGCTGAACATGCCGTCGCCGTTCAACTCATACCTGGAGGTACAGACGAACTCCGCAAGCGCGATGAGGTTCGGAAACTACCTGTACTATTACGCCGATTCTAGCGAGAACATAACCGTAACCAACGCCCCCGCGGGAGGAACTGTGAAGATAGTCGACTCCACCGATAACGTTCTCGCGAGTGTTCCCGTCTCATCGGCCGGTTCGGCTATTGCAGTGGTAGGGCAGTATCGTCTGCCGTTGACGGCGTCGATACAGGCATACGATTCCGCCGGCAGTCTGGTCGCGTCCACCCCGAGCTCCGTCAGTCTCTGGGGGGGTGACGTGTTCGCGGTCTCGACGCCCAACCCCGCGCCAGCAGGGCACGTCACGCAAACGAGAGCAGGCCTCGATCATTTCGATTCGTTAACCACGGGTAACACGAGCTACTGGAGCATCTTCGGCAGTGCGCCGGCTGAGGGAGCACCATTCGCCTTCAACGAAAACTCCACCGGACTTCATCTAGGAGTGCAGGCGAATTTCCCGGCGACTTGGGCCGGCCTATTCGCTGAGTCACCCAACACGACCGCGACCGCCTACCACGCGGTCATCACGCTCCCATACAGCACCATTCCGGACAACAACTTCAACACCGGAATGTACATCCAGACCGCGGACACGCACTTCATAAACTACGTCGCGTGCGCGGCCACTGTAAGCCAGTCGGGATACCAGTGGGCTGTCGTTCAGGCATCCGGAGTCGTAGTGGGAGCCGCTGCCACGACTGTGCTCTGGGCTAGCCCACTGAACAGCATGCCTCTCACTCAGGACTGCACCATCATCACGAACGGACAAAACTACCTAAAGGTCTACCTTGGCGGCAACGTCGTCTATCAGAGCAGCAGCCTAGTGCTGAACATGCCGTCCCCATTCAACTCATACATCGAGGTGCAGACAAACTCGGCAAGTGCGATGCGCTGGAGCACTTACGTCTACTACTATTCCATATTCGGCGAGAATGTGACAGTCACGGGTGCGCCCGCCGGAGGAACGGTGAAGATAGTCGACTCCTCGAATACCGTGCTCGCGAGCGGCCCCGTTGCTTCGAGCGGCAATGCGACCGTCCCGGTAGGTAAGTATCGCCTACCCTTGACCGGGTTCATCAACATCTACGACTCCACCGGTACTCTCGTCGCCTCCACCTCTACCGCAGTCGCGCTCTGGGGAGGGGACGTCTACACCGTCTCCCCTTAGGCAGGTCGAGCCATTAAATTAGGCATGAAGCTCACGAAGCGAACGAGTCGATCTTGCGATCCCGCCCACGCGACTCGCACATGAAGAAGTCGCCCGAGCCGTCGAGACCATAGGTCTTGATGAGCTCTCTGATTCTGTGCAGGGTCGGTCCTCCATCTTCGAGGAAGTTGGTCCAGGCTTCTCCGGTTACGCCCTCGAACATCCTCCGCGATTCTTCGTACCACTCAAAACGGAGCAAGCCCGGCATCACCATCGAGACGCCCGCCTCTCGCAGCTTTCCGATGAGTGCCTCAAGGTCCGTCAGGATTAGCCGAGGGATTATCGGCGCCATCGAGACCCACGTCCTTATGCCGACGCTGCTTAGCTTCCTGAGACAGTCGACCCTCCTCTCGACCGGGACGACGCCGGGTTCGTAACGCCTATCGCAGGCCGTCGAGATCGAGAAGCCCACCCTGATCCACTCGAATCTCTTCAAGAGGTCGAGGTCCCTGAGGATCAGAGGTGAGCGCGTCAGGATGGAGACGGGGAAACCGTGCTTGAGGAGTACCTCGAGGCAGCGCCTCGTTATCTTGTACCTCGCCTCGACCGGTTGGTAGGAGTCTGAAGCGCTTGAGAGAAAGACCACCTTCGGCTCCGCTGTTCTCAGCTCTCGGTCGAGGACCTCAGGCGCGTTCACCTTGACATCGACGAACGTACCCCACCCCCTTTCGTCGTGGATGAGGGAGGGAACATAGCAATAGACGCACCCGTGACTGCACCCCTTGTAGAAGTTGGCCGTATACTCCGAACCCCTCCCGTAGTCGAGGTCGTGTAAGAGAGTCTTGCACTTTACTTCCCTGATTTGCAGGCTCGCCAACGATAACTATGCCAGCGCGGGATAAAAGCCCACACCATCGAACTCCCCGTTGTCACCCCTTCTCTTTGGAACGGGCCTTTCTCCGCCCGATGCCACCGCCCCCCGCTGTTCGAATTATCAGTGTGTCACCGGGCCGAAGGGTCGTGGAGTCTTTCGCCCCAAGCACCTCCGAGCGGCCGTCGGACCTCCTCACGAGATACTCCGATGGTCTTCCTGGCGACCCTCCCCTCAGCCCCCACGGCCTCACCCTCGACCTCTCCCCGAGGACACTGACCTCAACCACGGCCTTGGCCGTGAAGGCTCGCTCGATCCCGTCCCCCCCTCTCCAGGTGCCGCTCCCGCCTGTTCCCTCGCGGAGATGGTAAGACTCGAAGAGGAGCGGATAGTAGTGTTCCATCACCTCTATCGGCGTGTTGAGCGTATTGGTCATGTTTACCTGAACCCCGCTCACCCCATCTGAGCCCGGCCTCGCCCCCTGACCGCCACCGATTGTTTCGTAGAATGCCCAACTCCTGCCGAGCTTTGGATCCACCCCACCCAGCATCAGGTTGTTCATGCTCCCGTGAGAAGCCGCCGGGATCTTGCTCGGAAGAGCCGCCGAGAGAGCCTTGTAGATCACGTCCACGACCCGCTGGCTTGTCTCGAGGTTCCCGGCCGCGACCGCCGCGGGCTTGACGGGATTGACTATCGTCCCCTCGGGTGCCTTGACGACGATGGTGCGGTCGAAGCCGTCGTTCAGGGGGAGCTGGGGCGGGAGCAGAGTCTTGATTGCGAATGTGACCGCGGCCCTCGTTACGCCGAGCACTGCGTTAATCGGGGAAGGTGCCTGCCGCCGAGTTCCCGCGAAGTCGACTTCGACGCCCCTTGAGGAGAGGGCCACGCTCACGCGGACGGGGAGCAGCTCGTCATCGAGCTCGAGGTAGTCTACAGCGCGCCATCTCCCCTCTGGCAGCTTCGCATACTCTCCGAGCGCTACCCTGTGGGTCTGGTCGAGTATCGAATCGCAGATCGCCTTGAACATCTGGAGCCCGATGGGGGCGGCTATCCCCAGCAGTCGCCTCTCCCCGAGCAGGTTTGCCGCAACCTGCGCCCTGAGGTCGCCGCGAATTAGATCTGGTACCCTTGAATTCGCTTGAAGCAACCCCAGGAGTTCAGGGTCGATTCGTCCCTGAGCCATTATTCTTAGGGGTGGAAGGATGAGGCCCTCCTGGTAGAGTTCCGTCGCTCGTGGAGAGATGCTCGCGGGGACCATCCCGCCGACGTCGACGTGATGGGCCTTGTTTGCGACGTATCCCAGAATCTCGCCCTTGAGAAAGACGGGACGTATCAGCACGATATCGTTGAGGTGGGTCCCCGCGATGTAAGGGTCGTTCACGACGTACATCTCGCCTTCAGCGGGCTGAACGCCTTCCCTCCGCAGGTAGGTGAGGGTGTTCCTCAGCCCGACCGGGAACGACCCTATGTGTACAGGGATCTGCTCCGCCTGCCCCACCGTTCTCTCCTCCGGGTCGAGTATCGCACAGCTGTGGTCGGCCCTCTCCCTGATGTTCGGCGAGAAGGCAGACTTCCTCAGGGAGACTCCCATCTCCTCAGATACGTAAATGAGGCCGTGCTTCACGACTTCGATCGTCGCGAGGTCTGTCTGCACCCTCATCAGACCCTCTCGATGACGAGGCATCGCAAGTGGTTCTTCACGCATCCCCACCCTGGCGGGACCACAACAGTCGAGTCGTACTCCTCCACGATCGCCGGTCCTCGTATTACCCCCCCACCCACGGGGAGGAGTTCGCGCGAGTAGACCTGAGTCTCGAACCATCTTTCGCCGAACTTGGCTCTTCTTCGCCCCTCCCCCCCAGCCACGGGCATCTCTCCCTCGACCTCGCTCAGTCTGACCTTCGACGTCGCAGGGATAGTCGTCGTCAGCCTCAGGGCGGTGAGCTCGATCCTCTCGCCCTCGTGGGCGAAACCGTACACCTCGACGTGTCTCCCCTCGAAGGCTTTCGTGACAGCCGCTCGGTTGAACGGCCTTCTCACCACAATCTCGAGCTCGTACCCCTGACCATAGTATCGGAGGTCGATGCTTCTACGGTAGGATGGTCTACCCTCGATTCCTTTCTCGTTGAGCGACTCCGAACTTTCTCTCTCCATCTCTTCAAACATCTCTTCTATCTTGCCCTCCCCGACCTCTTCTAGAAGCCCGACCATCCCCCTGACCCTGTCGTACCTCATATCCGTCATCAGCATCCCGAGGGCGCTGAAGAGCCCGGGGAGGGGCGGGACGATCACCTTGGTTATCCCAATCGACTCGGCCACCTCCACCGCGTGCATCGGTCCCGCTCCACCGAACGCGACTAGCGCGAAGTCGCGGGCGTCGAGTCCCCTCTCGAGGGTGACGATCTCGATTGCTTTGGCCATCTGAAAGTTCACTATCCTGAGCGAGGCGGAGGCCAGCTCCTCGGCCCCCATCCCTGACCTCTTGCGCAGACTCTCGAAGGCCCTCGCGGCCTCCTCAGGATTCAGACGCATCTTTCCGCCCAGTAGGGTCGTGCCGATCCTGCCAAGAATCAGGTTCGCATCGGTTATCGTTGGAGCTTCCCCGCCCTTCCCGTAGCAGGCAGGGCCTGGGTCCGCTCCGGCGCTCATCGGGCCGACGGCCATCTCGCCCGCCTCGCCGACGGATACTACGGTCCCGCCTCCGGCGCTCACCTCTGCCAGGTCGATGCTCTGCGTCCGAACGGGGTATCCGCTCCCTTTCACGAGTCGCCCCCTGTTCACCCTCCCGCCAACCTCAACCTCCGGAACGACGGCCGGTTCGAAGTTGAGAATCGCACCCGCCTTCGCTGTCGTCCCTCCCATGTCGAAACTGATGACCTTGGCGAGTCGGAGAGATCTCGCAACTTCCGAGGCTGCGACCACCCCTGCCGCGGGTCCAGACTCGACCGCTAGAATGGGGCGTCTCCCGGCTTCGGCGATATCCAGCAGTCCACCCGAAGAACCCAGAACGTACAACTCAGCCGTGATCCCGATTCTACGCATCTCCTCTCCTGCAGAGCGCAGATAGCCGGAGACCGCCGGTGCCAGGACCGCATTCACAACAGTGGTGCTCGCTCTCTCGTACTCCCTCTGTTCGGGGTCGATGTCGGAGGAGGCGTAGACCTGTCGATGAAGCGTCCTCTTTAGAAGCGTTTCAACAACCCTCTCGTTCGAGGCGTTGACGTAGCTGTTGAGGAAACAGATTGCGACCGTCTCGGCACCGGAGTTTCTCAGCCTCCTAGCGAGTTCCCGCAACTGAGTCTCGCTGACCTTGACCAAGACATCTCCCTCCGAATCAACACGTTCATCCATCTCGAACCTCAGACTCCGGGGGACGAGCGTTCGAGGACGGCTGAAGTTGATGTTGTACAGCTCGGGCCTGTTCTGTCTCCCTATCTCGATGACGTCCCTGAATCCCTTGGTAGTTACAAGCGCGCATGCGGGGAGACGGATTCCGAGCTGACCGAGGAGGAGGTTGCTTCCGATTGTTCCGACGTGGACGAGGCTCTCGATTTGTTCCGGGTCGACTCGCCCCGAGATTACTTCGACTACGGCATCGACGAACCCCAGTTCTGGGTTTCTCGGTGTGCTCTCAATCTTCAACGCGTAGAGCTTTCCCGAATCATCGACCATCACGGCGTCGGTGAACGTCCCCCCCACGTCGACAGAGAGCCTGACCAAGGACCCTACCTAGCGGTCCTGGGTAGCTGATACCCGCATAAACCTAATAGTTACAGCCACCCTTCTATGGGGGAGTGCCACAGACCACCGACAGGAAGCTACAGAGGAGGTCCCTCAAGATACTCATAGACGAGCTCTTTGGCATAGACCCGAGGATACGCTTCATCGCCGTCTATCACGGGCAGTACATCATAGCCGGTGGGATGCGGCCGGACCTCGAGTCGCACGACCCCGACGACGAGGCACGCGATCTCGACCTGCAGCTCGAGAAGATCGGCGAGGTACTCAGGAGATGGCAGCGCTGGTTCGGAAAGCTCCACGCATTCACTCTCAGGTACGAGAGGGTCAACCTCATCTTTCAACCACTGGAAGGGGAACGATTTCTAGTGATGAGCACCGAACCGCAGCTGGACCCCTCGACTGTCGTGATGAAGGTCGAGGCTCATTCGAGCTACAGGACGCTGACAGAGGAAATCCCCTAGCTCATCGAGAAGCGAGGTTTCCTCTTCTTCCTCCTCTTATCAGCCTCCCCCATACCCAGATGCTCGCCCCCGCGCCGATCACCCCCGCGATTGCCAGGGAGTACGAAAGCGTCTGGCTCGGAGCGCTCCCGAACTCGATGGACAACGGTAAATCCTGCCCGTACCGTATCGCGAACTGAGCCTCTCGCGTTTCGTTGCCCAGATTTGCAATGAGCCTGTAACTGCCAGCTGGGAGCAGGAAGGAGGTCGACCCGCGGGCGTCCGCGGTCATCGTGAGCGTGTCGTTCTTCTGGTCGATGACCTCGACGACGGCTCCCAGCGCCGGCGAACCGTTCAGCCGAGCCACCAGCTCTAATCTTCCCGCTCGGACGTCGAGTTCCTGAATCGAGTAAGGCTGCACGACCTGAAGAGTCTGCGTCTCGAAGACCTCCTTCCCGATGGCAACAGAGATGTTGAGCGGGAGAGGATAGTGGTTGGCTGCGAGGTATATGGTTCCGTTGACGACCTTCATTTCTTCGATGGCCCGACTCGGGACTACGACGATTCGAGCCGCTGCCATCTTTTCACGCCAGGGCACGGCGACCACATTTATGACCGCCGGTGCCACGGACACCGGTTCCAGCGATAGCCCTTCGACCCCCGACGACCTGTACATGGTGTAGACCGTGCGCGGCCATTCGGTCGTCGACGGGCCCAGCGGCAAGTCGAAGGAGAATACCGAAGATACGATGTCCATCGTTGATGTACAGCCTCGCAACCAGACCCAGCTCGCACTGTCCGTGATCAAGACGCTGGTTTCGTAGACCGAGTAGCCAGAGGAGCCTCTGAAGAAGGCTCTGAGCGAAAATCTACCTATTCTCATGGGCGCGTCGGCTGCAATCGATGCGTTGCGAGTCGGATTCCCGGTCTGGGGGAGCAGGAGCGTCGCAGAGGTGGCGACCTTGACGTCCCTCTCGACAAGCCCGCTCGAATTCAGGATCGCGTATGAGTAGAGGTGGTGGAGCTCAAACCAGAAGGTGGAAGAGCTGCTGAGCTGCCCCTGTAGAGTGACGGTCGCCCCGACCCCCACCCTCCGGAGTAGCAGCTGGCCAGTCCCTATCGCGCCGGGAATTGGGATCTCGACCGTGTTGGGCATCTCCTCTCCAAGAACGCAGGCCTGTATGTCGTAGGAACTCCCGGCGTGCACGGTATAGTTCAACAGCAAGTCTCCTCTGTTTGAGAAGCCGTGGCCGGTCAACAAGGGCGCGAGGCTCTGGTTCTGCTTGACGAACTGCACCACGAAAGTTCGGCTCGCGTCCGACGAAGAGAGCCGCAGACTCCAGTTCCCGCCGATGTCCGCCCCTCGGAAGGTGTGCAGCAGGGCGACCGCACCCGGGTCGAGAGTGTTACTCGAGGAGAAGTTCGGGGAAGAAAGGGAGACGCGAAGCGATGAACCCAGTTGGGACGCCGCCCACAGCTCATCGCCCACTGTGTAGACAGGGAAACCCTGGCTCGCTGGCGCCAGAGTCGATGGGCTGAGACCCACCATCAACTTCGTGATATCGAGCTGTTGCGGTGCGACTTGAGCCTGCGTCCGGCCCGGGTCGACGACGAAAGGCACCGTTAGAAGGATCAGGAGGAGGGGGGCGGCGGCCCTACCTCGCACGGGCGAACCACCAAACAGCGGTTACTGTTAGCAGTGTCGGGGCAGCGAAGAGCAGGAGGGTGTCTCTCGTGAAGGTGACGAGCCCAGCGGTCCAGGCGAGACTCGTCAAGGTACCCACGATCGCGAGGATCAGGGCGGATGACCGGTTGAAGGTTGACCCGGGTTCTCGACCAGAGGCCGCGTACGCGATCAAGCCCACGTAGAGCAGGGCGGACGCTACGATCGCGCCTTCGTTCGTCGCCAGAAGATTTGCCGCGATCTTCGTCCGACTACCCAGTACGCCCACCAGCTGATGGAAGAACCCGCCGAGACCCTGATTCGTTCCTACCGTGTTCGAGACCTCCCACAGAAAGATGAAAAAGCCGAACTGACTGCTCGCGAAGGGGAGGACCGAAGAAAGGCTTCCGCCTCGCAGCGAGGTTCTCCCCAGCCAGTGGATCGTGTAGATTGGAAGGACGAGCATCGCTGCCAGGGGCCACGTCGTGAAGATGTACCCGAGGAGGGTGAGGAAGAATCTCTCGCCCAACCAGAGGTAAAGCAGCGCCAGGACGGGGAGCAAGAGCATCTCGACCGCGAATATATCGAAGGTTAGGGCGAGCCCCGCCTTCCTCAATCTGGGAACACCGAGGAGGGCCGACAACTTTGCGAGCTGCAGTGCGACCATCCCGGCTTCGAAGGCTGTCTGTGGGAGGTACCCATTCGAGATGCATCCCGCCAGGAATTCGAGGTAGGCGTACACGATCGCGCCGCAGACCGCCACTACGGCTGTCCGCCTGGCAATCTCCCAATTCATCTCGCCAAAACCTCCGAGACAACTCTGACGACGCTCTCCGCCCCGGTGTAGACGGTCGTCCTCCCCGTCATTCTTCTCGGAGAACTCCCAGGGCCGCCCAGTACGAGAAGGGACGGTTTCCCTCTCGCAGCCTCGGAGACGGCTGTGCGGTCAAGTTCTTCCAGGCCTGTCACCAAAAAGTCCGCTTCCGTCGCCACATCGGGGAGATGACTCGGGTCGATGGGCGTCCACATCTCAACGACGAGATTAGCCAGCTCGTCCGGGTTCGAGGCTCTCAAGTGGGCGACCCCACCAGGGGAAGACCGAAGAACCTCCACCTCCGTCCCCCCGCGAAGAAGAATGATTCCGATTGCGGCGACGGCCTCGGTGGTCGAGTCCATCCACACTGGCCTGCCTGAACCGCGTTCTGCGGCCTCGAGCAGCCCTATCTTCAACGACTTGGGAATGTTCGCTTCTCTTACCCTGATGAGCAACCGCTCATCCGGCGTCCTGGCGGCAGCCCGTTTCCACAGTATCTCCTTCGTCTCCGCGAAGGGGTGGTATTCGTCGATGGCGTAGAGTTCCTGCGCAGCGCCCCTTCTCCCTGCGGGTTTCTCCCCCATCATGACCGCCGGTATTACGACACTCCGGGCGGGTGCGAGAAGGGCTAGCGGGAGGACATCGATCGTGAAATCTTCGAACTCCGCCTCCCCGAACTCTCCGAAGATACCGAGCGGATCGTTGAGCTCGTACTTCGCGCCGAGCCCGCGGTACCTCCCCGCGTAACGCGGAATTGCCGTGACCTCGACCGCTGTCTGGCTGACAGCCCTGAAACTGGCGTCGACACCGCCTGGCATCCTCACTGTGTCCACCCGGAGCGAGAGCCAACCCATCCACCTCCTCCTCCTCCTCCTCGCCCTCGTCACATTCAGCGTCAGGACCGCCCTCTCCAGCTTGAAGGCCCTCAGTCTCTGAGGTTGCACGGAGAGGACGGCGACGTCTCCTCGAGAGAGCCTTAGGGCAAGGAGAGAGACTGCCGCAATCACGGAGAGGGCAAAAGAGAGTGCGAGGGTGATCTTGACATCCAGCAAGGCGGACGCAACGGTCGTAAGCGCGACCGCCTTCAGATAGTCCCTTCCTCTTCTGGTGAGACCTAGCGCGGCGGTCTCACCCTGTCCATCACTTCACGGATTACGGTATCGACGTCCAGCCTCTGATCCCTGAGCGCCGAGGACTGGTCAAGCTTGATTCGGTGCGTGAGAACGTAGATGGAGAGCTTCTTGATATCATCAGGGATGACGTACTCCCTCCCCGAGAGGTACGCGACCGACCTCGCCGCGTGCACCAGGTGAATCATCGCTCTCGGGCTTGCTCCGAGGTCGATCCGCTGGTCCGTCCTCGTCTCGCTCGCTATCTTCGCGAGGTACTCGAGGATTTCGTCGGAGACCCTGACATCTTCGACCCCCTTGAACATCGCTGCCAGCTCGTCTGAAGAGACGACCTGTTTCACAACCTCGAGGTCCATCTCGGAGAGGTTCCTCCGTATTATCGCAGACTCAACGCTCGCCGAGGGGTAGTCGAGCTTGAGCTTCACCATGAACCTGTCGAGCTGCCCCTCGGGGAGGGGGTAGACCCCCTGGAATTCCAGCGGATTCTCGGTTGCGATCACCATGAAGGGGGACGGTAACTTCTCCGTGTAACCCTCGATCGTGACCTGCAACTCCTGCATCGCCTCGAGAAGCGCGCTCTGCACCTTCGGTGGGGCTCGGTTTATTTCGTCGGCGAGGAGTATGTCTGTGAAGACGGGCCCCCTCCTGAACTCGAACTCCCGGCTTTTCATGTTGAAGATGAAACCGCCCACGATGTCGAGCGGGAGCATGTCCGGGGTGAACTGAACTCTCTTGAATGCCAGGCCCAGACACTTTGAGAAGGCCTTTGCAAGCATCGTCTTGGAGACCCCCGGGACCCCCTCGATGAGGGTGTGCCCTCTCGCCAGCAGCGAGACGAGCAGGAGCTCCGTCTCCTCCTCTCTCCCGACCACAACCTTGCCTACTTCCTTCAGCACCCTCGTTCTAACGTCCGTTGACTTCACCTCTCGGGAGGATGGCCGCGAGCCTGAGCACCTCATCCTGGACCTTCTCCGGAAGGGTCGCCCCGCCGTACCTGAACGCCTCATACCTCTCTAGGGCGAGTTGAACCCGACCCCAGTCGACCTTAAGGCGAAGGCGTTCGGCGAGGGAGAGTGCCTCCCTGAGAGTGAAACCGGCAGGCAAGTCGGGGAACGCCTTCTGAAGAGACTTCTCGAGCAGCGCGAAGGCGAGCACAGGGTCCTCAACCCGAGGCGTCGCCGCTCCTCTCCTCGCCTTGAAGACACCTAGGATCAGAGAGAGATAAATGAGGATGTCCAGGGGAATCAGGAGGTTCAGCGCAAGAAGGTCAAGCGGCATAGGTGAACACCCCGTACGAAGGTTTGTAGAGAGCGACACCCAGGCCCATCCCGTCTGAGATCTTGACGGACTCCATCGGCCGCAAGGTCAACCAGACTACCGAGCCCCGCTGGTCCAGGCCGAGGAGCGAAAGTCGGGTCTCCTGAGGAAGGAACAGATATGTGAACACAACCGGTTGCCCCTTTACAATTACGGTCGAGTTCGCAAGGGTCACGGTCACTGAATTCGGAAATGAGTACGGAGGGCGCAGAACCTCCAAGTAGAGGGCTGTACTTTTGTTGACGGGCTGGATCCCAGAGTCTGTTACGGCAGTCATCGTTTCCCACGTTGTTAGCCACCCCGATGAATCCCGGTCGACAGCCGCGTAGAAAGTTATCGGGTGCAGCTGTCGGGTCGCGAGGACGTCGACCTCGGTAACCTCTCCGGAGAGGATGTTCACGGCCGTCGAAAGATGGAATCTCTGGTCATTTATCGCGACGGAATACTGACCGGGGTCCAGCGGAAGCTCAAAGGTCCCACTCGAGTTCGTGTGGAAGGTGAGCGCGGCCAGGGCTGGAGAGGTTGCCCCGCGAATCGAAATGTTGACTCCGGATAGCGGAAGGACCCCGGAAAAACCTCCGGCAAAGCCTCCGAAGCTACCCTGAGTCTTCACTACAATCCTCCCCCCGGTGCCTACCTCCGTGTAGTTCCCCCCGAGGTCGATGAATCTCCTTCCCGGACCGATGGCGACCGGGCTGTTGAGCGAGCTGACAGCGCCGCTCAAGAGGAACGAAGAAACGACAAGGATCAGTAGTAGCCCCGCGCTGGTGAGACGCGCCGATGTCCTCAACTTTGTGCGATTCATCCTCCTGAGCCGTAAAAGTCTTTGGATTCGAACGGAGGTTCAAGACTCGGGCGAACGCTCGAAACCAGCGCAGAACATATCATAGTACGTCGGCAGATGGTAAGAGTGGAACCTCGACTTCATCTCCACCAGTTCAAGCACTCCAGCCGACAATCGTCAGTCCTTTCCCACTCCTCCCTTCGAAGCGTCGGCCGCCTCAGTAGACATAGGCCGTGAGCGGCTTCGTGACGAGCCCCGCCAGAAACTCGCGGAGCATCCTCTGGTCCGAGAATTCCCTGAAGGACATCTTCTTTCCGGGGACCCACTTTCCGTTCCTCGCCTCCGCATCGCTGATTCCGAGGGAGTACCTCCCCGAATGCCTTGTGACGAATAGGAGCTTCTTCCTGCCTTCGCTTTTGGCTAGAATCCTCACTCCTTCGTCCGCCTCGAGATCGCGCAGCTCTTCGAACAGCTTTGACATCGATTTGACCCTCCTCTCATAAACCATAGAATGCATCTCCCCGCTCGTCTGACGGCGGTATAATCCTTTAACGAAGAAGCTGGCGGGATGCGAAGCCTTGGCGCCCCACAAAAGGAACGGAAGTAGCGGCACCCGGACGAGGCTGAAGCTCTTCAACACGATATCGATGCGGAAAGAGAGGTTCGAGAGTCTAACCCCCGCTCAGGTGAAGATGTTCGTGTGCGGTCCCACGATTCAGGACTACATCCACGTCGGGCACGTTCGAACATACGTCTTCTACGACGTGCTGGCGAGGTATCTGAGGTATCTCGGGTTTGACGTGCGTTTCCTCCTCAACATCACGGACATAGACGAGAGCATCGTGAAGGGCGCGAAGAGGAGAAGACGCACCGTTGAAAGCTTCCTAGAACTGAACGAGAGGGCGTTCCTTCGCGACGTGAAGGCGCTCGGAATTTCGACGATAAACTCCTTCGAGCGCGTTTCAAGATACCTCCCCGTAATGATCCAGCAGGCCTCCGGGCTCGTTCGAAGGGGGCACGCTTACAGGACGGACGGCGGCGTCTACTTCGACGTCGAGAAGTTCCCCGACTTCGGGAAGCTCTCCCGCCAGTCGCGAGACGAACTGGCTCTCCGCCCGCTGGAGATATCACCCAAGAAGAGAAACCAGGTCGACTTCTCACTCTGGCGCCCGACGACGAGCACGGAGCAGAGATGGGAGAGTCCGTGGGGACTCGGAACGCCGGGGTGGCACATCCAGGACACCGCCGTCAGCGTTGCCAACTTCGGTCCTCAGTACGACATACACGGCGGCGCGCGCGAGTTGATCTACCCCCACCACGAGGCCGAGATCGCCCAGGTTGAGGCACTAACCGGTCTCAAGCCCTTCGTGAGGTACTGGGTGCACACCGGGTTGCTCACGATCGACGGGAGGAAGATGTCGAAGTCGGAAGGAAACGTATACTACGCGCACGACCTGCTCAGGAGGCACGACGTGAACTCCGTCAGACTCTACTTCGCAGGACTTCATCACCGGAAGGACGCAGAGTTTGACGAGGACTCGATCGAGAGAATCGGAGAGAAGTACTGGGAGTGGAAGGGCAGGGTCGAGTCCGTGCAGCGCCGAATGCCCCGAGAGGACGCCACAACCGACGGAGGAAAGCTGACGCCGTTTCTCCGCGCCCTCGACGATGACATTGATGGACCTCGCGCCGTGAAGCTGCTCGGCTCGATGGTTGGTGAGGCGGCCCGTGAGCGTGACCCTCGGCTCCTCGCCCGGCTCTATGCCGCGATAGCCTCAGCCTCTCAGATACTCGGTATCGGGCTAGTCAAAGATGCCAATTGAGCGGAGCAACGAACTCAACGAACTCGGGTGGTGGTCGCACTGGGCCCGCCTCAGCTGGCTCTCGAAGAGTTGCTATCGTCTTGGATCTCGTGAGTTCAGAGAGCCACTATTCAATCACGCCGGATTCCTGCGAGCGAAGAAGAAGCCTGACGAATTGGTGACAGTGGCGGAGGGCAAGTACCTTGGAGAGGGGTTGGACCCGGCCTTCTTCCTTCAGCGTCTGCCGGAGTATGCGCACACCAAGAAACTTCTCCTTAATCGGGGGTACACCATCACCGATACGTTCCTCGTCATGCGGCTCGCCGGCGCAATCCCGAAGCGGGTCTCGGGCGTCACCTGCCGAGTGATCGGGACGGAGAAACTGGACGAATGGTGCGAGACGTATCTTCGGGCCTTCTACGGGGAGCTCTCCCTCCTGAAGAGTGTTGTCGCGAGCGTGAAGAAGGCTCTCGGGGAGGGGCGCACCAGATTCGTCCTGGCTTCCGTACGAAGGAAACCGGCGGGCACACTCGCAATTTATGGGCGGCGGGGGCTCTCAGGGGTTTACTGCGTCGGAACAATTCCTGAGTTTAGGGAGCGGGGAGTGGCGACCGCGTTGCTTCGTCGGGCCAAGGAGATAAGCGACTCGGAGGGGAGGACGACACTCACTCTCCAGACGTTCCGCTCCGACTCGCTCGAGAGATTCTACTACAAGAGAGGGTTCGAACTCGCCTACTCGAAGGACGTCCTAGTCAAGAAGAAGTAGGAGGGGGCGTACGCAAGACAGTCTAGTGTCTGGTCTCCTCGTTCATGTTTATATTCGGTGAACAGGCGGTCGTCTCAATGGACCTCGAGGTCACTATCATCCGAAGCGTTTCAAGCGACCCCTGCCTCTTCCCTGACCTCTTCCAGGGGTTCGAGAAGGTCGACGCTGTCAAGCGCATCTTCGGGGCCAGAACCAATCAGACCCTCAAGAGCGTGAGGATACTCTTCTCGACCAGGAAGGGGTATCTCCGCGTCGACAACGACACCGGCGACATAATCATCAGTTCTCCCTACCTGAAGACGGCAGCCGAACGGGATTTCTACCTGGACCTGATTCACGAGCTCGTCCACGTCAAGCAGTTCAAGCAGGGGAAGGACCTATTTGACAAGAAGTACAGCTACGTCGACAGGCCTACCGAGATCGAGGCTTACAGCGTCGCGGTGGAGGAGGCGAGGCGGATCGGGATGACTGAGGGAGAGATAGTCGACTACCTGAAGGTGGAATGGGTCAATGATGAGGATTTCAAACGCCTGCTTCGTGCGGTCGGAGTGAGCACACCGAAATCCGACCGAAGTGGAGCTCTCGCCAGGCAATCTTAAATGTCTGGAGATGCTGCAAGGAAGGGGTCTTGTTGCGAGCAAAGGCGTTCCACGTCGTCTACGCAAACTGGTGTCCTCACTGCGCCCCGACGGCCGTCGAGAAGATGAAGCTGGCGGCCAAGGAGTTGGGCGTTCCCTGTCTGCTGTACGACATAGACACCGAGCAGGTCCGAGCCGGGGACGAGCTGGTCAAGAAGCACGGGGATTGGTCTCCTGACTACCTGATTCCCCAAGTATTCGTGGAGTTCGAGGACGGCGAGGTCAAGCACCTCCTGACTGGATACCCCGAGGGAGTCGAGTACACTCGCGTGGCTGTGGATAACCTCGTGAGGAGCGAGATGTTCAGGACTCTCAGGGCGCAGCCTGGTTAGTTTTCTGCTCGCCTCTCCCTGCAGTCCGGACAGAGCCTCTCCTTCCCCGATGCGCTCTGAACGTAAAACGAACGGCAGTTTGTGCAGGAGAAGAGAGCGGCCCTGTTCGGGTTATCGCTTTCGGTGCGCCTGTAGTTCTGGGTCCAGTACGCCTCCTTCAAGACCTGCCCAGAGCCCATCTCATTCAAGTCCCACGCGTACCTCGTCGCGACCCTGATGTCTTCCTCCTTGACTTCTCCGACACCCCTCAGCAGCAGCGAAACAAAGTCCCTGAACCAAGAGACGTCGACCTCTCCATAGTTCATCAGACGGGAGACGTAGCCCGAGGGACAGGCGTACGTCCCGATCAGCTCTCCCTCGACCTCAGAGAGGCTCAAACTCGCCCGCTCGTTGCAGTGTCCTCGGCACATCGGGACGGCGTTCAGCTTTGCCTCGACGATTCGACGCGTCTTATCGCCGGTCATCATCACTTAGGTGCTCCTCGCGAGGTATTGATACATCCCCATCACAGTCGTCCTCACGGAGATCTTGGCGTATACCGGCAACTCGTCGGGATGAACCCCTGCCTCCCTCGCAGCCAGTACCACCATCCTCTCCACGGCCGCCTCGAACTCCGTTCCACCCTTCCTCATATCCCTGACGAGTGATAGCCATTCCATCGTCTTCTTCTTAGTCGTCTCGAAGACCTCCAGGACATCCTTCCTGACCCCGAAGTGGGGCACCAGGAGCGACTTCGACCCCATCCGCTCCAACAGGTCCACCGTCGCGAGCAGCTTCTCGGGCTCGAAGCTGGGTGGGGGCGTCGTGGGTATCATCGACCGTAAGTTCGGGTAGACTATCCCGACCGAGTCGGCGGAGAAAAGTATCTTCTCCCTCTCGACCATCAGCGCGACCTGGTGAGGAGCATGCCCGGGCGCGTACAGCACCGTCGCGCTCAAGCCATCGCCCAGCTCGAGGTTGGTCTCATCGCCGACCGCCGTAACCCGCTCGCTCGGGATGGGTGTCGGGAGTCCGTAAGCCTCCATGATGAACTTCCCGAAGACCTCCGTCGCGCTCTCTATCAGCCTGCTCGGGTCTACCAGGTGTTTCACCGCCTTCTCGTGGGCGAAGACCTGCGCCCTTGGCATCTTCTTCAGGAGGTACCCCGTCCCGCCGGCATGGTCGAGGTGGACGTGAGTCGGGATCACGTACCTGACCTCCGAGGGGGATATTCCGAGCTCGCCCAGTCCCTCAAGGACCGTCTCGCACGATGACGCGTAGCCGCAATCGATCAGGCTGACCTTCGGCCCCTTCACCACGTAGACGCTGACTGTGCCGGCCTGCCCGAGTGCCACGGTATCGAGGAGATAGACTCTCTCTCCGACCTTCGTAGTCCTCAAAAGACCACCCGGCTAACGTCTCGCAAATTCTAGTGCCAGAGACGCGAGCGAGACTGAGCCGTACTTCAGTACGTCCTCGTCTACCTTGAACTTCGAGCTGTGGTTTGGATAGATGCACCCCTTGCTCTTGTTGAGCGTTCCCAGATAGTAGAAGGTCCCTGGCGCCTTCTGAAGGAATCGCGAGAAGTCTTCCCCACCGAGGATCGGGTCCATCTCGACGACCTTCCTGCCGTCTATCGTTCGCAGTATCTCGGCGACCTCCCTCGTCACTTTAACGTCGTTGAAGGTGATGGGATAGGGGTCCTCGATAAATTCAATGTTGCAGCTCGCCCCGAACGCGCTGGCGACGGTCTGGGCGACATCCCTCACTTTCGCCACCGCCTTCCGCCTCGTCACTTCGTCGAGAGTCCTTATCGTTCCCTCGAGAACCGCTTCATCGGGGATGATGTTGCTCTTCGTCCCCGAATGGATGCTGCAGACGGAGATGACGAAGGGCTTTACGGGGTCTATCATCCTGCTCGAGATTCCCTGGAGCGCGACAATCACCTGTGCCGCGACGAAGATAGGGTCGACGGTCTCGTGCGGGGCGGAACCGTGCCCACCCCTTCCGATCACCGTTATCTTGAAGGCGTCCGGGGCTGCCATCGCGGCCCCACCCCTGAGGCCGAATGCTCCCGACGGCACCCGATTGCTTATGTGCAGTCCGAAGACGTAGTTGACTCTCGGATCCTCCATCACGCCATCCTCGATCATCGGCTTGGCCCCGCCTCGCCCCCCGTGCTCCTCCGCCGGCTGGAAGAGGAACTTCACCGTCCCGCGAAGGTCCTTCTCCTTGCGCTTCGCGAGCAGCATCGCGGCGCCGAGAAGCATCGAGACATGGGAATCATGGCCGCAGGCGTGCATCACTCCCTTTACCTTCGACTTGAATGGCAGGTTGACCATCTCCTCAACGGGCAGCGCATCCATATCGGCCCTTAGGGCAACGACCTTCCCAGGACTCGCGCCCTTCAAGACGCCGAGGACTCCGGTCCCGCCGACTCCCGTCGTAACCTCGACTCCGAGCGACCTCAGGACGTTAGCGACGAGGCTGGCCGTCTTGACCTCATGATATGCCAACTCGGGATTTTGGTGGACCCTGCGCCTGAGCTCGATGATTCGAGGCTCGAACTCCTTTACTTCCTCCAGAAGGCCTTCCATCGAGCTTCAGACCTTTGTTGCTCTTCCCTCAGCTATTAATCTTCCAGTGAAACCGGAGTGAGCGCCGCCCAGTGGCGGCAGACAACTTGTGGTTGGTGATGTCTCCGAAGAATCTCGGACTGCATTCCGCCTGTTCAGCCTTTTATCCCGTTTCCTCAGGACCTCCTTTGTTGAACTATCCCCGCGGCAGGGAGGCGAAGGTTGCTGGCGCGGCGCTCTTTGCCGGGGTGGTCCAATTCGCTCTTGCGATGTTTCTGGCGGAATTCCTTTACCCGGGGTACAGCGTTTCAGGCAGTGCGATTAGTGATTTGGGTGCTACCTGCACTAAGGGAGTATGTCACACAGTTCAACCGAGTTCAACCATCTTCAATCTCTCGATAATACTCGCGGGGCTCCTCGTCCTTGTTTCTGGTTACTATCTTCGAAGGGCCGTCAGAGCCAATGCGATTGTTGCCTTTACCCTCACAGCAGGAGCGGCGATGGTCGGCGTGGGCGTCTTCCCGGAGACGTTCAGTGTCATCCACGGGATTGTCTCGCTGATCACGTTTCTTTCCAGCTCCTTCGCCCCGATTGCCGCCTACAAGGTTGAGAGGAGTCCCCTGTCGTACTTCTCGGTCCTACTCGGCATATTCTCACTGGTCGCAACCATCCTGTACGTAGACGGGGAGTATCTCGGGCTTGGCGTCGGTGGGATGGAGCGGATGATCGTCTATCCTGTCCTCCTCTGGTCAATCGCCTTCAGCGGGCAACTGATTGCCGAGGGGCACAAATTCTAGGAGAGAAGAGGTTACGGGGCGAGCAGAAAGCAATGCCCGTCTGCCCGAAATGCGGGAAGTTGATCAGTCCTCAAAGGTGGGGGAGGCATCTAAGACGTTGCGGGATCAAGCGCAAGCATTTGAGCAGGCCTCTCGTCGAACACGGGGCGAGTGCCGACGTCTACTGGGGAAGGCACTAGGCCGCCTTTCCGTTACTCGCCTTGATGGAGCGAAGCCTGCTACGGATAGGGGCGATGACGACGAGGACCAGGGCTGCGACCAAGGTTATCGGAATCACTACGATAGCTACCTCCACGATTCCTTGGATGACGCTGAAGAAGAGGTTCGCGGCTAGATTTGTGAATCCCGCGAGGTCGAACCCCACCGGGGCTCCCGATGCGTGAATCATCACCCACGACGTCTTGACGTTCCCCGATGAATCCGTCACGCTTATCGTCGTGTTGTAGTCGCCCGCCTTCGTGTAGGTGTGAATCAGCGCCTCTCCTTGGGCGGCCGTCCCGTCGCCGAAGTTGTAGTTTACGATGTATCCTGGGACGCCACCCTTCTCGAACGCCCTGAAGGTGACGCTGAGGGGGGTCGCCCCGGCAAGGGGTGAAGCAATCACCTTGAGGCCGAGTGGCGTCTTGACCGCCGCTCTGGAGAAGGTCGCTGTGATCGTTGCGTAATCTATCAATCTCCTCGTCTGTAGTATCTCGCTCTGGACGGAGTTTATCTGTGCGTTGACACCCTGCAGATATCCCTCGATCACTATCGTAGCGTTGAGAGAGGTCGACTGGTTCAACAGCTTCAGAAACGCATCGCGCTCTGCCAGGAGTGACTGCAGAGTCGCGTTCATGTCGGTGTACTTGATGGTCACATCATTCGATGTAGCGATGGAGTTAGTCACATTGCCGATTGCCTCGACTTGGCTTAACGCATTCTGATACTCGGAGGCAGGAACGCGCAAAACGGCGGTGGCACTGCTGTTGGTTGAGGAGGAGAAGGCAACGTATCCTCCAATCGAGTATGCAATTCCCGCCGCCTTTGTGAGAGCGGACTGAGGGGATGAGACCCGTACCGTCAGGTTACTGAAGAACTCGATACTGCCGCTCTGAAGCGGCGATTGGGAGGGGGAAGTAGCCTTGGGTGTGGTGGAGTGTGTCGCGGGTACAACGGGAGTCGGCGACAACACTATCGTTGTCGGCGCAACGAGGTTAGAGCCTCCCCATTCTATGGTAGCCTGCTGGCCGGCCCCAGAGATGCTGCTCAGGGCACCTCCGATTGTTTGTAATGGTGCTGTCGTCGGCAGTTCGGCATTATATTGCGGCGATGTTGCGTACACACCTCCCGACCTGAAAGCACCTACCTGAGGGCCAAGAGCGCCAGCGATTCCAACGATAACGCCACCGATGATGACGAACGCGGGCAAGATCAGCAATAGATTTCTGACCAGCTTGCTCTTTCCGAGCAGCGCTTTCAGGCCCGACTACCTCCATTTTGGGCATACGGCCACGCATCGGTGAACTCGACCATCATTCACCGGTGACCTAGATTCTATATACGTCTAGATAGTAGAACGGTCAGTTCAGGGATTCGAACGAACCCCAAAGATTGTTAGAAAGTACTCTCTTAGGCCGATGAAGCTTTGAAAGCTTTTAGTCGCGGACGGGCGCCTCAAACTGGCCATGACCCATGAGCGGGCTGAGCCTGATCGGGAGAAAGTCGAGTACGAACTAAGGGGAAAGACGCTGAAGGTCTATGCACACCTGCTGCGGGTCGATTCCTCCGGCGTAAGGGAGATACAGAGGGACCTCGGCTTCTCAAGCCCGAGCATCGCCTTGCACCACCTGGAGAAGCTGGAGAGGCTCGGGATCGTGGGTCAGGACAATCTCGGGAGGTACTTTATTGCCAGAAAGGTCGATGTCGGGGTCCTCAGCGCTTTCACGAGCATCGGTCGGCTAACCCTGCCGAGGCTCGGGTTCTATGCGGCCTTCTTCACGACGATAGCCGTCGCGTATATGCTCGAGAGCGGCGCCTCGGCAAACCTCTATGCTGTCGTCGGAACCGTCGGAGGGGTCGTCGTCTTCTGGTACGAGGCTTGGAGGGCTTGGAGGAAGAGGCCGTTCTAAGGGTTAGGATTATGTAAGAGACGTGAGATTGACAATGAGATGTCGAAGATGAGGCCAGTCGCGAGGGGGATTGCAGGGGGGTTGCTACTGTCGCTGGTCGTCGTGGCAGGGCTCACGCTGCTGTCTACAGCCAGCACATCCGGGGGACCCGTCTCTTTAGATAACAAGGTCTACTACGCCGCGTCAGCGACGACGGCAACCGCAACGATGAGTTCTTCGACGACAGCGGCAGCGACTACCACTGGGCCCCCAGCTGTGAACGCGGCTCAATCGGCCGTAACGGCCACGATTTCGAGCGTGCAGCCCAACTCTTCGTACTCTGTGCTCTTGACGTTCCTGCCAGTCGCGGCTGCTCTAGCCCTGGGCGCTTCCGCCTATCTCATCTCGCGAAGCAGAATCGAGAAAGAGGCGTAAACCACCGCAATTCGGGGCATGAGCTAATCGGAAGGCTGGATTATCCTTAAGTATTGAGCTCTCCCATAAATGCGTACTCTTGCCCGACGAAGCCTCCACAATGGACATGCTCGAAATGACCCCTCTCTTCTCAGGCTTGAACAAGGGACAGCTGAAGGCGATCGTGAAGTCGTCAAAAGAAAGGTCCTTCAAGAAGGGTGAAGCGATCGTCCGGGAAGGCGAGTCTGGTGTCGGGTTCTACATGATCGTCGGCGGTTCTGCCGAGGTCCGCCGCGACGGGAGGTCTCTCACGAGGTTAGCGCGAGGTCAATTCTTCGGGGAGATGGGCCTCCTCGATCAGCAACCTAGGTCGGCCGACGTAGTCGCTCTTGAGGACACGGACTGCCTAGTCCTCTCCTCGCCCACCTTCTGGTCGCTCGTATCCACCAATCCCAAGATAGCCCGGGCTCTTGTCCAGGAACTGGCTCGCAGGCTTCGGGAAACCAGCAGGACACTCACCGAGTGACATCCCCCCACAACCGAGGCCGTCACACTGTCGGTGGACCGTTATCTCCCTCGCGATGCTTGGACAAGCCCGCGCCGCTGCCGGCGAGAGGCGCTTCAACGACGGCTCTTTCCATCCATGCAAATCGACATAATCGGGATCTTGTGACTGTCGTCAGATGGCTGAGGGAAGGCCGCGCTTACATCACGAGTGCCATTGCCCTGCACGGACTCGCACTGCCGCCCACGAGGGCCAGGGGGACTCCGATGAACAAGAACTTCTTGCCCATCACGCGGTCGAGATTGGCTAGGTTCTCGAAGATCACGACTTTCTTGGGGAGCAGAGTCTTGTGGGCCACGAATGGAGGTCGGTCCGGGCTCGGGGAGTCTAATCCGACAGCCCCAAACCCTTTCTCGATAATGTAATCGCAGGCCCCCTTAGTGAGGTCTGGATATTCCAACCAGTCAGGAGTCCGGCTCTTTGCTGTGTAGCCTGTAAGCAGGAGCAGAATCCACCCCTTGACGTTCAGGTCTTGTAGGCCTGCTGCTGTGAGCCCCTTTCTAATGTCTTCTTTGCTTATGGGATGGCGCTTTGGTCTGCCGGAAAGGTCCAGCACCAGTCCATTTCCGACGTAGTGTCCAAGAGGCATCCTGTCGATGGTCTCTCCCCCCTCGACCATGTGCGCCGGCGCATCGGTGTGCGTCGCTGTGTGCTCCGAGAACGCCCACAAAAACGAAAGGTAACCGTCTTCCTTCGTGGTCTGGATGGTGGCCCTCAGTGGTTGAGGGGCTCCAGGAAAGACAGGCGTATCCAAGCTCTTGAGTTCCACCGAAAGGTCAACAATTTCCTTGAAGAGTGGCCTCTCGTCCAATTACGACACGAGCACCCTGACGCACCGAGGAGGTTCTTAATATCCTTCCGCGGCGAAGAGTTTAGTCACTGCTCCGCAGGCATCGCTGGGCGGTTTGCCGCAATCGGATGCGCGGCCACTACCATCCCGCTGGCGGGCCTCAATGACGGACCACTACGCTAAGCAATCTGCTGCCTTCCCTGGACCTACTGTGCGGAGAATGATGCGTTAACTTCATATAATTTACGTGACCCCCGACCGGAAGCCGACTTGCAGGCGAAGCAATTTTTCCGTGAGGCAACCGGCCTAGTGAGGGAGTACGGTGCCATCGACACCCTGCTTTTCGCATCTGTCTTCGTCTTTGCGCTCGTCTTCACGATTACCCAGTTTCCCTGGTTCTACGGAAACACTCTAGGAGCGAATCTGACTGGTGCACTCTTCCTCGCGGCGGTCCCGTTCATCTTCCTGATGCTCTCCTACTGGGCGATAGGGGTGTTGATGCCCAGGACGGGCAATGATTACGTGTGGGTGGGGCGCATACTCCACCCGTCAATCGGCTTCACCTGGGGCCTCATCTACGTCCTCATCGTCTTCTTGGCTGCCTTCATCGGGGCCGGGACGGGTCCGCTCTCTTTTGCGATGTCGTCGATCTTCGCCACCTACGGCCTGCTCGGTAACTCAGCCTACTTCACCGGCCTTGGTAACTTCTTCGGGGGGGCGACGGGAACCCTGGAGCTTTCCATCCTCTTTACGATACTCGTCGCCGCCTTTGCGATCTTCGGGTCGAAGTTCGTCAAGGCGTTCCTCTACACGACTTGGATTTTTGCCATAGTAGGGATGGTCGTAATGTGGTACATTCTTTCCACAACGAGCAACAGCACCTTCGTCAGCAATTGGAACACCTTGGTCGCGGGCAACAATGCGTCGTACACATATTCAGCCTTGCAGGCTACCGCGGCCAGCAAAGCCTCGTTTCCCGGCGTCGCAACCGGGTTTGGGGCGATCGTCGCCGCCCTGCCCTTTGCCTTTCTCTTCCTGTTTGGAGGCAACTATGCCAACGCCTTTGCGGGGGAGATAAAAAACGTCAGGAAATCCCTGCCGATCGCTCTCTTTCTCTCCCTCATACTCGGCCTTGGATACTGGATTCTCACGTCGACGCTGACCGTCAATACGATAGGGTTCAACTGGGCGACAACGGTCGGATACGGTTGGATTAGCGGCGGCTCCGTGCCGGGCACAGCGAGCTATCCACTTCCGTACCAACCAACTCAGCCGTTGTTCCTGGCCGTCTCAGCCTATCCCAACCAACTGCTAATCACCCTCATGTTCATCACTTACTTCATCGGATCGCTCGGCCCCCTATTCGCCTACTTCTGGATCCCCTCGAAGTATCTTTTCGCGTGGTCCTTTGACAGGGTGATACCTTCCAAGTTCGCTGACGTGAGCTCGAAGTACCACACCGCCTGGGTCGCAGTGATTGCTACCGCTATCATCGCAGTGATCGCTGAATTCCTCTACTCCTACCTTGGATATTCGTCCTACTTCACCATGGGGACGGTTCTCTGGGGAATCTCGTACACGATACCGGGGATCGCCCTTACGGTCTTCCCATACGTGAAGAAGGACCTCTTCGCCCAGGCCCCCGGATGGCTCGGCAGGAAGGTCGCCGGCATCCCCCTCATCTCGCTGATGGGTCTCATCACCACGATTGGGTTCGGCTACGTCGGCTTCATAGCATACTCTAACCCCGCCATTACCACCGTCAATACCAACAGCCTCGAACTGCTCGGCGCGATGATAGTCCTGGGATTCGTGATATTCTACCTGAGCAAGTGGTATCACAAGAGAGAAGGCCTCGATACCTCGATGGCGCTGAAGGAGATACCCCCCGAATA
>Ga0209157_1000527_pt1 | contig 32591 bp, 29 predicted proteins | sample GraSoiAngelo_135_FD_185892 | JGI IMG/M metagenome (GOLD analysis project Ga0209157, IMG submission 185892) | Grasslands soil microbial communities from the Angelo Coastal Reserve, California, USA - 14_0929_05_40cm (SPAdes) (version 2) | ecosystem: Environmental > Terrestrial > Soil > Grasslands ...
ACCTCGAGTCGATCCAGGTCTACCCGACGACGTACGACGGCGAGTTGCTGCACGCGCCCGTGTGGTTCATGGAGTACGCGCACAAGGGAAAGCAGATGTTCATCCTCGTCGACGGCTCGTCCGGCGGAGTGATGGACGGCGAGCGGCCCGGGTTCTCCCTGTGGTGAAACGCGGAACGCCCTCGGATTTCCATCGACACCCCTAAATACATATCCCGGCAAATCATAAGGTGAAACGCTCGGAGAAACCGAACATGCCCGATATCCGCGACCGAGTCGAACAAGACCGAGGACTGCTCAAGAAGATCCAGCTGGTGATCCCCGGCTACGCCGGCTACCGGCGGCGAGAGGACATCCGCGCGGCGGACAACCTGCTCCGCATCCAGCTGGCGAATCAGCTGAAGGGCGTCCGCGGGGAACTCGAGGACATCCGCGACGGCCTGGCGATGGAGGGAAAGATCCAGGGCCTCCAGGGCATCGGCAACATCATCTTCACGGTCGAAGGCCTCGAGGCCAAGGTGCGTCACGCGGAAGGCGGGTACTCCGGCATCAGCGCGACGATTCAGATCAAGGAGACGGAACTCGACAAGCTGTACGAATACGACTACGCGATGCTCGACTCGCTCGACAAGGCCGCCGCGGTCGTCCCGATGATCCGGGACGCGGGCGACCCGAAGAGCTTCGACGCCTCCTTGAAGGCGTGCCGCGAGGCGATCGCGGGGTTCGAGACGGCGTGGAAGAACCGCACGATGGCGGTCACCGGCATCCAGGTGAGGTGAGGACATGATCCCGATTTCATTCTTCTTCGGCGGTGCGCGGCGGACGGACCAGACGGCGGGACGGAAGGAAGGCATCATCGGCGCGATGACGGTCGCCTGGGACGACCAGTTCAAGCGACAGAACATCATGTGGAAGGTCCCGCGGAACATCCGGATGAACGACAACATCGTCGTCCGGGAGGACGAGATCGCGGTCTTCTACCGCGACGGGAAGGTCCTCGCGTACTTGGACCGCCCGGACCGGTATGCGCTGACGTCCCAGAACGTCGCGATCCTGGGCAAGCTCATCCAAGCCCTCTCCGGCGTCGTGCAACAGGCGGAGGTCTACTACCTGCAGAAGCGCATCTTCGACGGGAAGTTCGGGACCCAGGAGGCGTTCCTGTTCCAGGACCCGGACTTCGACATGGTGCAGCTCCGCGCCTTCGGGGACTTCCGGTACCGGCTCAAGGACCCGGAGACGTTCATCAACCAGTTCGTCGGGACGTTCGGTGCGGCGACCTCTGCGGAGGTCGAGGACCGCATCAAGAACGAACTGATGAAACAACTCAACGTCACGCTCGGCAAGATGAAAGCGAACGGCCTGAAGGTCGTCGACTTCGCGGCGAGCCTCAATGACATCGAGCAGGGCACGCTCGCGAACTCGAAGCCCCACTTCGCGACCCTCGGCCTGGAGATCCTCCAGATCAGTGGCCTGAACATCCCGCTGCCGGAGACGATCAAGGAAGCCCTCGAGAAGATGGCGTCGGCGAAGGTGCTCGGCCGCACGAACGCGGCCGCGTACCAGCAGTTCGCCTTCGCGGACTCCATGAAGGCCGCGGCGTCGAACCCCTCGGGCGGCGCCGGCACCGGGGTCGGCCTCGGCGCGGGCATCGGCATGGGGTACGGGATGGCGTCCCAGATGCCCGGGATGATCGCGCAGCAGCAGCAGACCCAACAGCGGCCGTGCCCGAAGTGCGGCACGATGAACGCCGTGACGACGAAGTTCTGCGGGAACTGCGGTGCCGACACGACAATCGCCGCGGGCAGCAAGCCGTGCATCAAGTGCGGAAAGATGGTCGGGCCCGGGCAGAAATTCTGTCCGGAGTGCGGCGCAGCCCAGACGCTCAAGTGCCCGGACGGCCACGAGGTCCCCGGCGGCATGAAGTTCTGCCCGGAGTGCGGCAAGCCGGTCGTCCAGAGCTGATCCCATGGAGCAACCCCCGGCCCCCGCTCCGAGCGGGCCCGCAGTGCCGAAGCTGTCGACGACGGTCCTCCTGGCGATGGGGGCGATCGCGACGATCGTCCTCGTGGCGATCTTCGCCTACATCCTGTTCGTCGCCCCGGCCCTCCGGATCGACGAGCGCCTCTGGTGGACCGGACTCGCGTCGATGGTCTTCGCCCTCGGGTTCTACATGATGTTCGCGGCAACGCACGACCGGATGATCGCGCGGCCCCTGGCCGGCGGCTTCTTCGTCGTCGGGGCGGGCAGCTTCTACGGCTCGATCTTCACGGGCGGCGCGAGCGACTTCGCGAAACTCATGTATCTCATCCTGCTGTCGATCCTCGTCATGATCGTCCTCGGGGCGATCTTCGTGATGGCGAAGGACGCGGAGAGAGACGCGGTCCGCCAGGCCCAGCGCAGGTACATTCCGTAGCCGCTGCACAGCTCCGCAGGCGAGGAGTGCGCTCCATTCGCGGAGCACTCACACGAACTTGTAGATGTTCTGCGGGAGCCCGCCCTTCTTGATTTCCTCTTCCATCTCCTCGAGGACGAGGATGCGCTTGTACGTCGGCGGGTGGGTCCCGAACAGCTCGTTCGCCCGGCGCCAGTGGCTCTTCCGCTCCTGCTCGACCGCCTTTTGCAGTTCGTACGCGTCGAGTTGGCCGTCGCGGTCCAAGTCGTAGCGGCTCATGCGGTCCTGCAGTTCTTGGTAGTCCTCGTCGGCCTTGACCGGGTCGCCGATCATGAACGCGCGGAGGCCCGACGGCTCCGCATCGGGCCGGGCGAGCGACAGTCCGTACGCGATCTTCGTCAGGGCGGACGCGAGGAGGTGCGGGTCCCGGGTCGCCGCGCCGCTGTACGCGTCGGCGTAGTACTCCCGAGTGCGCGATAGGTAGAGGACAAGCAGTTGGGCCACGAGATAGACCGCGTAGGAGACGATTGCGGACGCGATGATGATGAGGTAGGCTTGGCCCGACCCCTTTCCGCGCACCCGCACGTTCCCGCGAAGCGCCTCGAAGCCCAGACGCGCGATCACGTACGCGATCAGGGGCACCGCGGACATCAGCGTCATGATGATTACGTCACGGTGCCGCAGATGGCCGATCTCGTGCGCGAGCACTGCGCGGATCTCGTCCTGGTTGAGGCGCTCCAGGAGGCCCTGCGTGATGACGAGTTCCGCCGAGGAGATCGTCCGGCCGAACACAAACGCGTTCGGTGAAGCGTCCCCGCTCTCCCAGATTTTCGGCGTCGGGACGCCGGCCTGTCGCGCGAGTTCCACGACGGTCTGATAGACCCACGGATTCGACTCGGCGGTGATCGGCCGTCGATCGCGAATCGCCCACCGGACAATTGCGGGTGAGATCAGCCACTGGAAGAAAATGAAGAGGACCGCCAGGCCGACGACGATCGCGAACGCGCCCGGGAACGCGTTTGTCTGCAGCGCGTAGTCCGCGATCGCGAGGATGACCAGTAGCAGGAGGGACAGGAGCGTGAAAAGCAGGATGACGGTCAGGAGACTGCCGCGTCGCAGGGCGCTGAGACTTCCCACGAAGCCTCTATATTCGACCTCCCCATGAGCGTTGTGTCGGCATGCCCGAGCTCGTCACGTCGATCAACTGCCCGAAGTGCGGCGGACCGCTGAACCTGACTACAGGCGAAGTGATTGTGACGTGTCCGTACTGCGGCACGGCCTCGCGCATCCGCGGCGACAAGCCATTCGTCCTGACACACTCGATGCTCACGGCCCGCATGGACCGCGACGGCGCCTTGCGGGCGATTCAGGGTTGGATGGGGGGTGGGGTCATGAAGCCGGACGACCTGCGCCGGGCCGCGCGGATCACATCGCTCGAATGCGTCTACCTGCCGTTCTATGTGTTCGAAGTCGACGCGACGACCGCCTATGCCGGCGTCCTCACGCGCACCGGGACGAACGAAAAGCGGAGTGGGGACCTTCGCCGGGACTATTTCTGGAAAATCCTTGGCCGCCGATCCGGCGACTTCCCGACGCGGGACTACAAGCTGCCGCTCGGACTCAAGGTGCCCTTCGACACCGGCGGCATGGTGCGCGACTCCCGCTTCCTGAACGCGGAGGTCGACGAGGACGAGGCGGAGCGCCTCACCCGGGAGGACGTCGACGGCCATCAGCGGGAGTTGCTGAAGGATCTCATCGACGTGATCGAAGATGCCCGCACACAAGTCGACCTGAAGGATTCGGAATTCCTTCACGCCCCGATCTGGTTCTCGACCTACGAGTACCGAACCCGGTCGTACACGATCCTCCTCGATGCGGCGTCCGGAGAGGTCGTGCGTGGGGACATCCCCGCTCCGAGCGGCGGCTTCGGCGAATTCCTGAAAGGCGCGGGCCGCGACATGTTCCGAGGCTGATTACGTTCCGTCCTCGGACGACTCGAGGTTCTCATAATCCGCGAGGTACGCCCCGCAGTTCGGGCACATCTCGTCGTCCGCGTCGATTTCCCACCCGCACTCGGGGCAGTGAACCATCCGGAGGCCCGGGGCTCGATACGGACATACGGGGTATAAAATCAAGACGGATTCGCGGTCAGAAATCCTCGACGGTGGTCTGGCCTTTCTTCGACGCGCGTCGATGCGGTTCCGGAAGCGGGGGCGGCTCGCGGGCCTGCTCTCGCAACGCCTCGATCCGCCGCTCCGGTGCCGCCGCGACGAACGTCTCCCCGCCCGGCTCTCCGACGAAGATCTTCTGCTTCAACTCCTTCCGAAGGCGGTCGAGCTCCACATGCATCTTCCGTTCCTTGCGGCGGGCGCTGTACAGGTAGGCCTCGTCCCGCGTATCTTTCGTCACGAGCATGATTACGCGGCCCGCGGCGCTGCGTCCCGTCCGGCCGCGCCTCTGAATTGTGCGGATCTCGGAGGGCACCGGCTCGTAGAACACGACCAGATCGACCTGCGGGATGTCGAGTCCCTCCTCGCCGATCGAGGTGGCGACGAGGACGTTCACCTCTCCGGCGCGGAACTTCTCCAGGATGTCGACTTGCTCCTTCTGCGAGAGGCCGATGTCCTCTCCGCGGGACGCCTGACCGACGAATCGCATCGGCCGCACGCTCGGGATGCGCGCGAGTTCCTGCGTGATCCGGTCCGCGGTCTGGCGGTAGTGGGCGAAGACGATGATCTTGGAGTCCGGTTTCTCCATGAACTGCTTGCGGACGATCCAGCCGGTCTTCGCGAGTTTCGGGTGCTCGACCTCCGTGGCCTCGGCGAGTTGGATCGCCTCGCGGACCTTTGCGTGCTTCAGGAATTGGACGTCGGCCTTCGTTTTCGAATCCTTCTCCATGTTCCCGAAGTACAAGCGGAGGGAGCCGAGCCCTTGGGTCTCGGCGAGTTCGATCGCGTGGTCCGCCTTCATCGCGATCGCCTGTGCCGTCATCGCGCCGTAGAGCCGGCCGTCCTTGACGCCGGAATCGAGACGCGCGCGGGCTTCGTTTCCGACGGCCAGGAGGTCCTTTCGTGTGAGTCTCGCTTTGCCGGCGAGGAATCCGAGCTTCTTCAGTCGCGCGACTTGTTCGTCGACGACGGTCTGCAGGAGCTTTCGGATCTCCTTGGATACATCCGGCGCCTCCACCGGAATCCGCTCGATCCGCAGTTCGTGCTGGTACGGCACGACATCCGGGTCGTACTCCGTCCGGATCTCAACCGCGGTGATGCCGAGGTTCCCGCACACCTCGAGGATCTTCTCCGCAGAGGAGCCGGGGGACGCGGTCATCCCTAGGACGAGCCGACCGGGGACGTCCTTGTACGCCGCGGCGACGTCGACGTACGCGTAGTCGCCGACCGCACGATGGGCTTCGTCGAAGACGATCAGGCTGACGTCGTCCAGGGAGATGCGTTCCGCCCGCAGGTCGTTCCGGATGACTTGCGGCGTCGAGACGATGATCTTGTTCTCCCGCCACAGCAGTTCCCGGTCCTCCGGGGCGGTCGCCTCGCCGGTGAACAGCGTGATGCGGTCGACGACGAGGACGTTTCGCATCGAGGCGGCGTGCTGCTCGACGAGCGGCTTCGTCGGGGCGAGGAAGAGGATCCGACCGCCCCGCTGCCGGAGGACCTCCGCGATCACCATCGCGGCGATGACGGTCTTGCCCATGCCCGTCGGCAAGACCACGAGCGTCGATCGTTCGAGGCACGCGCGGGCGATGTTCACTTGGTACGCGCGTTCCTCCACGGCCCCGCGACGGAGGAGCTCGTGCGTGACGAACACGGCGGTCGAACGACGAGATGTGCGAATAACCTTTTCCGTCACGTGGGCGGACGCCGGGTACGTCGCCTCCACAACAGGAACCCGACGAGGGCCACCGCGACGCCTAGGATTCCGGCGATGGCCGCGACGATGACGAAGCCGCCGCTCGACTCTCCAAGGACCACGACGGTGATTGTTGCCGAAGCATTCGCGTTCATCGGTCCCGCCGTGTGTATCGTTGCAATATAGGAGCCCGGGGCGGCGCCAGGCGGCACGAGGATTGCGAGGTCGACGACCGCTTGGCGATCCGGCCCAACGACGACCGACCGACTCGCGAGGGTCGGGAGTCCGCCGGGAGGCGCGAACAACGCCACCGACCCGACCGGGACCGACGCGTTCACGAGGAACGAATCTTCGAAGTCCCCCACGTTCGCGACCTTGAGCCTCGCAGAAGCGAACGTCCCCGCGATGGCGTCCGCGGCGATGGACGGCGGCAGCAGGACGACGGCGTGGGTGAGCCCTCGGGCCGCGATGGCTACGTCGTCAATCCACCAGCCGCCGCGGCCCGGCATATCGCCGGCGGTCGCATTGAACCGTAGTTGCATGGTCGTCGGAAGCACGGGAGGGGCGAGCGGGATGGATACGCCTTCCCACTGCAACGATCTCCCGGAGTACGTGGCGAGGACCGCCCACGGTCCGGCGCCGTAGCGCACCTCGACCGTCGTCCGAGAGTTTCCGGGCGCCCCCGAATCCGTTGCATTTGAGAAATCGAAGCGATGATAGAAGATGAGGTAGGCCGATCCCGTCACGTTGATGGTGGCGGACGTGAGGGCGCGCCACGCCGGGTTCGCGGGAGTCAGCGTGGTGTTGGACGCGTAACCGAACCTCCAGGCGAACGAACCTCCGTGGGCCGATCCGTTTGCTGCGGACGCGCTCAGGAGCGACCATTCCGGATTGTCGTCCGGCGCGCCGCTGACCGTCCAGTTCCCGTTGCCCGCCTCCATGTCGTCCCGGAACGCGAAGGCATTCGTCGACACATGGACGATTCGCTCATCGTCGGAGGCGATCGCATCTCCCGGAATCGAGGCGGCCGCGTCGATCAGGTAGCGCCCGAGGGCGGTCGCGGGGAAGCTGACGTTCACGAGGGCCGTCTCTCCAAAGGCGAGTGCGACCGTTCGGTTCTCCTGGAAAACGAGGTTTGCGGGCGACATGTCATCCCGGTAGACACGGATGAAGAGGCGGGCGTCTACGGAGGTCGCGCCCTCGTTCCGCACGACGAGACGCGCCGTCACGGACGCGCCGAGAGGCACCATCGAAGGGGCACGGATCTCCTGTACCGCGACGTCCCTCGGCACGGAGTAGACGATCGTGGCCGTCATCGGATCCCCGATGGCGGAGATGTCCCGCACTCGCCATTTCGTCGGAATGGGACCGTATGCGAAGCTACTCGGATTCGTGTCGGGCCCGAATCCCACGGCGGTGTCGTGCCACGGATCGCCCGCATCCGTCGGGCGATCCCCGTTCACGCCCTCATCCATTTCCTCGAGGTCGAGGAGGCGGTGTGCGTCGTCGGTGTTGTTCGGACGGGAGTCATCGACGTGCCAGATCAGCAGGCCGTGAGCCGGCAGCGCGGCATCGAAGTCGATTGGCTCGCGGTTCTCGATCAGGAAGTACTCGGACGGAGACACCACCGTGGGCAGCCGATAGGCAAAGGCATGTGTCTCGATTGCCGGGATCGGCGCGTCCGCCGCGAAGTCGATCGGGCCGGACATCGGCGTGAGCCATCCAAGCCGGATCTTCGACCAGGCGCTGAACATGGCGGGACTGGAGCCCCGCGGCGCCCCGTTCCACGCGCCCTGGGACATGACGTCCCAGATGCCCGCCCCGTCCGAGCTGTAGTCCGTGTCGTACAGGTCCGGAAGCCCGAGGTCGTGGCCGAACTCATGGACCGACACGCCAAGCGGCGAGTCTTCGCTCACCATCGTATAACCGGACACCTGAACCCCATCCACGATGAGCGATGGCCCGCCGACGACCCAGGAGTGGGACCAGATCAGGTCCGTTTGATTCGCGTGACTCTCCTGTCCCGCTCCCGCATGGACGATCATGAGATGGTCCACCACGCCGTTGCGGTCCGTGTCGAAGGCGGAGAAGTTGACAACCGGATCGGCCGCCCGGACGGCCTCGGTCACGAGGTTGTAGATCGGTCCGTTCGCGGCGTCGATTCCAGGGAGGCCGTCTTGGCCGTAATACGCCATCGTATGGCCACTCACGAACCACATCGGGACGATGGTCGCGTTGATTGTGAGGGCGCCGTACGAGGCCTCCGCGTAAAACGCGCGCATCGATGGCGCGCCCGGCGTGGTGTCGCTGAAGAATCGGTCGAAGAAGGTCTGATCGTGCGTCGGTTCGTGGACCACGTCCGTGAATTCGATCAGGAGGACGAGGATGTCGGCCGTGCCCACGGGGGATGCCCTCGGGCCGACCAGGGGCGAGCCTTGGACAGCGCCTGCGGGCCACGATCCGACGTGAGGTTCGGGGGACATGAGGTGCGGCCCGCCGACGGGTGACGGAATCGCGGACCGAGCCACGACGAGGCTGGGACGCAATGCGCGATTCGGGTCCTCGAGAGCCGCGGCCACGGGGGCGATCAGGATCACCGCGACGATCCAGGCCAGCACCCGCATCGCGTCAACGATGCGGCGTCGTCGTAATGAACGTTGACGTGCGCCCGCGACCGGTCAAAGGGTCGCCTTGTCGAACATCGCGGGATCCGCCGCGAGCGGCTTCGTCGCGTCGATCCCCATCTTCGAGGTGAACCCATCCCTGGCGGACGGGTCGATCGACGAACCGCGGACGTCGTGCAGCACGACGAGACCGCGGTCCGCCTGGAAGCGCGTCGCGATCGCCCACTCCACATCGCGGTCGTCGAAGATGTCGATGTCCTCGTCGACGATGACGACCTGTTTCATCGAGGTGTGCGCGCCGAAGGCCGCCATGATCGCGTTCTTGCCGTCGCCTTGGTGTTGCTTGCGGATCGAGACGACTCCATGGAGCCAGGCGCAGCCGCCTTCCGTCAGGCGGACGGCCTTCACGTGCGGCACGGCGCGGGAGACGGCCTGGTAGATCACGGGTTCGCGCGGCATTCCCATGAACATGAAGTGCTCATCGAGGCCTCCGACGATGATGTGGAAGATCGGATCGTCGCGATGGTAGATCCGGTCGACGACGAGGACCGGTTCCTTCCGCACGCGGTCGTACGTGCGGACGGCATCGACGAACGGTCCTTCGTCGTGCACCTCGTGGATGAGGCGGCCCTCGAGCACGTATTCGGCCTCGCCGGGCACCGTGAGGCCGTTCTTGATCCGGACCATGTCGACGGGCTTGCCGAGACACGATTGGGTGAGCGCGGAGGCGATCCGACTTTCGTCGACGCCGTACTCGACGGACGTCCCGCCCGCCAGGAGATTCCATGGGTCGAGGCCGATGCAGACGGCGACCTTGAGCTCCCCGCCGGCCTTCATCGCCTCGTCGTACATGTGACGCAGGTGCCGGGGGACGATGCGGCACGCGCCCCGATCCGCGCCCAGGATGAGGATGCGATGGAACGAGAGGTTCCGCGCGCCCTCCCACTCGGCGACCCAGACGCCCGCGGTGACGTACCGGCCCGCGTCCTTCGGGAAGAGCTTCGGGATCGGGAGTTCCCTCAAGTCGACGTCCGTCGTCTCGTGGCGCATGAAGTCCGCACGGGCCACGACGCGCGCGTCTTTCGGATGCGCCTGCGCCTCCATCAACTTCGGGAGGAGATCCGCATTCGAAACTCGAAGCGCGGCCGCGACGCGGTCCCGCGTGGACCAGAGATTTCCGACCGCCTCGCCACCTTGGAGGTTCCGGAGATGCACGGGCTGCCGCGGATGACGCAGGAGGAACCGGGTGGCCTCGAGGTCGGTGGCCACGGGCTCTTGGACTTCGACGACGTCCTTCGAAAAGGCCGCAAGCCAATCGCGAATCGCCATGGTCTCGCCGTCGCGACCGAAGGCGGGACGTCTCTTAGTCGTTGCGGGGATCGCCGGACGCGCGGGTGTCGCGCGCTCGAGACTACGGCGGCCGGATCGGCGGGGGCGAGTCGTCCGGCGGCTCGGGAGGCGGGGGTTCGAGGGGTTCGGGCTCGCGCGGTGTCAGCAACAGCCAGGTCGCCACCAGAACCGCGGCGACCGCGGCCGCTGCCAACCCGCCCGCGAGGAGCGCCGTCTCCAAGGAGAAGCCACCTTCATTCGGAGGAGGCGGTGGTCCCGTCGCCGGGAGGACCGTCATGCCGATCGTCAGGCTGTTGTCCTCCACGTCCGCCTCCGCGGGTGTGACGCTCTGAATGTCGATCTGCAACCGGTGATCGCCGACGCCGGCCGCGACGAAGGACGGAGAATCGGCGACGACGGAGCCTCCGGGATCCAACGGGGTCGACAACACCGAGGTCCCGATCGAAACGATCGTCCCGTTCGGCCGGACGTCCGAGATCTCGATGATGGCGGCATCCGCCGCGACACTGCCCCGGTTCACGACCGTGATCGACAGGCTCACGCTCTCGCCTTCGACGGGTTGAGTCGGGATCGTGACGGCGGATTCCGGCGCCAGGTCGGGCGTGCCTCCGGGCGGGGGCCCCGTGACCGGGAGCACCGTCATTTTGATCGTGAGCGTGTTGTCTTCGATGTCTGTCTCTGCGGGCGTCACGTTGCCGACGACGATTTGCAACGAGTGATTCCCGACCTCGATGGCCACGAAGGTCGACGAATACACGACGACGGAGGCTTCCGGCTCGAGCGGTGCCGAGAGCGATGTCGTCCCAATGAAAACGACGGTTCCGTTCGGACGCTGATCCGTCGCGTCGATCGTCGCTCCTTCCGCGGTGGCATTCCCGTGGTTCGTGAGGATGATCGAGACGATCGCGATCTGGCCCTCGATGGGTTGCGCCGGGATCGTGGACGCCGAAGCCGGCGTGAGATCCGGAGCTCCGGTTGGCGGGGACTCCGGCCGCACATCGATGCGCACCGACGCGCTGTCCTCGTTCCCGCGCGCGTCCTCGACCTGCACCGTCGCTCGTTTCATGCCGACGAACGAGTACGCATGGCGGGCGAAGGGGGACGACTGCTCGCGGGTGTGGTTGCCGTCTCCGAAGTCGAACTCGTACGAGACGATTCGGCCTTTGCCTTGATCGTGGGGGATGCTGGCCGATGCGTCGAAGTGCACGATATGGCCGACGGCCGGCGCGAGGTCGTCGACCGAGAGCATCGCGGTCGGGCCTGTCGGCGTCGCGGCCGCCACCGCGAGGAGGCTGAACGCGACCGCCCACACCGCGGACGCCAGCCCCGCCCGTTGTCGAAGGGATACCTTCGCCCCTCTCCGGCCCACGAGAGCGCGATGTGATTCTGCGAGCAAAATGGTTTCCAGAGCGACGTTTCTCGGAGGAAATCAGTATCAATGTTGATACTTCAGTCACGCCTCAAGCGCCAAGATTCGATTTCAAGACGACGAAGAGCGATGTGAAGAGCTCGACGTTGCCCGGAGCAACCGCGGATCGCTTCGGCTTCACGGGAAGCGGTGTTTGGATCGGCCACTCCATGGGATTTTGCTCTCGAATCCCGCATCCGGCACCGGCGTACTCTTCGAGAAGACTTAATAGACCGAGGAAGTTCGCTGCGACGTGGCCTTGGAATCCGCCCGAAAATTCGCGTTGCAGAATGCGGTCCTGCACGGAGGCAAGGCGGACCCGAAGGCCGTCCTCGGGAAGATGCTCGCCGAGGACCCGTCCCTCCGAGCGCGGGCGCAGGAAGCCGCGGCCCTTGTGGAACGCGTCGTCGCGGACGTGAACGAGCTCGGCCTCGACACACAGCGGGCGGAGCTCGCGGCGGTCGCCCCCGAGCTCCTGGAGAAAATCCGACACGACGTCGGACCGAAAGAACTCCCGCCGCTCCCGGACGCCGTCGATGGGAAAGTCGTCCTCCGTCTCGCGCCATATCCCAGCGGCCCGCTGCACATCGGCAACGCCCGCGCGTTCGTCCTGAACGACGCATACGCGAAGCGATACCATGGCCGGCTGCTGCTCGTCTTCGACGACACGATCGGATCCGAGGACAAGCCGCTCCTCCCCGAGGCGTTCGACCAGGTGAAGGAGGGCCTCGACTGGGCCGGCGTCGAGTACGACGAGGTCCTGTACAAGAGCGACCGCATCCCGTTGCACTATGAGTGGGCCGAGAAGCTCCTCGCGACCGGCGAGGCGTACGTGTGCGAGTGCGATGCCGAGACGCTGCGGAAGAACCGCGAGGCGATGCGCGCCTGCGTGCACCGCATCCAGGACGTCGACGAGACGATCGCGATGTGGAAGGCGATGCTCGCCGGGGAGTACGGCGAAGGCGAGGCCGTCGTGCGGCTCAAGACGGACATGGCCCATCCGAATCCGGCGTTCCGGGACCGGGTCCTGTTCCGCGTCGCGGTGCGGGAACACCCGCGCGTCGGCACGCGCTACCGGGTGTGGCCGATGCTCGAGTTCTCCTGGGCCGTCGACGACGCCTTGCTGGGCGTGACGCACGTCCTGCGGGGAAAAGACCTCGTGATGGAGGACCTGATGGAGACCCGCATCTGGGACATCCTCCAGGTCAAACGCCGCCCGCGGTTCGTGCACTTCGGGATCTTGCGGTTCAAGGACCTCGAGCTCTCGAAGTCACGATACCGGAAGGAGATCGCGGCGGGCCGCCTGACCGGTATCGACGACCCCCGGACCTGGTCCTTGCAGTCGTTGCGCCGACGTGGCATCCGGCCCGCGGCCCTCCGGGAGTTCGTGCTCTCCTTCGGCCTGAGTCTGAACGACATCGAGGTGCCCGCCGAGACGCTGTACGCGGAGAACCGCAAATTGATCGACAAAGACGCGAACCGCTACTTCTTCGTCCCCGATCCCGTCGTGGTCGAGATCGACGGACTTCCACCGATCGAGCGCGTGAAGGCGCCGCTCCACCCCGATTTCCCGGGTCGCGGCGTGCGCGAGATCCCCGCAGGTCCGAAGGTCCAGGTCGCCCGCGAGGACTTCGAGAAGTTCCGTGGGAAGGAGGTGCGGTTGAAGGACTTCTGCAACGTCGTCCTGGACCACCGCGCCCGATTCGTCTCGATGCCGAACAAGGAGATCCCGAAGATCCAGTGGGTCACGCACGGGGTGAATGTCCATCTCCTCCTGCCGGACGCAACCGATTCGCCCACACCGGAGACTAGACGCGGCCTCGGCGAACCCCTTGTCGCGACTCTCAAGGTCGATGACGTCGTGCAGTTCGAGCGCGTGGGCTTCGCGCGGATCGATCACGTGAGCAAGGCCGAGGTGCGCGCGTACTTTGCGCACCGGTGAGCGGCGCCGCCCGGCCTAAGTCGGAAGGTCGATCTCGCGTCCGTTGCGTATGCTCTCCCGGGCCGCGAGGGCGATCCGCAGGGCGTCCCGTTCGGCGTCCGGGCTCAGGAGTTTCACGTCCGCCTTGCGGTGCACGGCCCGGACGAAGTGACGGCACTCCTCCGTGTACGGATCATGCCCGCGAACGGGGACGTTCTCGAGTCCACGTTCCGTTGTGCGGACCGACCGCGTCTTGGGGATCGGCCCTCCCCGGAACTCGGTCACGTGGTCGAAGGCGCCGGCGTCGCACTGAACTCGGAGGGCGGTCGTGAACGGAAAGCCCGGCGGCATCATCGCGGATCCCTCGATGAAGGCGCTCCCACCTCGATACTCCACCGCGACCATCGCATGCTCCGTCACCCCGGTTGAACCGGATACGCCGGCCGCCAGGACAGAGCGCGGTCGGCCCAAGATCCAGTTCGCGACGTCGAAATCGTGGATCGAGAGCTCGACGATCGGTTCGCCGTAGACGCGGAACGGCCGAGGTCGTTTCGCGGACCAATACGGCCGGGCGAGGCGCCGAGCCACGACAACGCGAGGTTTCCCGAGCTTCCCGGATACGGCCTCCTGGTGCCCGCGCTGGTAATCGGCGACGAACCGCATCACCTGCGCGACCATGAAGATCCGACGGTTCCCACGCGCCGCGTCGATCATCGCGTCCGCGTCCCGCAGCGTGAGCGCGACCGGAGTCTCGCAGAACACATGTTTGCCGTGCGCCAGGGCCGAGACGACCAGCGGACGATGAAGGCCACTCGGTACGGTCACGTCGATGGCGTCGATCGATTCGTCTCTCAGGATTTTCTGCGGGTCGGTGAACCATGGGGCGTTAACTCGCTTCGCGAGTCTGCGAGCCTTCGCTGCAGAGCGACTCACGATGCCCGCGACTTCAACGCGTTCCTTACTTCCGAATGCCACGTACGCGCTCGCATGGGTCGCGCCCATGCCGCCTGCGCCGAAGACCGCGAGTCTCAAGGGACTCCAGGACCCAGCCAAGGGTTCGAGCCCATAAGGACGATGGTTGGGTCCCTGAAAGTGGGCCCTGAGTCCACGATCGGATTTTCACTTTCGCAGTCCCCTCCGGGCTTCAGTTTCTTCACCCCGCCCGTTATGAGTAATTGGTCATACTGTGCCCCCCCGGTCCGCATCCGTTCGGAGAGCTCGCAGGCAGAAGCCAACACATCTTCCGGGGTTCATCATCACCTGGGATGTCGATCGTCGAGACAAGTCGGTGTGTGGTCGCTTGCATCGTTTCATTTTCGGATATGTGCTCGAGAAGAACGGGAGGGAGTATCGATATGCCGGATTCATCGAACGACCCGGCGTGCGATATCTCGGACAATCCGTGTTGTTTGTGATCCCGGAACTGCTACCGGAACTGCGCCAGTTCCTTGATGCGAACCGAATCGAGCACGTGACAATGTCCGCATCCCTCGGCGCGACAATCTTCGCCTCAGGGACCTCGAGGAACACCGCGTAGACTGTCTGAGCAGTTACTCATACCCCCGCCTTCGATCAACGCCGCCGCTGACGTTTCTGCGCAATTACTCATACCGTGCGTGAGGTGGCCACCCCAGCGGCGGTGAACGCTTTTCTATCGTTCCGCCATCCCGGCCCCATGGCCCGTTTCGCGAAGCGCGTCCTTTCCATCGAGCCCTCTCCCACGGTCCGCATCAGCGATCTCATCGCCGAATCCCAGGGCCAAGGGAAGAAGATCCTCTCCCTGGCCATCGGCGAGCCGGATTTCCCGACCCCCGCGCACATCGTCGAAGCGGCGAAAAAGGCCCTCGACGATGGCTACACGAAATACACCGCCGCTCCCGGTATCCGCGAACTGCGCGAGGCAATCGCCGAGAAGTCACAAAAGGAGAACGGGATTCCCGCGAAGGCGGAGAACGTGATCGTCGCGCCGACGAAACACACGCTCTTCATGACGTTCATGTCGCTCCTCGATCCCGGGGACGAAGCGCTGATCCCCGATCCCGGCTGGGTCTCCTACGCGCCGATGGCGAGCCTCGCGGGTGCGAAGCCCGTGCCGATCCGCGCGGCGGACGAAGACGGATTCGTGCCTTCGACGGAGACCGTCGCGGATGCGATCACCCCGCGGACCCGGCTCATCGTGCTGAACTCGCCGTCGAATCCTGCCGGCTCGGTGTACTCGCGGTCCCAGATGCGTGGCCTCGCGGACCTCGCGGCGGACCACGACCTCACCGTCGTGAGCGACGAGATCTACGAGAAGATCCTGTACGAGGGCGAGCACGTCTCGCCCGCGTCGCTGGACGGCATGTTCGACCGCACCGTCACCGTGAACGGCTTCTCGAAGACCTACTCGATGACGGGCTGGCGGCTGGGCTGGCTCGTCGCCCCGACGCCGATGGTCCGGCAGATCGGGAAGGTGCAGGAACACACGATCACCTGCGCGACCGCGTTCGCCCAGAAGGCGGGCGTCGCAGCGCTCCGAGGTCCCACGGCTCCGTTGAAGGCGATGGTCGACGAATTCCGGGCGCGACGGGAGATTGTCCTCGGAGAACTCAAGAAGATCGACCGGCTCTCAACGGATCGACCGAGTGGCGCGTTCTACGTGTTCCCGCGGCTCGACGTCGGATTGAAGAGCGCGTCCCTCGCTGAACGGATCCTCCAGGAGGCGAACGTCGCGGTGACCCCGGGGAGCGCCTTCGGCGAGGCCGGGGAGGGCCACCTCCGTCTCTCGTATGCCGCCTCTCGCGAGACGATCGTCGAATGCATCCGCCGGATCGGGGACGTCCTCAAGGGCATCTGACGAGTCTTCCGGCGGGAACGATCGAGAGTGCGTTCAGCCGTCTCCCGGCAGGAGTTAAGTATCCGCGTCCGCGTTTCGCAGGGCGAGGGAACGAGATGGCGCAAGACGAGCGGGAGGAGATGCCGACGATCGTGCCGATGGTCGCCTACGAGGACCCCGCCACGGCGATCGATTGGTTGGTCCGTGCCTTCGGGTTCCGGGAACGCAAAGACCAGCGGATGAAGGACCGCGACGGGCGGATCACGCACGCCGAGCTGCGACTCGGGAAAGGCCGGGTCTTCTTGGCCACCCCGACACCGGACTACCAGAGCCCGAAGCATCACCGGGAGACGTGCGCGGCCGCGCGCAAGTGGTCTTCGGTCCCATGGGTCATCGACGGGCTGCTTGTCCACGTGGACGATGTCGATCGTCACTTCGCTCGCGCGAAGAGCGAGGGCGCGACCATGCTCTCCGATCTCGAGGACAACCCGGTCGGGCGGCTATACCGGGCCGAGGACCTCGAAGGGCATCGGTGGATGTTTCTCAAACCTCGTCCGTGATTTCATCCGATGGCCGGGGTGAGAACTAGCCTTTCGCGCCGCGTGCTCGAAGGAGATCCGCGATGGCCGCATGGCCTTTCTCCTTCGCGTCGTCCAACGGCGTGTGCCCGCCATCTCGGACCGCGTGGACGTCCGCGCCGTGGTCCAGGAGCATGCGGACGACGTCGAGATTCCCGTGCACCGCGGCCTTGTGGAGCGTCGTGTAATTCGCCTCGCTCCTGACGTTCGGGTTCGCCCCCGCCACGAGCAAGATCCGCACGACGTCCGCGTGGTCTCCCGAGACGGCCGCGTCGACCGCCGTGTTCGCGAACCGACTCGGTGGTTTGTGGTTCACGTCGGCGCCGTACTCGAGGAGGACCTTGACCGCCTCGGGATGACCGAAGAACGCCGCGAGGCCGAGCGGGTCGAAGCCTTCCTCCTTGTTCGCCTCGTTGACCCGGACGCGAGACTGCCCGAGGATCGTCTTCAGCCGGCGGGCGTTCCCGACCGTCGCGGCCTCATACAGGTTCAGCGCGTCTTCCGGCGTCCTGGCGAGCAGCAGCTTGACGACGTCTGACGCCCCGTAGAAAGTGGCGGTCAGGACGAGCGTGCCGTTCGGGGTTTTCATCCGGAGGAGCGGCGGATGGCGATCGAGGATCTCCTGGGCCTTCGCCAGGTCGTTCTTCTGCACCGCCTTGAGCAAGTCGTCCTCGTCCCCCATGGCCTGTCCCCCGAGAGCGGCCGGGAACGCGGTCGCGCGCCTATGAACGTTGCGCCGCTCAGGTGACGACCTGGGTCTCGCCGCACGAGGGGCACATGACCTCGATCGGACGGCGGCTCGTCGACAGGTCGATCGGTTTGCCGCAGCGGCGACAGGTGATCGACATCGGCGAGGTGGGCGCCGAGCGGACCGGCCCTTCGGGAGGCGGGGGCGGGACGGCCGCTTTGCCGCCAATCGGGCCGAAGCCGCCTCCGGATCGCCTCCACATCGCGATCACGGCGATCAGGAGCAGGACGAACAGCGCGCTGAGGACGATCGCAAAGACGGGGGCGCCGCCGACGTCCGTGGACCAGAACGAACTCCCGGTCGGGCCGACCTGGACCGTCTGGAACGCGCTCGCCCCGGTGTTCAGTTCATTCGCGAACACGAGCAGGCCTCCGTTCCCGGTGCCCGCGGGGATCGTCAGGAAGAGATCCGCGGCTGGGCCCGTGGTGATGGCCGTGGCCGAGGCCGACGCGGACGACAAGGACCAGCGGAACTGGCTCGGGAGCGACCCCGTGCCTTTCGCGGTCAGGGTGAGGTGCGCGTGGACTGTCTCGCCCGCGCCGTACGAGGTCCTGTCGAAGCTCAAGCCGAGGACGAAGCCGGCGGCCTGGGAGATCGTCGCCTGCGCCTGGGTGCTGTTCCCACGGTCCGTGGCGGTCACGTGGAACGTGTAGCTGCGGCTCGACGGGTTCGGGGTGCGGAACGAGAAGAAGGTCGCGCTCGTGGTCCCGGACAAGACGATGACCGCGTTCGTGTCGTCGACCTCGTACGCATACGAGGGGTTCGTGATGACGTGCGAGGAGACGCCGTAGAAGGCGCTGATTATCTCGCCAGGGTTGTAGTCGCCGCGGTCGAGGCTCAGGGCCATGTACGCCTGGGCGACCGTCCCACTCTGCTGGCCGGCCGCGACAGTTCCCTGGCCGTCGTCCACGGTCGCCTCGAAGCGCAAGGTGCCGGTGTAGCCGAGGGCGATCGGATACCGGAACGTGGCCCCCGCAGTCGTGGTCGTGTTCAGGAGTTGGAAGAAGAAGTTCCGGACGCGCCACACGTACGTGTAGTTCCCGGGCGCAGGCGTGCGGTACACGATCGCCTGTGCGGCCGCGGTGTCGCCGCTCAGGTACGACGACTTGTCGAGGACCACCGTGACGGTCATCGCCGCGGGCTGGATCGGATTCGGAGTCGGCATGGCGTTCGCGGTTGGAGTCATGGCGGCGAGGGCCAGAAGCCCGATCACGAACGCGAATGCGAGTGCACAGGCCCTCGATAGCAGGGCGGATGACATGCGGTGTCCCATCCCGGTGTCCGCAGGGAGAAACCCCGCGGACGGGGCGGCATCATGTCTGACCTACTTAATCATTTGGTCCGATGGATGTCCGACGGTCTTCGACCGGGATTTCCGGACGATGTTCCGGTTCGGATGTGGTCCTGGTTGGAACCGCAAGACCCACGTTCAGGATCCGACCGCGGGCGTCGCACCGCCACCTTGGAGGCGCGCGAACAGATCCTCCGCCCGCGCCCGCCACGGGGCCGCGTCGCCGCCGCGACCTTGGGTCTCATAGAGGCGCGCGATCTCCTCGTACCGAGTCGCGAGCGAGTACGGGTTCTCGAGTCGCGCGATCATCTCGACCGACTCGAGCAGATGTGCCTCCGCCTTCGTCCAGTCGCCGCGCTTCGCGAACACGAGGCCCAGGTTCGCCTTGGCCGTCGACAGGGCGACCGGATCGCCGATCGTCTCCGCGAGACGGACCGCGCGCTCCGCGCTCGCGGCCGCGGCCTCGACCGCTCCAAGCCGGAGGAAATTATCGACCGCGTTCGCTAGGGCATACGAGGCAAAGCGCACGTCCCCGGAGCCCAAGGCGATCTCCGCGGACCGCGCGAACGTCTCCGCCGCGGTCCGGGTGTCCCCTTCGAGGCTCGAGACGATCCCGAGGTTGATCTGGATCGCGGCGTCGTCCCTTGTGCCGCTCCGAACCGACGAAGCGGCTTCGAGGAGACGCGTCTTCGCGCGGGCGTGGTCCCCGCGCGCGATCAGGACGGCGCCGAGATCGGTCAGCGACCGGACTCGTTCGCGCGAGCCATGGGGCAAGAGGTCCGCGGCCCGTTCGAGGTGCCCCATCGCGGCCGGAAGGTCTCCGAGCTTCCGCTCGACGCCGCCAAGGGCCCGCAACGCTTCCCCCTCGACTTCCGGGACCGCGAGCGCCGAGGCCTCCCGGACCGCTTCCGCGAGGATCGTCCGGGCGTCCGCATACGATGCGAGTCGATTCGCGATCCGTCCGAGTTGGATGTGCGCCCGGAGGCGTTCGGCGGGCGTCCCGGACTTCGCGATCCGCTCGAGGACCGCCCGTGCCTCGGCGAACTTTCCCAGGAACATCTGCGTCTCCGCCAGGAGGGCGTCGAGCCTCGAATCCTGCGGAACCCGGAGCAGGGCGGCCTCCAGATCGCCGGCGCGGGCGCTCTCCGCGAACGCTGGTCCCACGTCGACGAGGCGGGCGACCGCGGCCCCGAGGTCCCCGGACTCGATCCGATGGTACGCCTCTTCGAGGACGTCTTGTCGGCTCGCCCAGTACGAGGCCGCGCGGACGTGGGCCTCCCGCCGCGAAAGGTCGCCCATCCGTCGGAGGAAGAACTCCTTCACGAGGTCGTGCAACAGATAGCCCTCGTCCCGATGGTGCAGGAGCGCGCGGCGCACGAGTCTCCGGAGCTGCGAGAGCGTTGCCCCGAAACTCTCCGGGGACCGCGCCGGGCGACGCAAGACAGCGAACGTGCGGAGGAGATCCTCCGAGGCGTCGTCGAGGTCCTCGAGGACCGTGTCGAGCACGTACCGCTCCGTCTCGACCGCTCCCGCGTCGAGGCCGCTCGCGGCGAAGAGTTCGAGGGCGAGCGGGTGTCCGCCCGTCGCGGCGACGACCCGGGGCACGTCGTCCGGTTCCAAGGAGGCCCCGCGGGATGCGAGCAGCTCCGCGGCGGATTCGTCGTCGAGGCCTTCGAGGCGAAGTTCGAGGACGCGGCCCATCGCGACGTCGGGCCGCTCGAAGAACGTCGGCTGCGTGCGAGTGGCGACGAGAATCTTTGCATCCGGCGGATGTTCGACGACCGCCCGGAGGAGGGCGTCGGCGGCCGGGCACGCATGGAGGTCATCGATCGCGAGGACGCAACCCGCGAGATCCTCCCGGAGGACCGCGATCACCTCGATCGGGTCGTACGCCGGGCGCGTGATGGCGGCCTTGAGCCGTCGGCGGTTCTGGTGGGCGAGGAAGTCGGCGAACGTACTCAGGAGGCCGTGTGCATCGTCGTGGGCGTACACGCGCCGCAGGAGCTTCGGCCGGCGTTCGTCCGCGAGGGCCCTCGCGAGGAGCGCGGACTTCCCGATCCCGGCGACGCCAATGACGACGGCAACGGCCCTCGAGTCGGAGGCGAGCCATCCCTCCAAGATGCGAAGCTCGTCCTCGCGGCCGAAGAACGTCCGGCTCGGGACCGGGGACGGCTTGGTGGGCTCCGGTCGGGGCACCTCGACGACGTCGGAGGCGAGGATCCGCTGGACGGCCTCGGCCTCCCGCAGGCCCGCGTGGCGCAACGCGTCGATTGCCTCGGCCCCGAGGACGGTTCGGCGACCGTCTGGCGCCGACAACTCGATCGTGCGGGCCCGCGCGTGCTCCCGCATTCGCCGCGAAATCTCTTGGCCTGCCGGCGTCAGCTCGTACACCTTCCGACGCGAGCGTGCGTTCGCGACGTGGGCCATCCGCTCCTGCACCTTGCCCGTCGACTTGAGTCGCTTCAACTCGAGCGCGACGTGCGCACGGCTCAACAAGAGCGCGTTCGCGATCCCGTCCTGGGTCATCTCGACCGGGCATTCGTACGAGTCCGCGTGACGCAGAAATCCGGAGAGGTGGACGAGAATCCTCTCTCCCACAGTGACACTGGGCAATCCCCCCGCCCTCTCAGGTGCGGATATCGAAGCGTCGTTACTTAACCGTGTGGGCCGCCGGTGCGGTTTTCCCGATTTTCTCCGGGCCGCCGCGGGGACGAGCGGCTGATCAACGGTCCCGCGAGAGCCGCTCGACGATTGCCGGCAACTCGTTGAGGTCCCGCGCTTCGGCGTCCGGTGCGGGGTCGGCGGGACCCCGACGAAGGGCGGCGCGGTTGACCCACACCGTCCGCATCCCGAGCCGCGAGGCGCCCTCCACGTCGGCCACGAGCGAGTCTCCCACGTGGATCACGTCGTTCGGTCGGACCCGGAGGGATTCGAGGGCCGCTTCGAAGATCCGGGGGCGCGGTTTGTACGTCTGCGCCGACTCCGACGTGATGACCGCGTCGAACCGAAGGCCGTTTCGTTTGAGGATGTCCAAGAGGAACTCGTGATCCGCGTTCGAGACGACGGCCCGCGGGACTCCATCCAACGCATCGAGGATTCGCGGGACTTCGGCGTACGCCTTCGCTTGCCGCCACAGGGCGACGAGGCGATCGACGTACGGGGCGGGGGTCGCTTCGATGCCGTACTCGCGGAACGTCTTCTCGAGGCTGTCCTCCGTGATCTGCGCCAACGTGAGGAACGGGGCGGTCTCCGCCGCGAAGAAGTGACGGTCCCACGTGGCGAGGAGGGCTTCGGCGTCGAGGCTCGGCCGCTGGTCCTCGCACACGGAGCGGGCGATACGGATCAGCACATCTCGTCCCGTGTCGATGAGGGTCCCGAACGCGTCGAACGTGATCGCGCGCACCATCGGTTCCTCCCGAGGACGCGGTCGCCCTTATCGCTTTCGACGGCGGCCGAAGTCGCAGAGCGACTCCACCGGACACTCGGCGCACGCCGGTTTCACGCGGCGACACAGGGTCTTCGCGTGGCGCACGAGGAGCGCGTGGTACTCCTGATACGTCATCAGGTCCCGGTGAACCTGTTCCTCGAAGTACCGTTGGATCGCGCGATATTCGCCGGTCCGGAAGAGTCCGATCCGGCCGCCGATCCGTTCGGTGTACGCGTCGACGACAAAGACCGGGTGGCCGCCGGCGTAGAGGAGGATCGAGTCCGCGGTCTCCGGGCCGACGCCACTCTGTGCGAGCAAGTCCGCGCGGACGACATCGGTGGGACGGGCGAAGTAACGAGTAAGATCGCCTCCGGAACGGTCGAGCAGATGACGGCAGAACGCTCGGAGACGAGCGGGTTTCGTTTGGTACAGGCCTGCGATCTGCACGTGTCGTCGGATGGCGGGCACGGGCGCTTCCGCGAGCGCCCGAACCTCCAAAAGACGAGCTCTCTTCAGATTTCGGATCGCGACCTCGACGTTCCGCCAGGAGGTCTGCTGCATGAGGAGTGCCCCGACGATCGCCTCGAAGGCCGTCTCGGCGGGCCACCAGTGCTGCGGTCCGTAGTAGTCGAGGAGGCGTTCGTAGACGGCTCGCGCCCGATCCATCTCGTCGCGGCCATGATGCTTCAGGGTTTGAGGATTGTCCGAGTTGCCACGGGTTTAAAGGTCCTCTGGCTATCCGGGCGCGTGAATCCGGTCGCAATGTTCGCCTCGATCGGCGGCGTGGACGAGCTTCTCTTCCGGGCGCTCAACCTCGCCGGCACGAACGCGACCCTGGACCTCCTCATGATCCTCATCACGACGCTCGGCGGCACGTACGTCCTCGCGCTCTTCGCCATCCCTCTGTGGTTGCGCGGTCAGCGGGAGGCGACGTTCGATTTCGTTCTCATCCTCGTCTTCACGGTCGTCGTCACGACGGCGATCAAGTACCTCGTCGACCGGTCGCGGCCGTGTGTCGACGTTTCGTTCGGGGCCCGGACCCTCCCCGGATACGGGTGTGCCACGGAGCCGGATCCGTCTCTCCCCAGCGGTCACGCATCCCGCGCGTTCGCCCTGGCAGGCCTCGTGGCCCTGCGGTTCCGATGGCGGGCCGGGAGCGCCGCCATGGCGTTTGCGACCCTCGTCGGCTTGAGCCGCGTCTACCTCGGTCTCCACTGGCCCTCGGACATCCTCGCCGGCGCGTTCGTCGGAATCGGAATCGCGGTCCTCGTCGAACTCGTGAGCCGACGCGTCGTCCTCTACCAGCGAATCCGCAAGTGGATCGTGGAACTCATCCCGCATTGGCCACGGCGCAAGACCGCCTAGGTCTCGCCGAGCAGGCCCTTCGCCTTCCCGAGCGCATCTGCGACCGCCTTGCCAAACGCGGCGGTCTGCTTCTCGGCCATCGCGACGAAGAACATCTTCCCCGAGACGCCGTGCACGCTAAGGATGCCGCTGTCCGAGGCGACCGTGATCCGGTTCGGGGCGTCCATCTTCATCGTCCCGTACATGACTTCGAGCGCCCCGAGCAGGGTCGCGGCCATCGTCGCGAAGTTGTCGACTTGGGCGTCGTCCGGGAGGACCCAGGCGACCGGCACGCCGGAGCGCGAGACGATTGCGGACATCTTCGCGCCCGTCCGGGAGTTGAAATCCGTGAGCAGTTTCCGGAGCGCCTCGACGGCCACGGGCACGCGACTCCCTCCGAATCGCCTCGCGATGCAGCCTTCGTTATTTAGCTCTTGTTCCGGGAAACATCGCGTACCTCCCCGGCTCCGGGAGCGTCACTCCGGCGAACTCGATCTCGAGGCTCGCCCTCGCCGCGTGCAAGTAGCCGTCGTGAAGTGCGTTTGACGGCAGCGATCAGCGGTCTAGAAGAGAACACCGCCGGAAGGCAGGTAGGACTCGAGCCGGACGATGTCCTTCGCGGCCATCCATGCCGTGAGGAACTCGACCTTGAGTCCGGCCCCGAACGCCGCCATGAGCGCGCCGCCGTTCAGGCCTGGGACCCATGCCGACACGGTCTTCATCCCGTTCTCGTGCGCCTTCGCGATTGCCGCGGACATCAGACCCGCGCTCAGCGAGGGGTCGTGAACGCCGCCGGGCCCGATCGCACCGTTCCCGCGGACCACGACGTAGCCCACGGTCTTGGCGCCCGCCCGCGCCTCATAGAACCGCGAACCCTTGGCGACCGTCACGAAGTAGCGTTGGTCGGCATCGCGGCGCGCCTCCCGGAGTCGGCGATCGAATCGTGCCGCTAGGTCGCGCGCCCGCTTGGTCGAGATTCCTGCGGGTCCGAGTTGTCGTAGCTCGACACCGCCATCGGCCGACTTCGTCGGCTTTCCCTCGACGAAGTACATGATCGTCCGCGGGTGCATTCCGAACTTCGTGTACAACGCCTGGGCGCGGAGGTCCAGGGAGGCCACCACGCAACGGACGGTCCCGAGCGGAGGACGGGGCGCGTCGAACGCGCGCGCGAGCACTTGCCGCCCGATCCCGCGGCTTTGCATCCCTGGTTTCCCGAAGAACTGCGCGAGGAAGTGCGTCTTCCCGCGCAAGATTGTGATCGCGTAGCAAACGATCCTCCCTCGGACGATGGCGACGTGGAAGCCATCCGGGTCCGTCGTGAGCGCGTGACGGAAGAACCGGACGAGGTTGCGGTGGCTCAGGTCTCGGAGCGAGGCGAGGCACAGGCGGGCGCAGGCGGCGAAATCGCCCGGGCGCGCGGGGCGGATGCGGGCCTCGAGGCGCGGCTTGGCCACAGGGCCGGATGGTCCACCGAATATTAGCGTGTCGCGTGAGCTCACCGGTGGTACAGGACGCTGTAGTACCGGTTCTCTTTCGCGGTCCGCTCGAGTCGACCGAAGATCGCGAGCTGGTATCCGCACTTCTTGCACTTGTTGTCCTTGTCGAGGTACCAGCCGGTGATGTCGAATCCGTACCGCTTAATCGCGACCGCGCCGCAGCCCGGGCAATACGTGTGCTCGAGCGGATGGCCCGAGACGTTCCCGATGTAGACGTACCTCAGGCCTTCCTCCTTCGCGACGGCGCAGTGCTTCTCGAGCGTCTCGACGGGAGTCCAGGGGAACTCCATCATCTTGTAGTCTGGGTGGAACCGCAGGAAGTGGATCGGGGTGTCGGGGCCGAGGTTGTCGTACACCCACTTCGACAGTTTTCGCGCGGCGTTGAGGTCGTCGCCGACTTGCGGGACGATCAGGTCCGTGATCTCGATGTGGATCTTCTTCGTGTCTCGGGTGTCGAGGAGCGTCTGGAAGATCGGATCCGCGTTCGGGATGTTGATGTACTTCCGGACGAAGTTGGTCTCGCCGGATCCCTTGAAGTCCACTGTGACACAGTCGAGGAACTTCGGCATCTCCGCCACGGTCTCTGGCGTATCGTAGCCGTTTGACACGAAGATGTTCAATAACCCGGCCTTGCGAGCCATCATGCCGATGTCCCGCGCGAACTCGATGAAGATGGTCGGTTGGTTGTATGTGTAAGCGAGGCCCTGGCATCCTTGTTCGAGGGTCATGCGAACGACGTCTTGCGGTTCGACCTCGATGCCCTCGACCTTGCGGCGCTGCGAGATGTCTGCGTTCTGGCAATATTTACACAGCCAATTACAACCAGTCGTCGCAATGCTGAAGATCTTTGACCCAGGCCGATAGTGCGAGACTGGTTTCTTTTCGATCGGATCGACGTGGCCCGTGATCACGCGGCCGTAGACGTAGAGCCATAGTTTGCCCTCGTGCACCCCGCGAATGCCGCATAAGCCTGCCTGGCCTTCGCCGATCTTGCAATAGCGGGCACACGCCGTGCACATGATCTTGTTCGTGCCCTCGACCGGCTTCCAGAGCTCGGCGACCTTCCCCATCGCCTTCCCCGGCGGCTCCCGGACATCGAGGATTTCCGGCTCCGAAATCATCGTCCGTCGGTACACTGGTCCCATCGGGTTAAAACACTTTGCGAGTGAACTATCGAATCCCGGAAGAACGGAAGTGTTCCCAGCCCTTCGCCAAGAGCGGTTCCCTCCCGGCTTTCGTCACCAGCATGTTCCCGCCAGTCGCGGCGACTTTGCCGATGACCGTGAGCCGTCGACGATCTCGCAGGGACGATTCCGAATACCGCTGGAGCACCGTCTGAATCGCATCGGGACGAACCGTCGCGATGAGTTCGTAGTCGCCTCCGTAGTACAGGACGAGCTCCTTGGCGACCGCGGGCGGGAGCGACGTAAGGCCCAAGTACCGAGGGAGCGCCGCCTCATCGATCTGGTACGAGAGTTTCGTCATCGAGGCCAGTTGGCCGAGGCTGGCCCCGAGCCCATCGGACAGGTCCATGCAGCTCGTGACCGCGCCGGACTCGGAGAAGAACATGCCATCCGTGATCCGCGGATACGGCCGCAAGAGCTGGTTCAGCGCCTCGGTCCGGAGGCCCGACGACTGCTCGAGCATCTTCGCGGCATGCCCGGCGCGGCCGAGGTCCCCCGTGACGACGATCGCATCGCCCGGCTTCGCCCCGGTCCGGAGCAGGATCCGCTCCTTCCGCACCCGGCCGAAGGCGGTGCCCGCGATCGCGAGGACGTCCGCTTCCTTCGTGTCCCCGCCGAGGACCGCGATCCCGAACTCCCGCACGCACTCCTCCATCCCGTTCGCGAGGCCCCGGAGGAACTCGACGTCGGTGTCGGGGGGCATCGAGAGGGCCGCGACGAAGCCGAGGGGACGCGCGCCCGCGGCCGCGATGTCGCTCAGGTTCACCGCGGTCGCATACCAGCCGATCTGTTGCGCCGTAGCCCCGGCCGGGATGTGCGTCTTCCGGTTCACGACGTCCGTCGTCACGACGAGGTAATCGTCCCCCCACTCGACGACGCCGCAGTCGTGCCCGAGGCCGATCGGTTGTCCTCGGTCGAAGATCCGCGCGAGGATGTCGATCGCGCCGCGCTCCCCAATGTCCGAGAGCCTCGCCACGGGAGTGGCATAGGGGCCCGCGATAAGAAGGCTCCGCGGCTCCCTCGATTGCCCGGGGCCGATGTCACTCGGCCGGTGGTTCCTCAGGCTGCCGTGGTCGGCGGCGCGCCCAGATCGCGACTGCGACGATTGCGACGATCACGGCGACGATCCCGGCGAGCAGGAGGGGATTGCCCAGGAGACCTCCAAGGAATCCGGCGGGGCGGACCGTGATGTTGCCCCAGAGGTTCCCATCTCCGTTGAACCGAGATCGGTAGACGAACGTGCCGGTCTGGTTTCCAACCGTGAAGTCGTATTGAAGATTGCCCCGGAACGTGCCAGAATCGGAGTAGCTCTCGTTCGCGTCGACGACCGAGTTGTCGTTGTAATCGATGAACCAGTTGTGGTTTCGTCCATCCAAGGACGTCAGGTTCAGCGTGACGTGTTCTCCGACCTCGACCTCGAGGTTCGGACCCGGGCTCGTCAGAGACGTATTCGAGAAGCCCCAGCCCGTGCTCCGATTCGCGTAGAGGTAAGTCGGGCTCCCCGCCGCTGTCGCCGAGGTCGCGAATCCGGCCGGAGCGAGCAAGAGGCCCGCGAGCACAACCGCGGCAAACGTTCGTCGATGAATTGTGGGCATCGCATCCCACCCCGGTGCGCCCCACGGGCCTTTCTTGGCGATAAAGACATCGGAGTGACTAGCTGCGACCTACAAAAACGATCATTGGGGGATACAGAACGTGCTCTGTTCCCAGCGAAGCGCGCAAAGAAAGAAGGCTCTGGGCGCGGTCGATCCGCGCCCGGTTCACTGGGGGGGCGGCGGAGGCGGCGTCTCCCGCTTGCCCATGCGTCGCCAGAAGAAGGCGGCGAAGGCGATGACCGCGACGATGATCAAGACGCCCGCGACGATCAGGAGCGTGTTCTGACCGCCCGGCAGCAAGGGGTTCGACGGCGGGCTCGCGGAGATCGTGATGTTGCCCCACATGGTGCTGAGGTCGTCACCCGGTCCCGCTGTCCGGTCGCTCCGATACTGGAACGTCCCCGTCCGGTTCGAGACAGTGAAATTCCAATGCAGTGCGGTCCCGAAGTTCGGCGACGTCGGCTCCGACCCGCTCGAGACGTTGTTGCCGTCGTAGTCGATGAACCACCGGTGGTTGAAGCCGTCCAGCGAGGTCAGGTTCAGCGTCACGTTGTCGCCCACGTACACGGTCAGCGGCGGGCCCGGGGTCGAGAGGCTCGTGTTCGTCAAGCCCCAGCCTCCGGCGCGGGTCCCGAACAACGTGATCGCAGTGTTCGCGGCCGCGGCCGGCGTCGAGATCGCCGAACTCGCGAGGAGGGCGGCCGCGATGCCCAAAGCCACGATGAATGCCGTACGCGGTTTTGACATCACAAGAATCCCATTCCTTCGGCGGCCGATGCCGCGGTCTCCGCGATAAAGTCATCGGTTGTTTTTTCATTTCCCGCGTCCAGAAACAGGCACTGGGCCACAATTGCGGCCCCCAATCTTCGGCCTCTGGAGTTCGCCTTCGACGCGTGCGGACGCGGCCCCGACCAGGGGCCGAGACCATCCTCGATGGAGAGTGCGGTGCGCGGGATTTGAACCCGCCTTATAGCCTTGGCAAGGCTATGTCCTAACCAGACTAGACTAGCACCGCGCGGCTCGCGCCATGTCGCGGACGGAGATAAGGGCTACGGCGACCCGCCCGCGGGCCCCGCGACATGGGGATTTTCGGGCGCGGCTTCGCCTACGCGCCTCGGCCACCGCTCACGAGGAACGCGATTCCGAAGCCCGCGACCGCGGACGCGATTCCGATGATCGCCATCTGGACGCCGCTTCGTGTCGGCCTCCCGATCGTCGTCCGCGCCTTCCACCAACCGATCAGGAAGAGAGTGATCGTGCTCACGATGAGGGAGACCACGACCCCGAGGAGGATGTCTTTTCCGATGATGATGAACGGGATGAGCGGGACGAGGGACCCCAGGATCGCGGCGACGCCCACCAGGATCGCACTCTTCCGGGCCTGGGTCTTCTCGACGGGCGCGAGGTTCAGCTCGTGGGCCATCATGAGCTCCAACCACGCCTTCGGCTTCGAGGTGATCTTCTCGACCAGTTCGTCGAGCTCCGGCCCGTGAAAATCCCAGCGCTCGAGGATGTCGCGGACCTCCTGCCGCTCCAGGTCCGGCAGCTCCACCATCTCCCGCCGCTCTCGCTCGACCTCGGCGAGGTAGTGATCCCGACGCGCGAGCGTCGACGTGTACGCCACCGCGCCCATCGAGATGGACTCCGCGAAGGTCGCCGCGAGGCCGCCCGCCAGGATGATCGTGATCGGGTCCGACAGGTTCCGCGACGCGACCGCGACGCCGAGGATGACGCCCAACACGTTGACGAGTCCGTCCTGGCTGCCGAGGATGAAATCGGACAGGAGGCCGGGCTGTGCGTGCTTCTCCGCGAGCGTGTCTTCCTCGATCTTCCGCCAGAATGCGAAACGCGTCGCCATCTTGCCCGCACCCTAAGGGGCGGTCGGATTTGACCGTTGCGCTCGACGCTCGGATTCGGCCTGCGGGTCCCGCTCCCCGGAGAAACGGACGAAGGTTTTTCTAAGCACCTCACGATGCGCGCGCCCGATGGCGGTCGCGGCCCTCCCGTCGCTCCTGACGGAGGTCGAGACCGCGGTGGGCGCCTCCCGGCTCGAAGCCGTCGAAGCGGCGATCAAGGCGTTCCGCGCGAAGGCCCCACCGCTCGAGCTCGTCCGCGCCGCGGCCCGTGGAGTCGCCTTGCATTACGATCGCGCGTCCGGGGTGGCGCCGCGAAGCCTCGCGATCCTCGGCGCGGCGGCGAATCTCACCACCGTGATGGAACCCCGCTACCAAGTCCTCCCGGTCCTCCAAGCCATCGCCTATGCCGCGTCCGAGAAGAAGCCGGCGGCACCCGCAAAACCGCCTCTCATCGTATCGGGCGAGGTCACACATCTCGGGCGCTCGTTCCTCTTCGCGGTCCGAGCGGGCGACGTCGCCGAAGCGGAGTCGATCTTCCTCGGGATGGTCGACGAAGGCTGGGAGCGCAAGATGGCGGGAGACATGCTCTTCCGAGCGGCGCTCGAAGACATGGGCGAGGGCGGTCGAAAGCTGTTCCTCTCGGTCAAGTCGTGGCAACTCGCGCGCTCGCTCGGGTTCAAAGGGGCCCGCACGATCTTGCGACCCGCGGTCGACTATCTCGTGAAAGGCCCGCGGGATCGCACCGCCTACGAGACGATCCTCGCGGTCCTCGGGAAGCAGTGGGTCGACCTCGAGGCGCTTGCGTCCGGTGGGCGGCCGTTGGACGAGCCCGGGCGGAAACGAATGCACCTGATTGTGTCGGCCCCGAGCGATGCGGCTTGCATCGACGCGACCCTGGCATTGCTTCGGGATGGATATGCAGCCTCGGTCCTCGCGGAAGGGCTCGTTGTCGCGGCGGCCCGAAGGCTCCTGACCGCGAAGGGCTACGATACGGAAGCCGCCCGTCGGTTCTTGTTCGCCCATGCGTCGCGGTTCGTCCTGAATTTCAGCCGGACGAGTGAGCGCCTGTATGTCCTTTTCCAGGCCGCCCTCCGCGTTCGCTCCCCGGAGCCGAAAGTCTATGGGGACGTCGACGAGGAGACGGTCGTGAGCAAGCTCGATGTCATCGCGAACCTGGGATCCCGGGACTCCCCCATGGCCAACGAGGGATTCAATCTCCTCCTCGCGGACGCGTGCATCACGGAGTTCGTCGCGACGAAAGCGGCCCCAATTGTCCTCGCGCTCGCGCGGATGACCGAGGCGTCGCCGAAGGATCAGAGGGCGTACAAGTCGTGGGCCCCGCTCTTCTCGCCGTGATCACTTCTTGCTGAGTTCCTGACCGATCAACGCGAAGTGGGCGAGGAGCGATTCGATTTGGATCCGCTCGCTGCTCCCCTCCGTGAGCCGGAAGTCCGTCTCCCCGATGCGGTCGAGCAGACGCACCTTGGATTCGTCCGGAATGTTCAGGTCGAAGACGGTCCGGTGGAGCTGGCGGACGATGTCCTCGCCGGACAGCCCGTACTCGATCAACAGCTTGTCAAGGACTTCCCGAGCCCGGAGGAATTCCCCCTCGAGCGCTTTCTCGATGAGCGCCTTGACCTCTTCGGGTCGGATCGTGCTCGAGACCTTGTACAGGACGTCCGCGTCGACCGTCGAACCGAGGGAGGCGGCGACCTGCAACGCGTTCACCGCGCGTCGCATGTCCCCTTCCGCGACGTAGACGAGGGCCTCCATCCCGTCGTCCGTGATCTTGAGCTTCTCCGCCTTCGCGATCCGTCCGATGTACTCGGCGATCGCCGCCGGCTTCAGCGGGCGGAACCGGAAGACCGCCGTGCGCGACTGGATCGGCTCGATGAGCCGCGACGAGTAGTTGGCGGACAGGATGAAGCGGGACGTCTTTGAATACGTCTCCATCGTACGCCGCAAGGCCGCCTGGGCGTCCGCCGTCAGGTTGTCGGCCTCGTCGAGGAAGATGATCTTGAAATTCGTCCCGCCGAACGGCGCGAGCCGCGCAATCTCTTTGACTTTCGTCCGCACGGTCTCGATGCCGCGCTCGTCGCTGCTGTTCAGTTCGAAGTAATTCTGGCGCCAGTCCTCGCCGAACATGTCGCGGGCGAGGGCGATCGCACACGTCGTCTTGCCGGTGCCCGCGGGACCCGCGAAGAGGAGGTGTGGCAGGTTTCCCGTCTTCGCGTAGGCCTTGAGGCGCTCGACGATCTCCTCCTGGCCGACGACCTCGTCCAGGCTCTTCGGTCGATACTTCTCGACCCAAAGTTCCTTCATCGCCGCCCCAACGCGCGGCGAATCCGGCGGATGCGTAATAAGGCTTTGGCGGGGACCGAGCCGAACCTACTCGATGGCGATGTCCAGGAAGTGCGCGACCGCGGCGATCGGGTTGATCAGCGTCGTCGTCGCCCCGCCGGCGAAGAGGAGGCCGACCGCGTGCCGGCCTTCGTCGACGACGAGAGAGCCGCTGTCGCCGCCCTTCGACAACAGGTCGCTCACGATTTGCTCTCGGAAAATCGCGCTCGGCCCGCCGTAGTCCACCTCGACGACCGCATCGATGGCCGTGATCCGTCCTGCCGTGACGCCGGTCGTGCGCCCGCTCTTGCGGACTCGCATCCCGATGTCCGGTTCCTTCGTCCCGCGGACGCGACCGATGC
>Ga0209157_1000532_pt1 | contig 32439 bp, 38 predicted proteins | sample GraSoiAngelo_135_FD_185892 | JGI IMG/M metagenome (GOLD analysis project Ga0209157, IMG submission 185892) | Grasslands soil microbial communities from the Angelo Coastal Reserve, California, USA - 14_0929_05_40cm (SPAdes) (version 2) | ecosystem: Environmental > Terrestrial > Soil > Grasslands ...
GATTCGCCTCGTCAACGAGGCCTCGATGCCGCACTCGATCGACTTCCACGCCGCCCGGATCCCGATGAACAGAGCGTTCCGGACGATCCTGCCGAAGGACTCGCTCTCGTTCGAGTTCAGCGCGCGCGATCCCGGCGCCTACCTTGTGCACTGTGGCACGCCGCCCGTGCTGCTGCACCTGATGCAGGGGATGTATCTCCCGATCATCGTGGACCCAAAGGGCGGGTGGCCGGGCAAGGTTGACAAGGAATTCGTCATCGTGCAGAGCGAGTTCTACGTGCAGGGCGGCGACAGCGCGCTGCCTGGCCAGGCCGATTGGAAGCAGGCGCTCGAGCGCGAAGCGAGCTACGTCGTGTTCAACGGGCGGGCATTCCAGTACCAGGACCACCCGCTGCAGGTTGACGTCGGCGACCGTGTCCGCCTGTTTGTGGTGAGCGCAGGGCCCAGCTTCACGAGCGAATTCCACATCGTCGGCACCGTGTTCAACAAGGTGTACCCGGACGGCAACCCGGCCCACGCGCTCTCGAGCGTGCAAACCTGGGGGGTCCCGGCGGGTGGCGGGGCGGTGTTCGAGACCGTGTTCGACAAGGACGCGAGTGGCGAGGGCGTATACGCGTTCGTGACGCACGCCTTCGCTGACGCCGCCAAAGGCGCGGTCGGCCTGATTCGCGTCGGCGCTCCGCCGCAGACCGCGGCGCTGGCGCACTAACAGCCGAGCGCGGCGCCTGGGGCTTCTCGGGCGCCGCGCTGTTTTAACGGGGTCAGCGGCGGCCCCGGGCCGGTCCCTCCCTTGGAGCCAGCGTCCCCAGCCGCGGGGAATCATGACGACGTCGCCGAGGACGATGCGAGCAGCGGGCCCTGCTTGATGCGTAAGACGTGCGGACGGGCCAGTTGGTTGCCCTCAGATCGGAACGGTCAGCACAGCGCACGGAGCCCGGGCGAGCAGACGCGCTGCGATGCTCCCAGTCTCTTGGCCGTTGGTGGGGCCGCCGCGGTGGTGGCCGAAAACCAGCAACTCGATCCCCATGTCGCGCACAACATTGAGGATCTCCGCCACGGGATCCCCCTGACGGACGATCACCGGGTCGGCGAGGGAGAGGGTGGTGGTGCCGGATCCAGCGGTCTCGCCCCAGCGCCCGCTCAGCTCTCCTGCCGAGGCGAGTGACGCCGTAGCGCAGCCGGACCAGCGCTCGACGCGGACGCTCAGTACCTCGCTGCCCGGCAGCTGCCCAATGGCCCTGGCGGCGCCCAACACGTCACCTGAGTCTGGCCCGCCGTCAATCGCTGCCAGAACTCTCCCGAGGCCGGCTCCACCGGGGGCTACGACGAGGCAGGGCACGCGGGCGCGCTGCACGGTGCCTTCGAGGGTGTTGCGGGGGTCCCGCGGCAGCACGATCAGGTCAGCCCGCTCCCGGTCGGCGGCGCGCACGATTTCGACGGCTGGCACTCCCTGCGGGTCGCGCCAAGGCACGGCGATCTGCGCTTCGGCGGCGGTGGCCAGCTGCACGGCGGTGCGCAGCGTCCCGCCGTGGGGTAAGGCCGGGTCGACCGCCACGAGGATCTTGCGGATTCGCATGGTTCCAGCGTAACCGTTCGGTGTTGAAGGGAGCGTGAATCCCGCGTGAGGAGATAGCGCGTGCGGAGAAAACCGGCCTTCAAGTCCAGACGACCCCGGGAGAGCGCCGGCGAAGGGGCGCGCGTGCGGCGCCGCTTCGAGCGCTTGCTGTCGGCCGGCGTAGCGATCTTCTCGCAGCACTCCCTCGAGCGCGTGCTGCAGCAGATCGTGGACTCGGCGCGGGAAGTCGTGGGCGCGCGCTACGCCGCGCTCGGGGTGCTCGGTCCAGACCGCCAGTCGCTAAGTCAGTTCGTGACGTCCGGCCTTTCCCAGGCGGCGCGCGACCGAATCGGCGACCTGCCGCAGGGTCGCGGCTTGCTCGGCCTGGTCATCCGGGAGCCAAAGCCGATCCGTTCGGCGGACATCAATCGCCACCCCAAGCGCTATGGCTTCCCGCCCCACCATCCGCCGATGAAATCCTTCCTCGGGGTGCCGATCCGGAGCCGGGGGGAGGTGTTCGGCAACCTGTACCTCACGGAGAAGATCGGCGCCAAAGAGTTCGATGGGGAAGACGAGGCGATCACGGTGCTGCTCGCGGCGCACGCGGCGGTCGCGGTCGAGAATGCGCGCCTGCACGACGAGAGCCAGCGGCTCGTCGGCCAGGTGGAGGCGATGCAGCGGCAGCGGGATCTGTTCTCCGCGATGATGAACCACGAGCTGCGGAACGCCCTCACGGGGGTGTATGGGTGGGCCGAGCGCCTAGTGCGCGGTAAGTCGCCCGAGCAGCACGCGCGGGCGGCGCGCGAGGTGTACGAGGGTGCCGAGCACACGATCTCGCTGTTGAACAACTTCCTCGACTTGGCGCGCCTCGACGCGGGGAAGGTCCGGCCGGTCTGGCACGACGTCGAAATCGCCGCCGCGGTGCAGCGGGCGATGGCGGGCATCGAGCCCGCGGCCGAGGCGAAGCAGGTCCGGCTCCTGACCGAGTATTCCAACGGCACCGCGACGCTGCGGACCGACCCTGTGCGCCTCGAGCAGATCCTCGTCAACCTGCTCTCCAACGCGGTGCGACACAGCCCCCCGGGCGAGACGGTCGCCGTCCGCGTGGAGCAGGGCCGCTCGGACTTGCGGTTCCGGGTAGTCGACCACGGGCCCGGCGTCCCGCCCGAACTGCGGGCGCGCATCTTCGAGCCGTTCGAGCGCTTCGATCCGCACTCAGGGCTCGGGACCGGGCTCGGCCTCCCCGTGTCGCGCCGCTTAGCCGAAGTGATGGGGGGGCAGCTGGCCGTCGAAAACACGGTCGGGCGGGGGGCGACCTTCACCTTGACCCTACCGCAGCGGCCACCCGACGCCACCTGAAGATTCCTTCACCGATTCTTTAGAATCAGTTCAACGCCTGCTACGTAGTGTCCGACCCATGAAAATCCTTGTAGTGGAAGATGATCGGAAGGTCGCCGGCTTCATCGAGCAGGGGCTGCGCGAAGAGGGGTACGCGGTGGACGTCGCGCCCGATGGCGACGAGGCGACGACCCTGGCGCACGTCTACGACTACGACCTCGTGGTCCTGGACGTCATGCTGCCGAAGAAGAACGGACTGCAGGTCGCGGCGGAGCTGCGGCGCGAGGGGCGCAAGACGCCGATCCTGATGCTCACTGCGCGGGACACCACGGAGGACGTGGTGCGCGGGCTCGACGCCGGCGCCGACGATTATCTCGCCAAGCCGTTCAAGTTCGACGAGCTGCTGGCCCGTGTGCGCGCGCTAATCCGGCGTGGCGGCGCGAGCCGGACCGAGCTGCTGACTTATGGGCCCGTCGAACTCGACCGGCTGAAGCACAAGGTCAGGGTCAAGGGCAAGAAGCTCGAGCTCACGCCCAAGGAATTCCAGCTACTCGAGCATTTCCTGCTCCGGCCGGAGGAGGTGATCCGGCGCACCGAGCTGCTCGAGAAGGTGTGGGATCTCCACTTCGACCCCGAGAGCAACGTCGTCGACGTCCATGTGGGCAATCTGCGGCGCAAGCTCCAGGAGTCCGCGGAGCTTGAGCTGCTCCACACTGTGCGGGGCGTTGGGTTCCGGCTCCAGTCCCCGGATCGGGAAGAGGAGTGACCCGGTCGCTGCGACGCACGCTCGCCGTCCGGTTCGCGGCCACCATGGGCGTGGGCCTGGTGGTGGCGGCAGGGGCGGCGTACGCCGCGGCGCTCGGCCCCGCCGTCGGCATGCACCGCGAGCTGTTGCTGGTGCTGGGGGGCGTCGTGCTGGTGGGGACCGGTGCCACTTTGGTCGGAGCGTGGTGGCTCGCGGGCTCGGCCGTCCGGCCGGTATACGAGATCACCGAGCAGGCGACCCGCATTGAAGCGGGCACGCTCGGTCAGCGGATCGAGGCGCACGCCGAGACCGACGAGTACCGGGGATTGGTCGCGGTCTTGAACCGCATGCTCGAGCGCATCGACGCGGCCTTCAAGAACCAGCGCCGGCTGACGGCGGACGTCAGCCACGAGCTGCGATCACCGCTCACGGCGCTGCGGGGCGAGATCGAGGTGGCGCTCCGCGCGGAGCGGAGCCCCCGTGAGTACCAGCGCGTGCTGCGCAGCGGTCTCGAGGAGATCGACCGCCTCACCGCGATGAGCGAGGACTTGCTCCTCATCACCCGCGCGGCCGCCGGCTTGCTCGGTGCGCGTCGCGTGCCCACCGACGTGAACGCTCTGATCCGCCGCGAGCTCGAGGGGTTGCGTGGCCGGATCGAGGAGAAGGCGCTCGTCCTGCGCACCGAGCTCGATCCCAGGCTCGGCGGTGTGGCGCTTGATCCCGGGCTCATCGGGCGCCTGATCGAGGAGCTGCTGGATAACGCGGTCAAGTTCGCCCCGCACGGCGGCAACGTCGTGGTCGCCACGAGCGCCGCCGCAGGAGGCCTGCGTCTCGCGGTCGAGAACTCCGGCCCACCGCTGGCCGAGGATGAACTGGCGCATCTGTTCGAGCCGTTTTACCGCGCGGACCAGGCCCGCACCCGGGGGACGGGGACTGGGCTCGGGCTCGCGGTCGCCGCCGCGGTGACAACCCTGCATGGTGGCGCAATCGGGGCGGTCAATGTCCCGAGCGGCGGCGTGCGGCTGGAGTGCGAGTTGGTCGGCGCGAGTCATGCGAGGCACGCGGCGTGAGCAAGGGCGGCGAAGCCGTGGACCGAGACACGATGGCGGCGGCGAAGGCGAGCTACGATCGCTGCTGCGTGGCCCCGGGCTTCTTCGAGGACTTCTACCGTAACTTCTTTGCCCGCTGCCCCCAGGCGAGGTCGATGTTCGCGCGAACGGAGTTCGAGCGCCAGCATAAGCTCTTGCGGCATGCGTTCGGCCTGCTGCTCATCTTCCCAAAGCAGCCGGCGTGGGAACCAACGATCCTGAGCCGGGTCGCCGAGCGACACAGTCGGCGGGAGCTCGACGTGGATCCCTCGCTCTATCCGCCATTCATCGACGCGCTGATCGATACGGTGCGCCACTGCGACCCGGACTTTGCGCCGGCCGTCGAGGATGCGTGGCGGAAGACGGTGCGAAAGGGCGTGGAGTACATGCAGGCGAAGTACTGAGGAGACTTGAGATGGTCGTCGGCTACCTGCTTCCAGTGATGGTGGGCGGGGGATTGGTAATCGGGCTCGCCGCCCGCTTCGTCTTCGCGGCTCCCGCCGTCGGCCAGTGGGTGTTCCTGGGTGCGCTGCTGATGGGCGGCGGCCCGCTCGTCGTTCAGACGCTTCGTGGCATGCTGCGGGGACGCTTCGCCGCGGACATCGTCGCGATGCTCGCCATCGTCACGGCGCTCGTCCTCGGGCAGTACTTCGCAGGTGCCGTCATCGCCCTGATGCAGTCGGGAGGCGAAGCGCTCGAGGGGTATGCCATGGGCCGGGCCTCGCAATCGCTCGAGGCGCTGCTGGCGCGTGCTCCCAAGGTCGGCCGCCGGTTCCGCGGCGAGCAGGTGGAAGAGGTGCCTGTGAGCGCCATCGGCGTCGGGGACCTGCTGCTGGTCCGCCCCGGGGATCTGGTGCCGGTCGACGGCGAGGTGACCGAGGGGATTTCCGCCGTCGATCGGTCCGCGCTCACCGGAGAGCCGCTGCCGCTGCATGCGGCCCGGGGAACGGTCCTGCTCTCGGGGAGTCTGAACCTAGACGGGGCCCTGCGCATGCGGGCCGTCCGCGCCGCCGGGGAGAGCCAGTACCAGCAGATCGTGCGCCTCGTGGAGCGGGCCCGCCGGGAGCGGCCGCCGATTCAGCGGCTCGCCGATCGCTTCGCACTGTGGTTCACGCCCCTCACGCTCGCGATGTGCGGCGTGGCGTGGTTCGTCACCGGCAGTGCCACCAGCGTGCTCGCGGTGCTGGTGGTGGCGACGCCCTGTCCCCTCATCCTCGCGACGCCGGTGGCCGTCATCGCAGGGATCCCTCGTGCCGCGGACCTGGGGGTCATCGTCAAGACCGGCGCGGCGATCGAGCAGCTGGGCCGGGCGCAGGCCGTCGTGTTCGACAAGACGGGGACCCTCACGCTGGGCCATCCGATCGTGGAGCGCGTCCAGGCGTCGGACGGGGTGGCGCCCGATGAAGTCCTCCGGTTGGCTGCCGCCGTCGAGCAGCTATCCTCGCACCATCTCGGCAAGGCGGTTGTGGACGCGGGCCGGCGGCGGTTCGGCTCGATCGGAACGGCCGCCGAGTTCCATGAGACTCCCGGCTCGGGGGTCGCGGGGCTCGTGGACGGACACGCGGTCGCAGTCGGGTCGGCCGGGTTCTTCGCGGGACGTGGGATCGCCGTGCCGCCCCGGCCGGACGACCACACCACGGCCTTCGTGAGCGTCGATGGTCGCCTGGCCGGCGCAATCGAATTTGCCGACCGGCTCAGGCACCAGGTGCCGTCATTGCTGCAACGTCTGGCAGTGCTGGGGGTGACCGAGACGGTGATGCTGACCGGGGATAGAGAAGCGAGCGCCGAGGTGATCGCGGCGCAGGCCGGCATCCGCACCGTGCGGGCGAACCTGCTCCCGGCGGACAAGGTGGCCGCCGTTGAGGAATTGAAGCGTCGCTACGGCACGACGGTGATGGTGGGTGACGGGATTAACGACGCGCCGGCGCTGGCCGCGGCGACCGTTGGTATCGCGATGGGGGCCCACGGCACCGCGATCTCGGCGGAAGCGGCGGACGTGGTGCTGCTGGTGGACGACATCGCGCGGGTGGGTGACGCGATGGCGATTAGCCGGCGGATGCGCCGGATTGCGCTTCAGAGCATCATGGTGGGGCTGGGCGCGAGCTTCGTGCTGATGGTTATCGCGAGTCAGGGCCTCCTGGCGCCGCCGGTCGGCGCGGTGCTGCAGGAGGGGCTCGACGCCGCGGTGATTCTCAACGCCCTGCGAGTGCGGTGACGATGACGTCGGCCGCCCCGCTCCGACTCGCCACCTCGCCAGGTGAGGTCCGCCTCCGGGACGGTAGGTACGTGCGGGTCCGGCCGATCCGACCCGAGGACCGGGACCGCCTCCGCGTCGGGTTACATCAGCTGTCCGCCGCGTCGCGCTACCACCGCTTTCTCGCGGCCCTCTCCGAGCTGTCGGCCGAGCAGCTGCGCTACCTCACCGAAGTCGATCAGGTGAACCACTTGGCGTGGATCGCCCTCGATCCCGCCCTGGCGGGGGAGCCCGCGGTAGGTGTGGCCCGCTGCATTCGGGTTCCGGAGGATCCCGCCATGGCCGAGGTTGCGGTCACCGTGCTCGACGCGTACCAGGGCCGGGGTCTAGGCACCCTGCTGCTCGGTCTCTTGAGCCGCTCGGCGGCCGCGCAGGGGATCCGGACCTTCCGCGCGTACGTGCACGAGGATAACGACGCCATGCTGCGCATCTTCCGTGATCTTGGCGCGAAGGTCGGGCGGGCCGATGTCGGCGTGTGCCAGCTGGACATCCCCGTGCCGGAAGATCCCGACATACTCCCCGATACGCCCACCGGGCGTGTGTTCAAGGCCGTCGCGGCTCGCGTTGGCGCGTAGGAGCGCGCGCCCTCACGCACCTACGGCGACCGGTTCCGCCGCCACTTCGACCACAACCGGGATGCCCTGCCGCACGCTCTCCGTCACGATGCAGAAGTCCTCGAACAGCTCGAGGCACCGGCCCATCCGGTCGCGGTCGCCGGGGGCCACCTCCGGCGCGAGCTTCACGCGAATCGCGCCGACGCGGAGGCGTCCTCGCTCGTTGCGCACCACGGTGCCCTCGACGGTCGCCCGCAGCTCTTCCACTTCAATTCGGGACTTTCGCAAGCAGAACAGGAGGCTCGCGCCCAGGCAGTGACCGATCGCCGCCGCGAGGAGCCGGGCGGCATTGGGACCCCGACCCGCTCCCAGCGGCGGCGGTTCGTCGAGCAGGAGGTCGGGCACGCCCTGCTGCCCGAAGTCCACCGTGAAGGCGTACCCGTCCTGGAGAGTGAGCGCGAGGGCGAAGCGCTCGGCTTCCTTAGCGGCCGTCACCGGGGCTGTCCCTGGCCGACGGGCGCGCCCTTCGGGGTGACCTTGCAGGTCGAGATACCGAACACCGCATAGGCGGGGCACCAGCCCACCAGGCCGGTCACCAGCGGCACGAAGCCGAGGACCTTGACGACCAGTCCGAGGGTGCCGCCGACGACCCCGGCCCAGCCGAGGTATAGAAGGACCACGCCGAGGACGATCCGCAGCGCGCGGTCCCAGGCCGGTTCGTTGATCAACGACGTCATGGTTGGTCTCCCTGAGTGAAGGGTTCGTTCCAAGAACGTCTGAGCTCGTGGAGCTGCTGTGAAGCGCGATTGAAGCTCCCTTCACGCGAGACCATGAAGGCCTCTTATGGCAAATCGCGATATAGCCATATGACGGTGTAGCGATGTTGCGGCCGTGATCCGAACCCGCGAGGCATTGCCCGCATGAAGCGCATCGTCATTCTCGGCGCCGGCACTGCCGGCACGATCATGGCCAACCGGCTGAGCAGGCGCTACGGGGGGGACCCGGACGCGCCAGACGTCAGCATCACCGTCGTCGACCAGGACGACGAGCACGTGTACCAGCCCGGGCTGCTCTTCGTCCCCTTCGGCACCTACCGCCCCGAGCAAATCGTCAAGCCGCGTCGGAACTTCTTGCCGAAGCGCGTGAGGTATGTGTCGAGCGCCATCCATCACGTCGCCCCCGAGGAGAACCGCGTGTACCTGGAGAACGGCGACCCGCTCGACTACGACGTGCTGGTGGTGGCGACGGGCAGCCGCGTCGTGCCGGAGGAAACGGAAGGCCTCACCGGGCCGGGGTGGCGCGACAAGATGTTCGACTTCTACACACCTGTGGGCTCCTCCTCGCTCGGGCGAAAGCTCCGGACCTGGCCCGGGGGGCGCCTCGTCATCAACATCGTCGAGATGCCGATCAAGTGCCCGGTGGCGCCCCTTGAGTTCGCGTTTCTCGCCGACGCGTTCTTCACGAAGAGGGGGATGCGCGACAAGGTCGACCTCGTCTACGTGACGCCGCTGGACGGCGCCTTCACGAAGCCGGTCGCGTCTCAGGCGCTGAGCCACCTGCTCGGCGACCGCAATATCCGTCTGGTGACCGAGTTCAGCACCGGCCGGGTGGACGGCACGGCCGGCGAGCTCGTCTCCTGGGACGAGCGGGTGGAGCCGTTCGACTTGCTCGTGACGGTGCCCCTGCACATGGGCGCCGAGTTCGTGGGGCGCTCCCCTGGGCTCGGCGACGACATGGGGTTCGTGCTCACCGACCCCGCCACCCTGCAGGCGAAGGTGAGGCCGAACATCTTCGCGTTGGGCGACGCGACCAACGTCCCCGCCTCGAAAGCGGGGTCCGTGGCGCACTTCCAGGCCGAGATCCTGACCGAGAACGTCGTGGCGTATCTCGCGGAGCGGGAGCTCCCAGCGTCCTTCGACGGGCACTCCAACTGCTTCATCGAGACCGGCTACGGCCGCGGTCTCCTCATCGACTTCAACTATGACGTGGAGCCGTTACCGGGGAAGTTCCCGTTCGCGTTCGGGCCGCTTTCGCTCCTCAAGGAGACGCGGCTCAATCACCTCGGGAAACTGCTGTTCCGCTGGATCTACTGGCACCTGCTCCTCCCCGGGCGCGACCTCGTCGGCATCCCGACGCGGATGTCGATAAAGGGGAAGCGCCGGCCGCAGCCAGCGGCGGCCGGGCCGGGGCAAGAGCGAGAGGTGGAAGGCGCGATAACGGCCGCTCGGGCCCGAACCATAGAGGAGGATGCACCGTGACGACCATGACGCTAGCCAGCAAGGACCTCGAGGTCGACGCCGAAGGGTTCCTCGCGCATGCGGAGCAGTGGGACGAGAGCGTCGCTCGGGCCATCGCCAAGGATGCGGGCATCGAGCCGTTGACCGATCGGCACTGGCTCGTGATCAAGTTCATGCGCGAGCGGTTCCTGACGGCCGGCACCGCCCCGTCGATCCGCACGCTCGGCAAGGAATCCGGCGTGCCCATCAAGGAGCTGTACCAGTTGTTCCCGAAGGGGCCCGCGAAGCTCGCCGCCAAGATCGGCGGCATTCCCAAGCCCAAGGGGTGTATATGACCACGACCGCATTGGCGCCGGAGGAGCTGCTCCTCGAACAGCGGAAGCCCGAGGGGATCACGAAGGTCTCGATCATCGTCTCCAAGGGGACCTTGGAGGGCATCTACCCGGGGCTCATCATGGCGAACGGAGCCCGGATGGAAGGGATCGACGCGAACCTGTTCTTCACCTTCTTCGGCATGGACGCCATCACGAAGCGGAAGATGGACAAGGTGAAGGTCGCGACGGTCGGGAACCCGGCGCTGGGCGTGTCCGCCCTGCTTGGCATCATTCCGGGGATGTCGGCGTTCGTCACCCGGCAGATGGCGAAGAAGATGGAAGAGCTCGACATCCCGCCGATTCCCGAATTCATCCAGCTGATCGCCGATTCAGGCGCGAAGCTGTACGCCTGCAAGGCGTCGGTGGACATGTTCGGCCTGACGCAGGAAGACTTCGTGGACACGCTCGAGGGGATCCTCACCGTCGGCGAGTTTTACGAGAAGGCCGCCGGCGGCCAGATCATCTTCACGTGATCACGGACACGCGCATCAGCGCCGAGGTGTTGAGCCGCGCCGCGGCGGTGATCCGCTGTCTCGGGCACCCGTTGCGGCTGCGGCTGCTCGAGGCCCTGGAGGCGGGGGAGAAGACTGTCTCGGAGCTCCAGGAGTACGCCGGCGTGGCGCAGCCGATGGTGTCGCAGCACCTCATGGTGCTGAAGGCGCACGGCGTGGTGGATCTGCGCCGCGCCGGGCCCTTCGCGCACTACTCGATCGTGGAGCCGAAGGTGAAATCGATCCTGGAGTGCATCCGCGCCGGCCAGTGCGGTGGCGCGAGTCAAGAGACATTGCGGGACGCGTAACGGAGCGGAGAGGGGAGACTATGGTGGAACAGACTCCGGAGGGGCTCGAGCGCGTGCTGGCGGCGATTCGCTGACGGAACGGACTAGACCAAGGAGGACTTGATGTCGCACGTGACCACGAGCTGCCCGCTCTGCGACACGCTGAATCGCGTCGATCTGGCCGGCCTGGGCGACGGACCGCGGTGCGTCGGCTGCGGCCAGCCGCTGCTCTTAGACCGTGCCCAACCCATCCCCGGCGAGGCGCTCGATCGCGTCATCGCCGAGGCCGAGGCGCCGCTGCTGATCGACTTCTCCGCCGATTGGTGCGGCCCCTGCCGCATCATGGCGCCGGTGTTGGACGAGTTCGCGCGGGACCGGGCCGGCGAGGTGCTCGTGGGTAAGCTCGACACCGACCGCTATCCGTACGCGGCCGTCCGCTTCAAGGTGCGCGGGATCCCCACGCTGATCGCGTTCGCGGGCGGCCGCGAGGTGGCCCGCCAGGTGGGCGCCGTTCCGCGCAGCGGACTCGACGCACTGCTCGAAGCGGTAGGCGAGGCGCTCAAGCCGTCGGCCTGAGCGGAACGGCCGATTCTGATCCGCTCCATGGCACCCTCCATCAGGCCGCGGTGGTGAACGGTGGATAACGATCGGTCGTGAGCAGGAACGCGTAGGCCGCCACCCGGAGCCACCAGCGGAACACGCCGACGACGAAATCGAACAGTCCGCGCGGATAGCGACCAGTGACGAGAACCGCGAACCAGGCTACGATGACGCACAAGATCGCTGCGACGCAGAGGACGCACAGGACGATGTAGTGCGGAATGGCCAGGAGCCACTTGATCAGCGGCAGCCAGCGATTCAACTCACGGGTGGCGTAAGGGTACGGAATCTCGATATGCACGCTTTCTTCCGCGTCCGTGGATCGATATTCGTCGCCTAGCAGCGCGAGATACGCTGACACGCGGGTACTGAACCGCGTCAGCGCCAGGTTCCAGTCGAACCACCACTGTGGGTACTTCCGGCGGAACAGCAGCATGAGCACGGTCGCCGGAAAGACGATGCCACCGGATCCGACGAGATAATTCGCCGAACCGGCGCGAAGCGTGGCCCTCGTTATTAGAGCCAGGATGATGGCGATGGGAATGACCGTGAACGGCTGGAAGAAGGTGGTCAGCCGGTTCAATTCTCGGTCCGGGTAGTCAATCTCGAGCGTCGCCGGAAATTCCGCCGAGCGGTTTGCCATGGCTCCCTAGCTCCTCTGTCCGAGGTGATGATGGACGCCTGAAGCCGCGTTGAGACGACATTGAGCCGCCCTTCATCCCCGTCATTGCTTGCCTTCAGTGCGCCTCCCTAGACTACGCTCCATGAACCGTCCCAGCGAGCTCTGGCTCTCGTCCCTGATCATCGCCCTGGCGCTCCCCGCCCACCTGATCGGCCTGTTGACGCCTTCGATCTACCGCGACCCGCCCGTCCTGCTGCCTCAAAACTTGGGGACCGACCTCGTCACGCTGTGCGTGGTCGTCCCGCTGCTCGCGTTGACGACCGTGGCGATGCGGCGGGGATCGCTGCGCGCCCGGTTGCTCTGGCTCGGCGCTCTGGGCTACCTGGTCTACGCCTACGGGATGTACGCGCTCGGCGTGCGGTGGAACCGGTTGTTCTTGGTGTATGTCGCGCTCTTCGGCCTCTCGCTCTTTGCGCTGCTCATCGGGCTCGTGAGGACCGGCGCCGCAGAGATTCGTGCCGCGCTCACCAGGCGGGCGCCCGTTTGGTCCGTCGCCGCCTACCTGACGCTCGTCGCTGTGCTCGTGGCCGCGATGTGGCTCGTAGAGGAGCTGCGTGCGCTGCTCAACGGCACCGTCCCGCCCTCGGTGGTCCAGTTCGAGAGCCCGACGAACATCGTCCACGTCTTCGACCTGGGCGTCGTCCTGCCGGCGATGCTGGTCGTAGCGGTGCAGCTCCTGCGGGATCGGCCGTGGGGCTACGTTCTGGCGGGGACGCTGCTCGTGAAGGCGACGACCATCGGCCTGTGGGTGGTGACCATGATCTGGCTCAGCGCCCGGCAAGGGTTCGGCGCCCCTGCGGCCTACACCGCGTTCTTCGTCCTGCTGACGGTCAGCGGTGGCGCACTCGCATGGCGCTTCACGGCCGCGTTGGAAAGGTCGCCCCAGAAGACGCTGAAGTAGTTGCTCTGGCGGGTGTGACAATCTCCCCGCGGCCAACGCCCCGGAGGGAGATTACGCTCCCGCGGCAAGCGCGAACGGCCGGCGGCGCTCCAGATCGAGCGGGAAGCACGCGCGATCGCACTGGCACGCTCCGTCGGGGAAGCGCTCGCACGACAACACGACGAAGGCGGGATCGGCGACGCTCATCGCCACCCGCACGACGGCGGGTCCGCCTAACTCAGGGCACAGGACGCGGACCGGCAAACCTTCCGGCGGTTCGCAACCAACGCGCGGCGACGGCGTCTCGCCGAGCGACCATGCCGCAGCGGCACTCAGCGCAGTGGTCGCGCAGAGCAAGGCCACCGGCACCAGGACTGTGAGATTCACCGCTCCCTCCTCGGGCCCATCTTAACCGCGCCTTGCTGAAGCGGCGATGAATTCTCGGTGAAGACGCGCTGAGGTGGAGGCTACCCGGTCGGCTCCGTGACCCTGAAGAGTCCTTCCTCCTGCGCTCACGACGCCTTCAGGGCCGGAGTCGCAACTTGGCTCTTGAACAGTTGTTCGTGATGGAGCGTCTCTTCGCTGGAGGAGGTATGCGCGTTCACACTCGGATCACCTCGCTGCTCCCGATGCTGATGCTCGCGGGCGCCGGCTGGCGCACGGCCGGGATGCCGGTCTCGGGGGAGACTGACGCTATTCCGCCGAGCGCTGGGCGGGGCGGGACGGTCACGGGAAAGGTGACGTTCACCGGGCGGGTCCCGAGGAACCCCGTGATGAACATGAGCGCGGACCCGAGATGCGCCGCCAGGTACGAGACGATGCCGCACCTGCAGCTGGTCGTGGTGAATCCGAACGGGACGCTGGCGAACGTCTTTGTATACGTGAAGACGGGGCTGCCGGACGGCGCGACCTACCCCGCACCCACGTCACCCGTCGTCCTCGAGCAGACGGTGTGTGAGCACCATCCCCGCGTGTTTGGCATCATGGTGGGCCAGCCGCTCGAAGTCAGGAACAGCGATCCGCTGCTCCACAACATCAGGGTGCTCGCGAAGCAGAACGAAGCCTTCAACCTCGCCCTGCCGACGGCGGGCACGACAGTGACCCGCACGTTCACGGCGCCGGAGGTCATGCTGACGCTGGTGTGCGACGCCCACGGTTGGATGCGCGCCTACGCCGGTGTGCTCCCACACCCGTTTTTCGCGACCACCGGCGCCGACGGCCAGTTCACCATTCCCGGGCTCCCGCCGGGCACCTATACCGTCGAAGCGTGGCACGAGACGTTCGGCACGCGGACGGCGACCATCACCGTGACGGAGAACGCGACCGCGACGGTGGACTTCGCGTACACCCGACCATAGGCGGAATTGGCGCTCCTGGCCTGCGTCCTGCTTCCGCCTTCGCAGGGCCAAAAACGGTCGCGCCGGTGCAGATGAGAAACGCCGGAACCATCAGGATGAGGATGCCGGTCACCCTCGCGTGCATAAGCACGTCAGGCTCTCAGCGCGACGCTTCCTGGAACCTAGACCGCGGCCCCTTGTAGATTCTCGCCGATCGATCTTGGAGGCTTCCGTGGCTCAGGCGGCATCCGCACAAGGTCCCAGCTCAGGGCGGCGGGCGTTCCTCAAGTGGTCCACCGGTGTGAGCGCGTTGGGCGCGGCCGTGCTGGCCGGCATTCCGGTAGTGCGCGCGTTCGTCTCCCCTGCGTTCAAGCGGCCGACCCCTGAGACCTGGATCAAGCTGGGCGACGTCGAGACGTTCGACCTCGACATCCCCACCAAGGTGGACTTCGTCGAGACGGTGACCGACGCGTGGGTGGAGAACCGCGCCCTCCGGAGCGTCTGGGTCTATACCGAGGACGGCGAGAAGTTCGCGGTCTACAGCGGTCGCTGCACTCACCTCGGCTGCGGGTTCGGCTTCGACAAGGCCAAGCAGCAGTTCCGCTGCCCCTGCCACGAAGGCGTGTTCGACTTGAAAACCGGCGCCGTACTCACCGGCCCGCCGCCGCGCGCGCTGGACCGCCTCGAAACGAAGATCGAGAACGGCGACCTCTACGCCGCTTATCGGGACTTCCGCGTGGGGATTCCCGACAAGGTCGCGGTGTAGCATGGGCGCCCTGTTCCGCTGGCTCGACGAGCGGGTGGACCTCGCCGGGGCCAAACGCGCCCTGCTCGACCGCGAGGTCCCCGCGCGGCTCACCTGGTGGCACACCCTGGGAAGCGCCACCCTCACCGCGTTCGCTGTGCAGGTCGCCACGGGGATCGTGCTCGCGACCTACTACTCGCCTTCGCCTGATCACGCCTACGAGAGCATCCGCTTCATCGACCGGGAGATCACGAGCGGCGCGCTGCTACGGGGCATCCACCATTGGGGGGCGAGCGCGATGGTGGTGCTCATCCTCGCACACACGATCCGCGTGTTTTCGGTGGGCGCCTACAAGTACCCCCGCGAAATCAACTGGCTGGTCGGGGTGGCTCTGCTGTTTCTCGTCCTCGGGTTCAGCTTCACCGGGTACCTGCTCCCGTGGGACCAGAAGGCGTACTGGGCGACGGCTGTCGGCACCAACATCGCCGGCACGACGCCGTGGATCGGCGCGAAGCTCGTCACGGTGCTCCGGGGCGGGGCGGAGCTCGGCGCCGCGACCCTGACGCGCTTCTATTCGTTCCACGTACTATGGCTCCCGGGGCTGCTCGGCGGCCTCGTGTTGGTGCACCTCGTGATCCTCGTTAGGCAGGGGATCGCGCCGCGACCCGCGGCGCTGGAGCGGGGTGCGCCGCCGCGCACGGCCGATCCCGGCTATCCGGCCTACTATCGCGAGGCGTACGCCGCCACAAAGCGGGCGGGCGTCCGCTTCTGGCCGGATATCATCGGGAAGGACGCCATCGTGTCGCTCGCGGTCGTGGCGGCGATCGTGCTGCTGGCGCTCGCGCTGGGCGCGCCGCTCGAGCCCCCGGCGGACCCCACGGACACCGCGTACGTGCCGCGCCCCGAGTGGTACTTCCTGCCGCTATACCAGCTCTTGAAGCTCGTTCCCGGATCGATGGAGAGCCTCATCGCGGTCGGCGTGCCGACCGCGCTGGTTGTCGTCTTGCTCACACTGCCCTTCTTCGACCGGCGGAGCACGCGGAACTTGTTGCACCGCCCCGTGGGACTCGGGGCGCTGGTGGTGCTTTTGGGAGGGTCCGGGCTGCTCATCGGGGCGTCGCTGCGCGGCGCCGGGCCGAATATCCCACCCGAGGTGGGGCGCCCGCTCACGTCCATGGAGCGCGCCGGGCGGGCGCTGTTCGGGTCGCAGAAGTGTGGCGACTGCCACATCGTGGCGGGGAAGGGCGGCGACAAAGGTCCCGAGCTGACCGACATCGGGCTACACCACTCGGCGGCATGGCTGCACAGCTTCATCGAGGCCCCTGAGCGGTTCCACCCTGAGACGGAGATGTCCGGCTACGGTCCGCCGACGCTCTCACACGAAGAGATCGAGGAGTTGGCCCAGTATCTATCCACGCTCCGCGGCAAGGCGGGGCCGGCTGCGCAGCTCGAATACCACGACACCTTCCCCGAGCCTCCCAAGCCGAAGGAGGGGGAGGTGAAGAAGGGGGAAGCAAAAAAGCAGACGAAATAGCGGAGCCGGCGACTACGGGTTGCTCGCGCCGCCCCCGCCGAACTTCGTCCGCATATACTTCACGACGGCGCCCATCTCGTCCGCCGAGAGCTTCTCCTTGAACGACTTCATCTCCTTACCGTCCTTGGCCCCGTGTTTCAGCACGGCGAGGAGCGAGTCGTCCGAGCGGGCGGCCAGGAACGTAGCGTCGAACGGCTTGATGTCCTTGTATTTGCCCAGCGCCTGCTTAGTCGGCCGTCCCGCGGCGCCGTGGCACTCTTTGCAGTGCTCGCGATACAGCGCCGCGCCGTCGGGCGCCTGAGCGGCAAGGGTCGGCGCTGCGCTCGCGAGAACCACCGCGGCTCCGAGCAGTCGAATCATCGCCGTCATGAGGGCCTCCTTTAGCGCTCCAAGCTACAGTCGGCCGATCGAGCCTGCCACGACCCTGAGGGAGGCCTCGCAAGGGCTTCATGGTTCCTTCACGAAGCCAATCGCCTATTTGGTGGGCGACTGCAGTCCCGTTCCACGCAACACGGGGGGATGACTCTATGCGCATGATCGCGTGGTTGCTCGTCGCGGCGATGACGACGCCGGCTCCCGCACACGCCGGCGGGACGCCGGTGTGGCTCCGGGCCTACATGGCGGAGTATTCGGCGAAGCATCTGGAGCAGGTGCACGCCATGATTCCCGCGTGGGCGCGGCGTTACAACAAAAACTGCAATGACTGCCATTGGCCCGCGGTGCCGCGGCTCAACGCCTACGGCATGCGGTTCAAATGGGCCGGCTACAGACCGCCGGACGAGCTGGGCGAGCCGGTAAACGTGGCGAAGGTGGAGAACTACATCGCGGTCCGCGGCCGCATGCGGTATCAGTACAACAAGACCGAGAACCAGCCTGCCTCCAACAGCCAGTTCGCGTTCGAGGACTACACGATCTTCTACGGGGGCCCGTTCGGAAAGAACTACGGCGCCTTCTTCGAGCTCGAGCGCGCGCCGGGCGAGCTCGAGCTCGTCGCCAACGTGGCGAGCGCCTGGGGCAAGGAGAAGTCGTTCGGCGGATTCCGTATCGGCCAGTTCCACTGGCTGCAGCGTGAGGGTCTCGCCGGCTTCGACCGGCCGATCGGCATCAACACTGCCTCGCCGCTCGGCGGGAAGATCACCGCGTCCGTGCCGTTCAGCTTCAACAACGACCAGGTAGGCGTCGAGGGCTACTACGTGGCCGGTAACAACCGCGCCTCGGTCGAAATCCTGAACGGCATCAACCCCGAGGGGATCGGGGACGAGGGAGACACGGATCGTAAGAAAGACTTCGTCTTCGTTGACCAGTATCTCATGGACGAAGCGGGATCGGGCATCACGGCGATGGGCTACTATGGCTCGCTCGTCGGCCTCGACACGGCGGTGGCGCCCAACCTGACCTCGCACTTCTGGCGGCTGGGCCTCACCGCGAACAAGATCGTCGACCGCTTCGAAGCCATGGGCATGATCCTCTACGGAAAGGACTTCGATCTGCCAGCCGGAGCCCCGGAGAACAAGGGTGTGGGCTACTGGTTCCAGGGCGCATACATGTTCTCCAAGAGCTCCTTCACCCTGTTCGGGCGCTACGAATACCTGGACCCGAATACCGACGTCTCGAACAACGCCAACCACCGGTACGTGCTCGGTGGCGTGGTCCCCCTGGGCCTCCCCGAGTACTTGCGGCTCGCGCTCGAGGGCACATTGGACTCGCCTCAGGCGTCGGGTGCGCCGAAGAAGTACGGTGTCAGCGCGCAGGTGATGTTGAACTTCTAGGGCGTTACGCTTGATCCGTGGAGGGTCGGCGTGACCATCCCCTGCGGCGCTAACGCGCCGCGGGGGATTTTCACTGGCGATTCATCTTCTTCTCATGCGAAGCGTGTTAGGATGGCTGCGGTCGCCCGGCGAGGGTGACCGGTGCGGGACAGCCCCTGAGGAGGGGCCGGCGCGAGGGGCGCCGCCGACGTATCGGTTGGTTCCCGAGTCACTGGCCGCACGTCCACCGGCACTGTCCGGTCGAAGGACGACGAAACCCAGTGGCAAGACAGGTGCTCACGGGACCAACGTCGCCCGGTCGGAGCCGACCCGGCGGAAGCGAAAAGTCGGAATCAAGTGTCCTCCGGCCCCCGGGTCGCCACTGAGATTCGGGGGCCGTGGTTTTTCATCGGCTCGTCGTGCACCACCGCCGATCAGGTCACGCGCCTCACGACGTTGCGCGAGGGCGCCAAGACAGCGCACGACGGCGCCATGGCTGACGCGATGACGCACATGAAGGAGCTGGAGACGGCCGCGAAATTGCTGGCGGCGTCGCTGCGGTGGCATTGCGGAGTCTGCAGCGTCGACTGCAGGATCTGCGTACGCGACAGCAGGGGCTCGGAGCGCGCGCGGGGCTTGACCCGAGTTCCGTCGCCCCGATTAGCTTCGGTCAGGGGTGGAAAGGCAGGGTCCCATGATCCCCCCGCTGGTGGCTGTTTTGCTGCAGGTCCAGACTTCGGCCATGGCGCCGCCGGCCGGGAAGCCGGTGCATGTCTGGCTGGGGTCGAGCGGCCCCCTGTTGCGCGGTCAACCGGTGCGGGTATACGTCGAGACGGCCGCTGACGGGTATCTCGTGGTGCTGCACCGCCGCACCGACGGCCGCATCGAAGTGCTGTTCCCCTCGAATCCCACGGCCGACCCCTACGTCCGCTCGGGCACCTACGAGATCAAGAGCGCGGGAGACCACGAGTCGTTCGTCGTGGCGGAGCCGGACGGCACGGGGCTGGTCCTGGCCGCGCTCTCGTCCCGCTCCTACCGGTTCGACGAGTTCGTGCGCGCCGCGTCCTGGAAAGCCGATGCGTTGGTCCCGTGGTGGACCGGGGCGGATGGGGAAGGCGCGCTCTCCGACATCGTGCAACGGATGCTGGGCGACGGCTACTTCAATTACGACATCGTGAGCTACACCGTCGTGCCGCTCCCCGTCCTCCCCGCCCCCCTGGCGATGCAGGATACGACGGCGCCACCCCCCTCCCCGTACCCGCTGTACTCCACGTGCCTCGACTGCACCTTCGTGGGATTCCAGGAGATCGTGCTCGCGCCGTTCGGTGTATGCGATCCGTTCCTCGTTCCCTGCCTCGACAACCGGTTCTCCCGGCGCCATCGGTTCCCCGACTCCGGAATCCGGAGCGTCGACGTCCCGATGAACGTGATGGCGCTGTCGCTCGGTCCTGCCCGCTCCGGGAGCAGCGCCGGACTCGTCCCGCCCCCTAAGAGCGCGCCGCTCTTGTTCAAGCCTCGGGCCGGGCCGACCCTTCCCCCGGTCGAGGTCCGGGCCCGGGTCCCGGTGCAGGCCACGCCGCTCGGTCCGGGGTACGTGACGGTCGGCGTGCGGCCGGCGCGAGCGCGCCCGGCGCGCGCTGCGTTCCAGGAGGTGCGGCTGACGCTGTCACCGAGCGCGCCGAGTGAGGCGCCGCAGTCGCCGGCGCAGGGCGGGGGCACAGCGCTCGTGCAGGTGTCGCGGCGGGCCGCACCTCCCGCCGCCGGGCGTCTGGTGGCGGCGGCCGCGCTGCCGCGATCGCGCGTCATGGTCGCTGCGACGGCGCAGGCTCCGCCAGCCGCGCCACCGCGGTCACGTGCAGTCGCGAGCGGCGGGGGCGTGACGGCGGGCGAGATGCACGGGGTGGCGCTTCCGGGGGCCACGCACGCCATGGGGTCCGGGGCGGCCGGGGGGGGGTCCGTCGCCGCCCGGCGGCGCTAGCCGCGCAACGCCGGCGCGCCGGTCAGGAACTGCTCGACCTTGTCGCTGCCGATGGTGGGCCGCAGCTGCTCGAGCACCAGCCGGCCCAGGCGGGGGATGTCGTCCTTCTGGTAGCCCGCGGCGGCGAGCGCCGCCCACAGGCCCGACGGCCCGACCAGCGCCGCCATCTCGCCGGTGCGGGCTCCGCTCATCAACGCGCGCCCCATGAGGCTCTCGCAGTTCGGGAGCGCGTGCTTCACCGCGTCGAATGTGTCGTGATCGAGGCTGACCCGCAGCGCCATGAGGATGGCGCCCACGCCCTTCTCGGCTTTGCTGGAATCGATCTCGAGGTTGGCGCAGACTTGCTCGACCAAGTCCATGGGCATCTAGAATACGATGCCCGACGCTACGACGCTACGCTGTACGTAGCGTCGTAGCGTCCTACAACGGTTACTGCCCGACTGTAAAGTCGATCCGTTTCAGTACTGCTCCACTCGCGTCGCGCACCTCGACATGCCACGCGCCCGTCCAGTCGGCAGGCACGGTCTTGCGACTCCACGTGCGCCACGGCGAGCCGCCGACCTGCAGCTCCATGTCGCCCACCTGCGTATCCCCGTGGAACCACACGTGGTGGATCGAGGTGCCTGCGGCGTCACTCACCTTCGTCCAGCACACGAGCTGGCCGACGTCGGCGGGGAAGGCCGCGCCGGTGTCCTGGGGTTGGCGGTCCAGGACGGTCTTGGCCACGGCCGCGTCCATCACGGTGACTGCGGCGGCGGGGGCGGCGGCGGGCGCCGCCGCCGGCGCGTGGGTCGTGTCCTGTGCGGCGCCGCCACGGGCGATGAGGAAGGCCAACGCGGCGATCGTCCAGATGCGCTTCATGACGACTCTCCTGCCGGAGTTGCTCGTTGTACGGCGCGGCGGCGCCGATGTTCCAGCCACGTCCCGAGCGTCGCCGCGATCAGGGTGCCCGCTCCCGCGCCGGCGAGCTGGAACTTGATCTGATACTCGCGCTGCCGCCCGTGACACTTGGCGGAAAAGATCGGGCCGACCATGGCGCTGCACGACCCCTGGATCATCGTGAACCCGTAGCCCGCGCCGAAGCCGCTGGCGAGCGGCAGCGCACACAGCACGAGATGGCGGAAAAAGATCTTCATGAGCAGCCCGTCAGGAGAAAGTCATCGGGAAAGAGAAAGCCGCGGGAAAAGCCCCTCGATGACGGCGCTCACACTCGCGAGGGTCAGATGCGCTCATCTCCCGCGCTCGATCCTCCAGCGGTCCACGACTTGCCCGTCCCGCACCACGTGGTACTCGTCGAAGTGCGCCACGGTCAGGCAGGAGTGGTTCGGGACGAGCTCGAGCTGTTCGCCCACCGGAAACCGGCCGTCGACCGCCGCCGCCGACTCGGCCCGGATCAGGCCGTGCTCCTGCGACAGCGTGGCGACCGTCAGCTCGGGATGCCCCCGCACGGCGCCCATCGCCTCCGGCCCCACGTGCGCCGGTCCCGGGTCCTTCGAGAGCTCCAGCGCGCCCGCGTCCACGATGAAATGCGAGGCCCCCGGCTGGTGCGACACGACGGTCGCGAGCACCGTGACGCCCAAGTCCTCGGGCGCGCAACACCCGATCAGCACCATCGTGCGGTCGTAGAAGACGTAGTTCCCCGGCCGCGCTTCGGTCACGCCCGCGAGGCTCTCCACCGCCGCCAGCGCCGGCGTCGACCCGACGCTCACGTCGCGGACGAGGATCCCGTCGCGGCGCAACCGCTCGGCAAACCCGGTCATCACGCTGCGCTCCTCTTCCGCGACGCGCGCCGCCTCTCGCCGGTTCGTCGTGCGGTACGCGTGACCCGAGTGACTCAGGATCCCGTCGAACGCGAGCCCGCGCTCGCGCCCGAGCTCCCGCGCCACCTCGAGGGCGTACGGGGATGCCGGGTCCACGCCGGCGCGATGATAGCCGCAGTCCACCTTGAGCCACACGTGCAGCCCGGACCCCGCGAGTGCCGTGGCCGCCGCCAGATCGTCCACGACCACGCGCAGCGTCGCGCCGGTGTCCTGGACGATCCGCCGCGCGTGGGCAATGTGGCGCGGGTCGATCGGGAACGCCCAGGTGACGTCGCCGAAGCCGGCGCGCGTGAAGACCTCCGCTTCGACCAGCGTGGCCACCGTGAGGCCCTCCGCACCGTGCCGCGCCTGCAGCCGCGCCAGCTCCACGCACTTGTGCGTCTTGGCGTGGGGTCGCAGCCGGACCCCGAGCCGCCGCGCGCGCTCGGCCATCCGCGTCACGTTGCGCTCCACGACGTCGAGATGGAGCAGCAGCGCCGGGGTTTCGACCTCGGTGACGTTCATTGAGGAGGGCTCAGCTCCGCCATACGCCGACCGCGGCGAAGACGCGCTCCATCAGTCGAGGCGACGCCCCCTCACTTCGATCCGGCGATACCGCTCGATGCGGCCCGAGCCGCCCACGAACGCCGAGGCGAACCAGCCGGTGAGGCCGACGACGATGGAGCCGAGGATGGCGGCGCCCAGCCCGGCGATGTGGAACCCCGGGAGCACCCATGCCACGAGCGAGAGCGAGATGCCGTTCACCACGAGGACGAAGAGCCCGAGCGTGAGCACCGTGAGCGGCAGCGTGAGAATCAAGATGATCGGGCGGATCACCGCGTTCACGATCCCGAGCAGCAGCGCCCCGATGATCAGCGTGCGCCAGTCGTCGATCCGCACGCCCGGGATGATGGCCGCCGCGGCCCAGAGACCGAGCGCCGTGATGATCAAGCGGAAGAAGAATCCTCTCATCGTGCGTTCCAGGCTTCGAGGTTGCGCTCGATCTGCCGCGAGTGCTTCTCCAGGTGCTCCGCGTAAATCGCGAGCCAGTCCTCCGCGGCGTAGCGTCCCGACTCGCTGTGCCGGCCGACACGCTGCCAGTCCCGATCGGTCATGCGCCGGAGCAGCGGCACCGTGTTCCCCCGCACGGCTTCCACCGTCGCGAGCGCCGTGTCGAGCGGGTGGGCGTGGTAATCGAACGTGAGCGCCCAGCGATCCTGGTCATAGCCCACGATGAGGGGATCGGGCTCGGCGAGGAGGTAGCGCAGCCGCATGTGGGCGTTGGTTTCGCTGTCGGCGCAGTGCACGACGATCTCGTGCGCCGACCACCGACCCGCCGCGGGCTTCCACTTGAGCGCCTCGGCCGGCACCTTGGCGAGCGCCCGCTTCAGCAGCGCCGGGCCGTGCGCGTAGCGCTCGATCATGCCGGCTCGTTCGGCGGCGGTGAAGGCCATGTCGGCAAAGATACCCGGTTTGCTCAGTCGCGCGCCCGGCCGGCCGTGAAGCGCGCCGTGACCCCCGGGCGCACCTTTACGTTGAGCCGCTCGTCGAACAGGATCTCTCCCGCGAGCGAGTCGCCCACGCGCACGGCGCCGATCCCGGCGAACGGGCCGAGCTCGGCGGGCCAGCCGTAGATGAGCGCCTGCTCGGGAAAGCCGATCCACGTCACGGCCAGCGTGTCGCGCGGCACCGTGAACACCAGCGTGCCCCGGAAGCGGCACGTCCTGCCGACGACCAGGCGCGTGGTGTCGAGCAGGACGTCGCTGAGCTTGAAGCGGTCGCCGAGCTGGGGGAGGGTGAGGGTATCGCCGTGGGCCACCTTCCAGCGGCCCACGTAGCGCTGTGCGTAGCGGGCCTGCAGGTGCATGGCGGAGGCGGTGCACGGACTGGACGGGCTGCAGGCGGTGAGGACGAGGGCGAGCAAGCCCACCCCGGTTCTCACTGCGTGACGCTGTCCGTCGCCCGGATGTGCGCGCTCGTCGAGTCCGCGTATCGCATCGCGGCGCCCACGCCCCGAGCGCCCGGGATCCGCGAGCCCGCCAGAATGCTGTCGCGCTGCCGCTCCGTGAGGCTGTCGCCCGGGGCCGCGGACGACTTCTCGGGCTTGCCGCCGCCGCAAGCGGTGAGCAGAACGACCAGCGCTGCTGCGAGTGCGCGCACGGGGTCCTCCTTGCCGGTGTGTTCGCGCCCTGAGAGGGCGCGCTCGGCCTGGTGTGCGTCCTTACAGGACGCACTGCGCGCCGAGCCCGGGCTCTCAGCCCGGGGATGATGCGCTGCCACCAGAATTGTGTAGCATGATAGTGCGCTTGTATCGGATTCTGCAACGGACGAAGGGGTGACTATGAAACTCGTCTCGCTCGCCGCCCTCGCCGCCCTCGCCGCCTGCGCGCGCCCGTCCGTCAGCGACCTGCTCGCACGCGCCACGTGGGTGGACCTGACGTACGACTTCGACTCGACCACGATCTACTGGCCCACCGCCAAGCCATTCCGGCTCGAGGTGGTGTCGGCCCAGCGCACCGCGGCCGGCTACTACTACGCCGCGAACAACATCGCCGCCGCCGAGCACGGCGGCACCCACCTCGACGCCCCGGTGCACTTCGCCGAGGGGAAGCACACGACCGATCAGATCCCCATCACCCAGCTCGCGGGCGTGGCGGACGTGATCGACGTGACGCGCCAGGCCGAGGCGGACCGCGACTACCGGATCACGCCGGCCGACCTGGAGGCGTGGGAGCACGTCCATGGTCCGATCGCAGCGGGCGCGATCGTGCTGTTCCGCACCGGCTGGGGCGTGCGCTGGCCGGACCGCGCGCGCTACCTCGGGACCACCAAGACGGGCCAGGCGGCCGTGGCGGAGCTGCACTTTCCCGGGATCGGCCCGGGCGCCGCGCGCTGGCTCGTCACGCGCGGGGTGCGGGCCGTGGGGATCGACACCCCGAGCATCGATTACGGGCAGTCGCAGACGTTCGAGACGCACCAGACGCTCTTCGCCGCCGACATCCCGGCCTTCGAGAACGTGGCGCACCTCTCGGCGGTGCCGGCGACCGGCGCCTTCGTGATCGCGCTGCCGATGCGGATCAAGGGAGGGAGCGGAGGACCATTGCGGATTGTGGCTGTGCTGCCACCGGGATACGCGCCCTGAGAGGGCGCGCTCGGCCTGGTGTGCGTCCTTAAGGACGCACCCGCGCCGAGCCCGGGCTCTCAGCCCGGGGATTCACGCGGGTAGCCCCTTGCGCACCACCTCTTCCATCACCTCCCCAAACCGGTCGATCTCCGCGATCGTCGTATACACGTTCGGCGTCACGCGCACGCAGGTGAACTCCTTGTGCGTGATCGGGGTGACGATGATGCGGTGCTTGTCCCAGAGGTAGGCGACGAGCTTGTTGACGTCGAGCCCTTCGACCGAGAAGCTCGCGAGCCCGCACGACTGGGCGGCGTCGTAGGGCGTGAGGATCCGCACCTTGGGCTGGGCGCCGAGCCGCTTCGCCCAGCGCTGGAACAGGTAGCGCAGCCGGGCGGCCTTGCGCTCCGGTCTGAGTCCCTCGTGGAACGTGAGCGCCTCGGCGATGGCGTTGTGGTTCGCCGCGGGGTGGGTGCCGATCTCCTCGAACTTGCGGATGTCGCCGTTCATCTCGGGCGGCGCGGCCATCAGGGGCCAGAGGCGCTCGATTTTCGCCTTCCGCACGTAGAGGAACCCGGTGCCGTGGGGCGCGAGCAGCCACTTGTGGAGGCTCGTGCCGTAGTAGTCGCACTCGAGCTCGTCGCGGGTGAACGGGAAGTGCGCGTAGGCGTGCGCGCCGTCCACGATCACCTCGATCCCGCGGTCGCGCGCCAGCCGCACGATCTTCCTGATCGGAAAGATCTGCCCCGTGAGGTTGGTGATGTGGCAGACGTGGATGACTTTGGTCCGCGGCGTGATCGCCCGCTCGATGCGGTCGGCGAGGTCGTCCTGGGACGGCGGCGGCACGGGGAAGCCGATCTCCTTCAGCACGATGCCTTGGCGGCGCTCTCGCTGGTGCCACGTCGTGAGCATCCGCGGGTAGTCCTGATTGGTGGTCAACACCTCGTCGCCCCGCTCCAGCGGGATGCCGAGCTGGACGATCTCGAGCGCCTCGCTCGCGTTGCGCGTGATCGCCATCTCCTCCGGGTCGCAGCCGAAGCTCGCCGCGAGGCGGCGGCGCACGGCCTCGATCTCCGGCTCCAGCACCTGCCACATGGTGTACACGGGCGCGGTGTTGGAATACTCGAGATAGCGGCGCATCGCCTCCTGCACGACTCGGGGGCTCGGGCTCACCCCGCCGTTGTTCAAGTTGATGATCGTGCGGTCGAGCGTGAACGCCTGCTGCACGTCGAGCCAGAAGTCCTCGTCCTGGGCCACGTCGTCGGGAGAGCGGCCGGCCACGGCCTGGTTCGCACTGACCACGCGCGCCAGCGCGTGGTCCCGCAGGGCGGGCACCGCCGCCCCAGCCGCCACGAGGGATTCCAGAAAGCGTCGCCGCGTGAACATCGAAGCTCGTCTCCTCTCAGGGACGCACCAGTCGCCGCACCAGCATGCCGTAGGCGACCAGGTTCACCGCCAGCACCAGCGTGCCGAGCGTCGCCTGCGCCGGTCGCGTGAGGCCGGCCGGGTAGAGCAGGGGGATGAGGTAGTACTCCACGAAGCCGCCGCGGTAGCCCTCGAGCCCGGCGCGGGCGCGGAACGCGTTCTCGAGCGGCGTGAGCGGGCAGATCCAGCCGCCGTACTCGATGGCGATGCCCCACAGCGCGCAGGGGACGTGCGCCCACACGACCCAGCGCCACCGCCAGACCAGGAACCCCCCCACCACGACGAACACGACGAACGCGGTGTGCAGCAGCACGACGACGTCGGCCAGGACGCGGTAGAGCATCTTCAAGCCCCTGTTATAAAGCGAAATCCCCCGCCGGGCCAGAGCAGAGCCCGACGGGGGATCGCTGTTAGGCTAGCGGACGCCTAGCCGAGCAGCCCGAGCGCCGGGGCGAGCAGATCGAAGAACCGGAACAGAACCCCGAACACAGCGTCGTAGATCGCGTTCAGCGCGGTGAAATCATCGGCTGTCAGCTCCAGACCAGCACCGGGGGCGAAGCTCGCCACGTCGTCGGTAATCGTAACGGTCGCATAGACGCCGCCGTTGACACGCACCGTGAGGTTACCCGATGTCGTCGTCGTTTCCGTGAGTGTTCCCTTCACGGTCACCACCTCGGTGCCGAACTGCAGCCGGAAGTCGATAGCGAGTATGGTCGTGTTCGCGTCGGGGACTGAGGCCGTGATGGCCAGCCGGACGTGCGCGTCGTCGGCGTTCATGTCGAAGCGGATGTCGAGCACGTTCCCCGATAGGGTGCAGTTGAAGTCGAGCCGGTGCACCCCGTCCGTGATGAAGCCGACGACGGTCACCTTGGTCGTCGTAGCGCTGACGCGGTAGTCCATGTAGGTCGTCGGCCCAATGTTGCCCACCACGAGGATGTGCAGCGTCTGGACGCTGTTGGTGCTCTCGTCTATGAGATCGGCGTAGCCAATCTCCTGTAGTGGAAGGATCGGGTAGACCGGGTCAAGCGCGTACAGGATGAACCGCACGCCCTTGCTGTCCGCGCCGGTGCGGTCAGTGGCGATGTAACCGCTGGATCCAACTGTGTCCCATTCGAACGTCTTCCCGAGGACTTCGGGCGGCAAGACGCTGGCAGGGATTGCGCCGCTCGAGGGGACGAGCGCGGCGCGGAGCGCCGCCGCGGCGAGCCGGCTCTCGGTGAGCGAGGGCGGCCGGCCGGCGAGCGCCGGTCCCGCCGTGGGCAGCAGGGTCCGCAGCACTCCGAACGAGCTCGTAGCGGCCGGCGAGTAGAAGCTGGCGAGCGCGAAGGCCTCGAACGCCTGCGAGCTGAAGCTTGTGTTGAGCGCCTCGATGTTGGCCGCAGTCGCTAAGGGGTCGGCCGGCTTCATCGGGCCGGGGCCGGTGCCGTTGTCGCCGCACGCGCTAGCGAGAGCTACGATTCCCGCGATGGCGAAGGGCAGGGGGAGCCGGAGGGAACTGCGCGGGTGTGCCATGGGTCCTCCCGGGGGAGAATCGCACGAAGGGGAGCGCGTTGCACAATAGAACGGGCGTGCAGCGCCGGCGCAAGATGGGAACCCCGCGCTACGCGATCACCCCGCCCCCGAGCAGCCGCCCGTCCGAGTCATACAACGCCCCCGACTGCCCCGGCGTGATGGCGCGTACCGGCTCGGCGAGGTCGAGGGCGAGCGTGCCCCCCCCGTCGAGCCGCTCGCGCACCCGGCCAGGGACGGCTGCGGCGCGGTAGCGGCACTGCACGAAAACGGGGTCGCCGGGCCCGAGCGGCGCGGCGAGCCAGTTGACCTCCTCCAGCGTCAGCTCGTGTCCGAACAAGTCGCCCCCCGTCCCGATCACGACGGTGCGCGTCTCCGGCCGGATCGCGACGACGTACATCGGCTCGGCGAACCCGCCGGGAAGGCCGCGGCGCTGCCCGACGGTGTAGCGCGCGAAGCCGGCGTGCTCGCCCACCACGTCGCCGCCTACGGTCACGAGCGGGCCGGGGTTGAGGGCCGGGGCGTCGCCGGGGAGGTGGCGCGCGAGCACGCCCGCATAGTCGCCGTCCGGCACGAAACAGATTTCCACCGACTCGCGCTTCTCGGCGTTGACGAGACCGAGCCGCCGCGCCACGGTGCGCGTTTCCCGCTTCGTCAGCTCGCCCACCGGCGCGAGCATGCGGCGCACCACGGTGCGATCGATCCCCCACAGGAAGTAGGACTGGTCCTTCCGGGGGTCGCGCCCGCGGTACAGCGCCCCGTCGCGCGCGATCACGTAGTGACCCGTCGCGACGTAGCCGCAGTCGAGGGCGTCGGCGTGATGGAGGAAATCGCGGAACTTGGTGAACGAGTTGCAGCGGACGCAGGGGATGGGCGTGCGGCCGCGCGCATACTCCGCCACGAAGTCCCCGATCACGTCACGGCCGAAGCGATCCTCGAGGTTCACGACGTAGTGCGGGATGCCGAGCTTGTGGGCGACGAGCTGTGCGTCGGTAATGGAGTCGAGCGAGCAGCAGGGGCGATCGGGCACGCTGTCGCCGTAGCAGAACAGCTTCATCGTGGCGCCGACGACGTCGTAGCCCTGCTCGACGAGCAGCGCAGCCGCAACTGACGAATCGACCCCGCCGGACATCGCGACGAGGACGCGCTCGCTCATCGATGCAGTACCGCGGACAGCGCCCGCACTTTGTCCACGATCTTCGGCACGGCAGCGATCACGGCCTCCACGTCTTCGATCACGTTGTCCTTGCCGAAGGAGAACCGCAGCGCCGCCACGCCCAACTCGCGCGGCACGCCCATGGCGGTGAGCACGTGCGAAGGCTCGACTGCGCCCGTGCTGCACGCCGAGCCCGAGGAGCAGGCGATGCCCGCCAGGTCGAAGTGCATGAGCAGCGCCTCCGAATCGGTGCCCGGGATGGCGACGTTGGTGACGTGCGGCGCCCGCAGGGCCTGCCAGGCGTTGATCACGGCGTCCGGCACGGTCGCGAGCAGCCGGCGCTCGAGCTCGTCGCGTAGCGCGGCCACGCGGTGGGCGAACTCCGCCTGCTCCGCGGCGGCCAGCTCGACCGCCCTCCCCAGGCCCACGATCCCCGGGACGTTCTCGGTGCCGGGCCGGATCCCGAACTGCTGGCCGCCGCCGTGGATGATCGCCTCCACGGCATGCCGGTCCCGCACCACCAGGGCCCCGATGCCCTTGGGAGCGCCGATCTTGTGGCCCGAGATCGTGAGGAAGGTGCAATCGACGTCGCGGAGCGACACGGGAATCTTGCCGAACGCCTGGACGGCGTCCGTGTGGAACGGGACGCCGGCCGCGCGACATCGCGCGGCGAGCCGCGCCACCGGCTGAATGACCCCCACCTCGTTGTTCACCCACATCACGGAGACCACCGCCGCACCGCGCGTCAGCGCCTCCGCGAGCGCATCCTCCTCCACCGTCCCCGAGGCGTTCACGGGGAGCACGATCTCCTCGCCGCCGAGCCGCGTCAGGGCGTGTGCGGCGGCGAGCACGGCCTTGTGCTCGATCGCCGACACCGCGGCGCGGAACGGCCCGCCGTGATCGCGGGCCGCGAGGGCGCACCCGATGACCGCGAGGTTGTCCGCTTCGGTGCCGCCCGAGGTGAAGATCACCTGGCTCGGCTCGGTCGCCCCACCCAGCGCTTCGGCGATGCTGCGCTTCGCCTCTTCGATGCCGGCGCGTGCCGCGCGCCCGAATCGGTGGGCGGACGACGGGTTCCCGAACGCGTCCTTGCCGAGATAGGGCAGCATCGCCTCGAGCACTTCCTCGCGCACCGGCGTGGTGGCGGCGTTGTCGAGGTAGACCAGTCGCTTGGACATGTGCGGGGAATCTACCGACTACAGGGACTGCACGCCAAGCTGCAGCACGTCTTGTACTTCGAGCGTCTCGTAGCAGAAGAACGGCTCGCCGTAGGGCCGCCGGATGAGCGAGCCGTAGTGCGCCGACTGCACGCGGATCAGCTCGTAGAGATCCAGGCCGGTGGGATGGATTTCCCCCGCCGCCTTGGCGCCCTCGAACTGCGACGCGTAGCAGCGGATCGCCGTCATCTTGACGTCGAACGTCTCGGAGATGTCCACCACGAACGACGGCTTCACCGGGTCCTCGCGATAGGCGAGCGCGTAGAGCACCTTGAACGGCCGGTGAGGGCTGCCGCCTGCCGAGTCGCCGTACTTCGCGAGCCCCGCCAGGTAGCAGGCGTCGCGCCCCAGCTCGGAGGCGACGCGGTGATCCGGGTGCCGGCCCACGGGGAACGGCAGGATCACCACACGCGGTCGCGTTTGCCGTATCAGCGTGACGACTGTCAGGCGCGACGCTTCATCGTTCGCCAGGTGGGCGTCCGGCAGCCCGGCGTTGAGCCGCAGGTGGACGCCGAGGGCCCGGGCGGCGCGCTCGGCTTCGGCGGCGCGCGTCGCTGCGTCGCCGCGCGTGCCGCTCTCGCCCTGGGTGAGATCGAGAATGCCGACGCGGTGGCCGGCCGTCACCGCCTTGGCGAGCGTGCCGCCGCAGGTCAGCTCGGCGTCGTCACGATGCGCTGCAATCGCAAGAAGGTCGACCTCCTGGCTCACGAGCGGCCTCCGTCTCTTGCGGTGAAACAGCCGGGGAACGGGGAAGGGGCAACGGCCTCGGCACTCTTCCCCGGCCTTTCACCCTTCCCCGGCCTCTTCACGCTCATTCGTACCTCAACGCCTCAACGGGATCGAGCTTCGCCGCCCGAGCCGCCGGCGCGATCCCGAACACCAGCCCGATGACCACGGAGACGGCGCACGCCACCGCGGCGCTCCACACCGGCACCGAGAGCTCGAGGCTCATGAACACGCGGAGCAGCTGCCCCGCCCCCAGGCCGATAACGATGCCGAGCACTCCACCCAGTAAGGTGAGCGTGGCCGCCTCGACCAGGAACTGCCACAGGATTTCCCGGCGCGTGGCACCGAGCGCCTTGCGGACCCCGATCTCGCGGGTGCGGTCGGTCACCGAGACCATCATGATCGCCATGACGCCGATCCCGCCTACCATGAGGGCGACGCTCGACAGCACGAGCATCACCAGGAAGAAGACGCCCGTGAGCTTGTTGAACACGTCGAGGATTTGGTCCTGGGTGATGAGGTCGAAGGAGTTGGGGTCGCCGGCGCGCAGCCCGCGCACGCGCCGCAGCTGCACCGTGACCTCGTCCATCGCCCGCGACACGGTGATCCCATCGTTCGGCTTTACGACGATCCACAGGGCGTTGGTCTCGTCGTAGCGAAAGAAGCGCCGGGCCGCCTCGAAGGGGATGATCGCCGCGATCTCCTGGGAGGGTGGCTGGAAGATGTTCTCTGGGTTCAGATAGATCCCGATGACCTGGAACGCCTTGCCGGAGATGCGGAGGAACCGTCCCATCGGGTTGATCCGCCCGAACAGCTTGTCCGCGAACCGCCGCTCGATCACCACCACCGGCGTACCGCTGCGCAGCTCGGCGGTGGTGAAGAACCGGCCCTCGGGGAGGCTCCCGCCCTGGATCTCCATGTAATGGTCGTCGGCGCCGAAGATCGTCACGAGCTGGGTGTGGACCCCCGCGTACTCCATCTTCTGGAACAGCTGCACCCAGGTTCCCGCGTAGCGGACGTCGGGGAGGCGGGCGATCGCTTGAGCCTCCGCCGGCTTGA
>Ga0209157_1000540_pt1 | contig 32145 bp, 27 predicted proteins | sample GraSoiAngelo_135_FD_185892 | JGI IMG/M metagenome (GOLD analysis project Ga0209157, IMG submission 185892) | Grasslands soil microbial communities from the Angelo Coastal Reserve, California, USA - 14_0929_05_40cm (SPAdes) (version 2) | ecosystem: Environmental > Terrestrial > Soil > Grasslands ...
GCATGCCATCGGCAACACTGAGCGCAAGAGCAGCCTTGTTATGAATCGAGTCCATCATAACTGAGCAGTTCGTGCAAGAGCCCAGGGAGAATCTGATGGTGCCGGTGCCAGCGCTTGCGAGCGGATTGGGCGACACACTGGGATCCAAACCCGTTCCCTTAAGGATGTAGACATGGTTGTTGTTGGCGGTGCACACCGTCTGACCGGTAATGGGATTCGAAGCGCAGGAATTTATCGCCTCGTCAGTTGCGATCGGAATTGGCGTAGGTGTGATGCTAGGTTCAACGGTCACGACCGAAACGCCAGTGGTGGGATCGGTCCAACCGCCCTTCGGGACGTATGCAGTCACATTGTTTCCTACCACGAGCGCGGACAACAAGCCCGTCCCCAGGCAGGAACCTGGCGGAACAGGCCCGCCGCAAGACGCGCAGCCGCCTGTGCACTCAACATCGATAGTCAACCCGCTTCCCGGCTTGGAAGCCAACCTCACCAAGAGTTCATTGTCATGCGCCAGGGTTACGGGTTTTTCAAGGCGATCAACATGCTTGTTGAAATCGCTCGGACCGAAGAGTTGCGTGCCATTGAGAATAATGGATGCACTGCTGATGCCACCGAGAATAATGGATGCACTGCTGATGCCACGGTTCGCCACTACCATTTTGTATTGGGCCGCCGTATCGCAGTTCTGGAACTTGTCGGTATAACTGTTGGGGTGGCCTGTTGTCCGCGTATACTGCTTACCAAAGATGGACGTTCCCGCCTTTGAGACGTCGGGAAAAAGCGCTATCAGTGCAAAGAGCGTCAGTCCGTGCGTCAAACCGCGCCAAGTGGTCACGCGAGCCCTAATTCGCATACGTTGCCTTCCTTCCTTAGAAGTGTGCATACTACTGCTTCCTGCAGCTTTCAACCTGCTCTCCCTCTAAAGAGGCACGTCCCTTACCACGCTGTTGAAAATTTCGCAGCTCATTGCTGAATAAAGGAATTACTGCCTAAAAGAGGAACCGCTCGGTGATAGCAGATCCAGCAACTGACTTGAAAAGTGATCCACGGGCTTGATCGAACGCGGAGCGCGTAAGGACAATTCCAATATGATTGGAAATACAGATCCGCAGCTTTCGATGGCGGCTTTCATGTGCCAATCTTTTAGGAACCGGCGGTCCCATTCAATCCAGCCCTTTTCTACCTCGTACGTGTGCCGGGCAGGGGCAAGCCAACCCATTTCGTTGTAACACAGAATGGTTAGCGCCAACGCAGCCCAATCGCGGATGATCGAAATCGTCTCCATTGGGGCTGAATCAGAGCCAGCAGCGCATAAGCGGCCAGAATGCCAACATTCGTCATAACGTCCAGCTGGAGCCGATTTGGAGACGTATTGGAAACACTATAAGTGGCTCAACCGCAAGGTTTTGATTCGAAAAGCGTGAGAAGCCGAGCACATCCACTACTGCCAGCTTGGGAAAATGGACGTTGTGCGATAAATAAACAACTTAACAGTGCGTTTAATCGACCGGTGAAGTCTACTCAGACACGCATGTTGGCCGGCGCGGTGAGCAGTTTTGAATCTAATTTTGAATCCAAAATCCTTCCTAATCGAAGTTTCAAAGCGTAAGTCCTTTGTTTGCCGCCCTCTCAACGGCCCATCTCGTGCTGAAGTCCAGTCCACAGCGTGGAATGGTGGAGGGGTCTTTAATGCATTCGAAAGACATTGTCGCTGGGGAACACACAGGTCACGCTCACCACTATGTTGCGATGTTCTTGTGGATGTCCTTCGGCTTCCTCTATGTTTTTTGGATTGGCCAGTGGCTCATTGTCAGAAACCGCGACAAACTATTCACCGAGTATATTGACCACGTCATTCAAGTTGCTGCCAACGAACAGCGTCCCGCCAAAGAAGTTCGCGCTCTGATCCTTATTAAAGCCGGAGATCTTTTCCTGCCGGTCCAGGAAGACGAAATTCAGATCACCGGCAAGGGATTGGCGTTGAGAGCGGCTGTGCACTATAAAGTCGACATCATCTTGCCAATTGTGAATCAGCCCGTGTACCGAATGAAGTTCGATCACGACCTCGCTCCCAGGCCGCCGCAATAAGACGCTTACTCTTCCAAGCGGGCAAGCAGAATGAAGCTTATCAGAGGTCAGCGTTTGGGAACGTACACCCCATCGCCTTCCGGCTGACTTAAAATCAAACGCGCCACGGCACCGTTCGCGTCCAGGACGAACTCCGCGGCGACACCTGTCGAGTCAAATTTCGTCTGCGATCGCGGGATTAGAGGAATAATATTTAAGTACAGTTGGCCGTTGACGAGCGTTACATTTTGGGTCGCGCCCACGAAGGCTGGTACATTTCGCGACCCTTCACGAAACTCATATCTTCCGACGTACTTCGCGAGAACCTCGGGGCTGAGTTCGATACCTCCCTTCCCCGTTCCCACCAAGTGAACCCTATCGATATTGCCTTCATTGCAGACGTTTTCGAGCATGTCCGTATCCGCTGCGTAGTCCATTGCCAACGACAGGCTTAAGGGTTTGGTCAATGTCTCCGGATCGTCGTAAGTAATCTGAAACTGCATGTGACCGAAATCGACACGCCGGAATCTCTCCGTTACGCGCAGCTTTTCGGAATGAGGGTGACCTACTCTATCGAGCCAACTCCGGTCATTGAATCCCGCGGATTCGACTACCAGCGTGTCGCCATCCCAGTGGCCGACCGAATATCCCAACCATGTCGGGTTGGGATCCTTCGGCAGCTTCCGTCCATCCATATAGACCTGCCGGTAGCGCCCGGTGCCGCTCTCATAGAGGAGCGCTACGAGAGTGGGCGTCTGAATGATCCGGTACATCGCATTAAGTATTTCCGAAGGACCGGTAGGCAGGCAGTTCGTAACGGGATCTTCCCGGTGGAAGTCCTTGACGCGCTCCGTTAAAACGGCTTGCGCCGCCGGCCGGAAGATGGCTTCGTCCTTCAGATCTTGTGTGAGGCTAAAGCGGTAGGGGTTTATTTCGACCTGCCAGATGCCGGACAAATCCGGCTTGCCCTCAGGCGTACGAGGCAGGGGAGCCGTCAGGTTCGGTTTACCATCGGCTGCCCGCGGAATTCCCGGCGTCGGAAAGTCGAGCCACTGAGCGCGTAGCGAAACCGGGAGAAGCAACAACGCTGCGGTGATTGCGATTTTCTGCACGAGGACTTCCTCCGGCTCGCCTGACTGTGCTGACAGTCTGTGTAGTATCGTACCCGCACATATTATACAGCATCAAAAACGGACCCGAGTTTTGCCGCACTAATGGATTGTACGCACTGGGTCTTCGAATCGCGCTCTGTCCGGCGTAAACTATGCCATGTCCGATCTCACCGACAAGACGCTCATCTCCGAATTGGATGTTCGAGGCGCTATGATCGGTACGACCTTACGGATCAATAAAACGGCGCTGGTTACGCCGCTCGCCGCGGATCTCGCGCGCGAGCGTCATATCCGCTTGGAGCGTGTGGCCACGGCAGACCGCCAAACCCACCGTAAAATTGCCGTCGGTGCCGACCATCGCGGACATGAAATGAAAGAAGCAATTAAAGCCTTGCTCGCTGAGCTTGGCTATACTTGTCAGGATTTCGGGACCAACTCTACAGAGCCAGTCGATTACCCCGATATCGCTCACGCCGTCGCGCTAGCCGTGTCCCGAAAGACATGTGATCTTGGGATTATGGTCGATGGCGCTGGTATCGGGTCCTGCATGGTTGCCAACAAAGTTCGTGGCGTGCGAGCGGCCATGTGCTACGACGCAACTTCGGCAAGAAACAGCCGCGAGCACAATGGCGCAAATGTTCTGACGCTGGGCAGTACAGTGATTTCCGACAACGAGATGCGTGAAATCGTGCGAGTCTGGCTCTCAGCAGAGTTGACCGAGGAACGTCATCGGCGCCGCATCGCCAAGATTGACGCGCTGCTTTAGGACGTGCTTATACCGCTATTGCTGTGCAGCATCTGGTTTTGCTGTCCAGCATCCGCGTTTCCTAGCAACCTCGATTGTTACCCCTCCGGTTACCCCGGACGATTTTTGAAGCTTTAAATTATCTGTAACTCATAGTCGGGGCGAGAGATTACAAATGGGTGGAGTGCCATGTATCCGAGGGCTGCGTATTCCTGTTGCAACGGTCGTCGGAATGATTGCGGATGGTATGACCGAAGAAGAGATCCTCAAGGCTTATCCGGATCTTGAGCGTGAGGATCTCCGCGAAGCCCTGCAGTTTGCCGCGGAAGCGGTCCGAGAGCGGGAAATCCCATTGCATCGATCGTGAGATTCCTGATCGATAATGCACTCTCCCCTTCGACGAATCATTAAGAGCCGCAGGTCACGCGCAGTACACGTCCGTGAAATCGCACTTCAAGCCAAGGACGACCCGACCATCTTTGATCGTGCTGCTGCCGAGGACCGGATCATTGTCTCCGCCGACACCGACTTTGGTTTTATCCTTTCGTCAAGGACGGTGACGAAACCCTCCGTTCTTCTTTTTCGAAAAGGGACTGAGCATCGGCCCGAATTACAAACACAGTTGCTGCTGACGAATCTTCCTTCGATCGAAACGGCGCTGAATACGGGCAGCATCGTTGTATTCGAGCGGACACGTATTCGGATTCCCCCGCTTCCGTTAACATCGGGAAGCGGGACGTAACCGGGTCCGGGCGTCGAGGAGAAGCTGTCGGATCGATATCAGGGAGACTCTTACCTGCGGTTCTATTTTGGTATTGGGGCAATAAGAATGCGTGTCTACCGCTCTTCGCCGTTACTAGACGTTGCACCATCTTCGGCATCGCTTTGCGCTTGACGTGACTCGCGAACACCCCTCCGATGATTCCACGAAAGGTATTCACCTGCCGAGAAATATTCGAACCTGTTTATCATTGCGCCATGGCTGCGGTCACGGGCACTGCCAGAACGGCAGAAATTACCAACAAGAGCCGAGTTTTGACCGTGCCTTTCATGGACATCTCCCCAATCGAGAATTTCCGCACAATATTTCAGTCTCATTTAAACATACAGATCCCAGGGAAGAAATATAAAAGCCGAACGAATTCAGCAGAAAGGTCCCTCTCCCTCTGGGAGAGGGACGCGCAAAGGAGCGGCCGAAGGCCGCGACGAATAAAAGCGCTGGGTGAGGGTCGCGCGAAGCGCGAGCCCGATAGGGCGAAGCCTCAAGAGAAGCCTGGCAAATCTTGAACCTCACCGGCGGCTTTGCCGCGCCCTCCCCCAAAGGGAGAGGTCTATGGCGCGGAGGTGAAACCGAAAATGTCGGAGTTGCCGAATGTGGCCGGGCAAGCCGAGTTTGGTTCGGGCTTCGCCGGCACAGTGGTCCCATTCTGTATGGCGGCCTGCGCTGCGGCGCGCCATACATCGATCGCTGGGCAATCGGCCGCATTGCGCGTGTCGTTCCACACAGCTGCCCCGTACGTGGACGTTGCCACTGCGTAGACATAGTCTCCGAGAAACTCCAGCCACAGGTTGTTCTGGCTGGAACCGCGCGGGTCGCCGGTCGCACCCCGATGGAGTTCACTCCATCCAAGTGGCGCGCCACTACCGCCAATAACTGCATGCTTCACCACACCCACCAGACCGCGCGGGCTGGTCGTGTCGTTGCGGAATGGCGTCGTAAACGCGTTATAGACGAGGTAAGCATCCGGCGGCGAGATGGCGATTGCGGAATAGAAACCGCGATCGCCTGTGGATTCAGTTTGCGAGGGGGCTGACCAGCTCTTGCCGCCATCGGTCGAGTAGCTGACAAAGACATGCGTGTTGTTGACGCCATCGCGGCCGTCAACCCACGTCCGGAGAATCTCGTCGCTGGCTCCGGTGCCCGTTGGGGCCCCGTTGGCGATATCCACACTCGGCGCCGATGAGAGATCGTCGCGCGCACCGGCGATGCCATCCATGACGCAGCGGAAGCCGGTGCCGTCGAACTGTACCGTGAAGCAGGTATCGACGGCGAGTCCGATATTCTGAAGTCGAGTCCATCTTTCGCCGCCGTCGTAGGACTTGATCATGACATGCGCGCCCTGGCCCGGCGTCCCAACCGCAAACTGGTCGGCAAATACGTACACGACTCCCTGGCTATCCGTGCGCACCGTGCAACCCGAACGGCCAAAGCCCTGCCTCCGGTTGAAAGGCGTATTGGTGGCGCTGGTGACCTGCTTCTGTGACCATGTGTCGCCGCCGTCGGTTGAGGTCGCAACGATCAGTGGCTGCGGCGCAGCAAAACCCGACCCGTGGCTTCGCAATGAAGCCCAGCAAATGTACACATGGCCGAAGAAGGGGCTGCTCGCGGCGTTGTCTGCCCAAATCTGCTCCTTATCGCTAAACGTCGTGGATGACTGTCGAGACGCGATGACCGGCGCCTTCCAGTTGCTTTGGTCTGCGACGATCGCTGGAGTCAAAGCTGAAGCTCCGTCGATGCGCGAGACCGCTATCGCTTCGTCCCCTCTGAACGCTTCCTCGTTGCGAGTCGAGCCAAAGTTGGATGTCAGATTCGCATAGTACAGTCGCGAGCCGTTGCTCCAACTGAAATTACCGCTACTGTCGGGCTTGGGCCCGAACGCCAGAGCGGGGTCACCGTCCGATATCAGACCATTCTCGTAGTATCTGGGTAACGTGCCGATGGGTCCCACGTGCGGCGTACAAGGGGCAGGTCCTAGACAGTCCCGTGCCGTCCAACCAGTGTAGGCCGGCTGGGTCCAGGTGTGGCCACTGTCGAATGAGAAGTAGACGCCTGATACGCCAACTCCTGCGGTGAAAGGACACGTCGACCTATCCCCCGCGTTACACGCTTCCAAATCGATTTGATCATTCGCGCCGGCAGCCAGAATGTTCGGATGATTGGCGTCTACAGCCAGTGCCGGCTCATTCTGCTTATTCTGAGAGAACGGCCCTGGCGGGCTGCCCACATTAACGCGCGCCTCACTGGAAGCGGCGCTCGACGTCACGATCGCTGCGGTCAGCGTCAAGAGAAGAACCACTACACAAAAAATCCTGTTCATTTTTTCTCCTTTGGAATGAACAGAACCATTTTGCCATCGCACGGAGCAGAATTGTTGACTGGATTATGAAAACGCAGACGAAAAAATTCGGAAGGCCGCAGCGGCAACTCTAAGCGACTGTGAACGAATTAAGCCGTCGGTCCCTTTCCCTTGGGAGAGGGCGGCGCGACAGCCCGCTGGCTGTCGCGCCGGGTGAGGGTCGCAAGTCTAGTCAAATCTTGAGACCTTCACCTCGTGGTTGCCGATTCTTTCACAGCTTCTTAGAGCCGGTCTACTGCCTGGGCTTTTTGTCGTCTCTGCCGCCGAAGAGGCCGCCGAAGAACTTACCGACACCGGAAATGACTTTGCCGACTCCTTTCCCGGTTTCAACGACGCCATCCTGAATGGCTTCGGAAAAGCCGGAAGCCATGAAGGGGACAGAAAGACTTTGGGGCAGTGCCAGCGATGAAGGCCTCTTCGAATGTGTTCTCACAGGAGGGATTCGCCAGGAGCATACTCTCCGGATCGATGCGGACAAATTCGATACCCGGCGGTTTCGAGAAATACATCCTGGATGGATCTGGCGGATGCAATTGTGCGGCCTTCATCATGAACTCGGTCCAGATGGGCAGCGCTGACCGAGCGCCCTCCAGATTGAGATCGCGGTTATCGTCGTACCCAACCCATACGATAGCGAGAAGGTCTTTCGTATAGCCTGCAAACCATCCATCGCGCGAGGTGCCGGTCTTGCCGGCCGCAGGCCCGATTGCGATCAGCACTGATGGAGACGTGCTGATTGTCCACCCGTCAGAGGAGACGGTTAGATTCAATTCTCTCCCGTTTCGATCAGATCTTGACACGGCGGCGCACGAAATGGCTCTTGATCGCCTTATCGATGCAACTCCAGGATTTCCACTAATAACATCTGACCTTCAAATGTTCTGCAAAAGCATTTCTCGGGAAATGCAGATAGAAGTGCAGGCCAATCTTGACGGCACAATGAAGAAAGCGCCGGTTCACCCACGGTCGTCTATACCGCTTCGGATCGTGGACTGCGCCGCTTGCTTCGTTGCACCGAAAACCAGCTATTTCTTGGCCAGTGATCTGTCCACCATCGGCGCTCGTGAAAATGCATTGTCGCTTGCAGAAACAGCAGTTGGCTGGATCCTGAGCCGCCGAAGTCATCAACCAACAAGTAACGTATTCCGTGATTCTCGATCGGTTGTTTTTCCGTTTCCATCAAACACGAGCCAGCGGAGAGTCGCCTTGCTTTCAGACGAACAGCAAAACAAGATTATTGTTGTTCAGGGTCCTCCCGGAACAGGAAAGTCTCTAACGATCGCGAATGTTGTGTGCCACTTGATCGCACGGGGAAAGAAAGTCTTGGTGTGTTCACAGAAAGACAAGGCCTTGAGCGTCGTAGATCAAACATTGAGACAGCTCGAATTGGCACAGCTCCCGATGACACTTCTAAGACAGGATGCAGATTCTCGCAAAGAATTGCGCGACCGCCTCGACTCGATTCAAAAGAACCGTGCGCTTGAGGATACTCGACGGGATTTAGACAAGACTACCAACGCTCATCAGCAGTTCGTTTCTGGGCACGAGCAGGTTGAGCAGCAGTTGCATGCGTCATTACGCGCTGAGCACATCACGGCGCAGGCCGATCGTGAGTTGAGTGAAGCCGCAACGGTTCTCAAACGTGTTGGCGCACGCTGGAGAACATATCAGGCGCATCGCCATGCCAAAAAACTGGCTCCAGTTCATTCAGATAAGATAGGGGACCATGCCGCATCGTTAAGATCGGAACTACTGGCGAGCGCAGTGAGACTCTTAACGACAGCTGCCGAACATCGCACTGGTGAAGCCAGTCGAGGCGAACGTAACCAGCTTCGAGAATTCTCAAAGCTTCTCGGAAGAAGTCAGACCAATGCAAAGAACTTTAGTATTTTTGATCGCCTTAAGCGCGAACCTGAAAAATGCCGAATGCTTCTCAACGTTTTGCCGTGTTGGATCATGAGCCCGGACGATGTAGCCCGGCTGTTTCCGTGTGAACCCGGAATTTTCGACACCGTCATTATCGATGAGGCTTCGCAGTGTGATCTTCCGTCGATGACTCCGGTTTTGTTTCGCGCCAAACAAGCGATCATCGCCGGCGATTCAAAGCAAATGCAGGCGCAGCGATTCGCGTTCACGTCAACTCAGGTTGCAGCCCAGTCTTGGCATCAACATGGACTCGATCGCTTGGATCCAGACCGCTGGCTCGATCCCGGCAAGGTAGATTTGTTGCAGCTTGCTTCCGTTCGCTTTGATGAGGAAGCCTTCTTAGATGAGCATTACAGATGCTTGCCACCGATTATCAAGTTCTCGAATGATCGATGGTACGGGGGCAAGTTGAGGATCATGCGCGATGACCGTGATCGTCGCGTGGGAGAACCCGAATCTCCTGTTGTCACTCTAACGCACGTTACGGATGGCCACGTCAATCCCGGTACTCAAGAGAATGAGACCGAAGCCCTGCGGTTAGTTGTCGCTTTACGACAGAAGCTCACGCATCCTGCGTATTCCGATGCCACATTTGGCGTGATCTGTTTGTTTGAGGAACAGATGCGTTTGATGAACGATCTGATTTCCGATGAAATTGAAGAAGCGCTTCGCGCTGACCATGACCTCGTCGTTGTGAATCCTGACGGATTTCAGGGTGATGAGCGTGATGTGATTTTCTATTCCTTGTCTTACGATGCAAACGGAATGGAAAAGGCTGCACTCTCGGCCCGGCAGGCCGAGCGGGAACACTTGCAGGGCATGTTAAACGGCGCCTTTACGCGAGCTCGCGAGGAAATGCACATATTCCATTCTGCTCCTGTTGAGGAATTTGGCAACGCGGCTGGCAAGGGCGCAATTCTCGATTGGCTTCTGTATTGTCGTAATCACGTAGGGACGGCACGTTCGACAGAATCGTCCTTTAGAAAAGCACAATCCGAATTTGAAGCCGATGTCGCCAGTGAACTGCAACAGAAGGGCATCCGAATCATTTCCCAATATCCAAGTTGTGGATTCTTCATCGATCTGGTGGCTGAGCTAGAGGATCGTAGATTGGCGATCGAATGCGACGGTGAAATCTGGCACCTTGACGAGCATGGATCGCTTAAGGCAGAGGATGTTTACAGACAGGAAATACTCGAACGGGCAGGATGGCGAGTGATTCGAATTCCATACCGAAGCTGGAAAAAGAATCGGCTCGAACAAATCAGCCGTGTAGTGAATGCGCTCTCGAATAACGAGAATGACGAGGAAATTGTCGCTGATGAGAAAACACCGAAGGAGACAGCACAGGTTCGCGCGGTGGGACCGATTGTTCATTTGAACAAATTCGAGACTGCCATTTTTTTCGCAATCAAAGAGGGAGCGCGCGATCAGGACGAAACGTTGCGTGCAGCAGTCCGTCATCTTGGGCTGAGTCGGCTTGGCTCACGGGTTCGATCAGATCTCATGTCAGCCATTGACAATCTGCATCATCGAAAGATGATCTCTGCCGAGGACCACGAACTGTTCATAATCGAGAGCTTCCTGAACGCCACCGTTATTCCCACGACTCTACAAAGATATGCTCGCAGGAGAGTACGTCGACGCCGCTGGTAGCCCGATGGTAAACGTTCGCGACATCCATCCTCTCATTAGCATTCGCTACGAAGGGCTCCCGCCAAATCAAGTCTATTGTCTTGTTGAGAATAGACCTGATTCAATCACACAAGATATCGAGCGACTTTCTTCTTACCAACCCGAATGGTTGTCTTGACGCCGGCGCGCGAGAGCATTGCGATGAGCGTGTCTATGCTGAAGACGTCGATCTTGCCGCGCATGAGATCGCTGATGCGCGGCTGAGTAACGCCGAGAGTTTCGGCGGCCTCCTTTTGCGTCAAGCCGGCGCGCTGAATGTGTTCGGTTAGGATGATCATCAACGCGGATCTAATCCGCAGGTTTTCGGCTTCGATACGTCCGAAGCCTAAATCCCGAAAGACATTGTGGGATTGCTCAGCCTTCATTGTTTCTTCTCTTTTCGAGCCTTTATCAACTGTTTAAAGCGCTTCGTGGCCAAGTCGATGTCGCTTTTGGCCGTCTTACGAGTCTTCTTTTGAAACGCGTGAAGAACGTACACGGCTTCCTCAAACGTGGCGATGTAAATCACGCGGTACTCGCCTTCGGTGTATCCGAATTTCGCGAACGCCGGGGCCGACAGTCGTCATCGGCTTCCAGTCGCCAGGTTCCAAGCCAGTTTGTACGCGGTATAACTGATAACCGGCTCGCGGACGGGCGAGAGCCGTGAATTCCAACACAGCCTCGCGCGATGTTCCGGTCCACTTCAGTGGCTTCACGCGAGTGCCATTATACAAGAATTTATATAGCAATTCATCGCTTTAGGAAATCGGAAACGGCTTGCCGTGCTTTGCCTACCAATGCCGCGTGACGTTTCCGGCGTGCATTGTCATGGGCGACCCGAGCCGCTTCCTGACGGATCATGGCGGCGAGCATCTTCTGCATCATCGCCTGGCTCTGAATGTTGGCGGCTGTGCTCGCCGCGGTAAGGAATGGCGCCGAACCCGGCGCGGCCTGGCGAGCTTCATCCTCGATCCGGTTGCCGGATTGAAGGATCAAATCACCGGATTGGTCACTGGCCTTTAGAGTCTTGAGTGTCCCCAAAGCAAGGGCGTCGTCGACGTCCATCAGGTCACGCGTAAGTCGATCGGCATCGGTCGCCGCCGGTACTGGGCCGAAAGTGCGGTAATAGGCATCGGTCAGTGCCGGCAAATCATTCGTTTGACGATTGCGCGCGATCGTTTCAAGGCTGGCTGGAACAGGCAATGCCGCGCTCCGAACGGAAACGGCGTTGAGCATTTGCAGACTGTTTCGAAAGCGCCCGATCAGATTCGTAACGGTCCAGCGAGCCTGCTGCACGCGACGATGAGCAATGCCAACACCCCAAAGAACACACCGCAATTCATGCGGCCCTCCTCGTTTGTGTCCATGCCGATTGGACGGCGCCGGATGCCTCTTCCGGAAGTTCGGCACTCTCGGCCAAGCCGCGCGGAAATTGCAACGCCAATTCTCGATAGGATTCAAAGAGCGGCCGCTCCCGATGTTGAGCCATGAAATAGCGGCGATACCGCTCTCGCTGAAATGTGGTGCAGATCCAGTAATCGACGGGCGTTGGAACGAGCCCGCACTTAGGAAAAATGAACGCGGTTTTCCCTCCCTGGCCGATCCCGGAATTTTGGGGACCGGAGTGATGGAATACCCGAATCCGGGCGGGAGGATAGTATCTTTCGCGGTGTGGTCGGGATGTACGATCTGCAGTTTGCTCTTGCGGGCGTTTCATGCTGCGAATGAGGGAACATCGGCTTCCAAGCCGACGTGTCTGGCTGCTCGTGATCATTGCAGTTGTGCTGATTGCTGGACATGGATTCTTCCTCTATTACTTCCGGGCACATCTTGTCCTCTCGGCGGCGGTAATTTCGGGGCTGATTGCGGTCGTTGTGATCAAGCACTTAGGATTGCTGGGATCACTGTATGCTCTCGTTCGACGCCGGTTCTGGAGGTCCGATGTCGCTCCGTAGAGGAAGGTTCACTGCACTCTGACATCGGCTTCGGTTTATCCTTACGTGCGCCGTGTCAACCCCTTTCAAACGGTGCGACTTAAGAGAAGTAGTGATTCAGCGGCCGCCACGCCCTCTGGCAATCGGGGGAACGGGCGATGCATGCGGCTGCGCAGGCGTTGATCGTGAAGAGCCTCCCGTGCGAGGGGCGTTCGACGGTCCTGAAGTACTTCCCTGGGAGTTACCGCCTTCTGGCGAACGGCCGCCGGCGCCTGCCTGAGCAGCAAGAGTAGCCAACGCTTGGGGGCCGTTAGCTAACGCGGCTTTGACTTGGAGAAGGGCAGCGTCCGGCGCTATCCCGTGCAACACAAGTTGTGTTAACGCAGCCACGGCGACAGCCCGGCGATCACCGCTGGCAGATGTTGCAATTTGCGTGAGGACCGCTTCGCTGGCGCCGGCTGCAATAGCATCGGCACCAACAGACAGCTGAGCGGCATTCACATTTCCGGCACCGCGGCTCATGGCAATCTTGGCTTGCTCCAAATTGCGGAGCCGGTTTTCCACCGCCATTGCGATCCGGTCCATCGGAATGGTCTTCGCCCGTCCCTCGGCTATTTTGCTCTGCAACAGTGAAACCGGGATTCCCATTTCCTGTGCGTGAGTGATTGCTGCATCCAGCCGTTCTTGCGGGCTCTGTCCCAGGACAGCCGGCGGAAGAAGGGCCAGTACAACCAGCGCCGCGGTCCAGTGAATTTTCGTCATCTGACTTTCCATAAGCCTTGTTTCCGTCCTTCGTCTCATAGACGAGTCATCCACGTTTTGCGTCACATTTCAAGACTGGATGCAACAGGGCGCAACTGCTCTCGCAGCAACTCTGTGGCCCGGTGGACTCTCATTTTCATTGCGCTCACCGACGCGTTGGTCAGTTCCGCCATTTCATCATAGGAGAGACCTTCAGCGTGTTTCATCAGGAAAGCCTCGCGCTGCTCCTGCGGCAGGAGCATGAGAGCCGCCATTAATCGATTTCGCAGCGTACTTCGCTGTTGCTCCAATTCGGGATTCCCATGATTTGCAGCGAGAAATGGGGAGAGCGGTACGCTCCGCCGGGCGGCACTTTTTAAGAAATCCAAGCACTGGTTCCTCAAGATTTTCCCAACCCAGAAGCCGAATCGGTCCGGTTCCCGGCAGGTCGAGAGGTTCTGATACGATTTGATCAAAGCGTCTTGCACAATATCCGCGGCGGTGTCGGCATCCAATCCCATCCAACGCGCACGCCGGAACAGGAAAGCCTGGTGCCTGCGAACCAACATTTCAAAAGCATCCCGCTCACCGTTCAGTACACGCGCCACCAAAACCGCATCAGAGGTTTCGATGTCGGTACGACCGGATGGAACGACAGCCGCTTTACCCTCGGTGATGGCTACTTCAATCTTCATGGAATCACAAGGACGGCGACCCAGCCTCCCATCCCGTCGTCGGTCCGGTTCGGAAAATTGGCCGGCACAAACCACCGCTCATCCGCATCCCGGAAAGCAAAGTGATAGACCCCCGGGGAGACGTGAACCGTATATCGCCACTCGTCTTTGTGGCGGTCCATGCGCACGGGTCTCCAATTCGTGAAGTCCCCGGCGATCACGGGCGGAGGGACACCAGCATCACGCGCTGGAAGATGGAGAACGACTGGGCGGTCAACGTGCAAGGAGGAGGGCGTGGCTGGGTTCGCGGCGGGAATAGCTAGTGCAGCAATCGTCAATGTCAACAGAAGGGATCCGCCGGCCGGTGATAGCGCCTTCATAACCGTGAGTGGGAGTCTGCAGGCAGGAGAACCGACAAGCGGCTGTTCAGACCTCCGAAGCCGTCATCGACAGAGGGGGCTGTTGGATCAGCGATCCATTTTCCGCCATCAATGACGAAGGCGTAATCGTGCACTCCAGGCTCCAACGGAACCACGACCGACCATATTCCGGGACTTACCTCTTGCAGCCCGTACGCCGGTTTCCATCCCGTGAAGCTCCCCGCCAGGCGCACCTCCGATGCCTGTGAGGCATCGAGCCGGAACTGGACGAAGACCTTACCGTTCGGCTGATCCGCATCTCGATTGCTATTGAACTTCGTGAGAACGAAGACCAGGCAAACTGCCGCGACCGCCAGAATTCCATAAATCGGCCGGAGACGGACCGGACGGGGCGCCCATATCCATCCCAATGCATTCTGAATGGATCGATTCAAGACTCCATGCGTTGCGGGAGCGGCCGGAAGCCGCGACATAACTCGGGTAGTGAGGTCCGGAGCCTTGATGGACCAGTAACCTTCACGCGTCTCTCTGACAAGAACCTCACACGCCGCAATTTCCTGGAGTTCCTCCGACGTCAGCTCGTCCTGCCGGAGTTCCCCATCCAGGTATTGGTGCACTCTTTTATACATGCCGGTTCTCCCGTCATCGCAAATGGTAGTTGAGGGACAAAAACGGGCCAAAGGCCCGGTCTGCCCCTCAATCCGGCGAGGATTAATTCTTTCCTTGATTTTTGGCTGCCTGTTCCGCCTTCTTTGCTTCGGCGTTGGCCTGGGCAGGCGGCAAGCCTTTCAGATCCTGAATCGCTTTGCCCAATGATTCGGCGTGGTCGCCGGTCATCTTCGCTTTTAACTGGTCCAAAGGGATACCGAGGTGTTCCGATACCTGCTGGGCTGCCATGTATTGGCCGTGGTTCTTGAATCCGCCGGTATCCAGAGCGTTCGATCCCTTGCCGGTATCTGCTGGCGGAGTACTACTCGGCTTTCCCGAATTCTCTACGTTAGAGGAATGGTCTGAGCCCGGCTTGGTCGTTCCGACATTGCCGGCCGGGTTATGTGCTGTTCCGATGTTTGTGGGAGCGCCCACCCTAGCTGGCCCCCGGCCCTGTGCGAATAAACTGCCGACGGACACGAATAGAACCGTTACCGCTAGAAAATGCTTCATAGTAATCTCCTTTCATCTTCTTGATGATCAAGGTATTCGCCTGTCCGGGTATGGAATCCAAACCCGAATTGCGTCCTACCTATTCGCTAAGACGATGACGCGCTTCGATCCGTCACATTGATTCTTATGTGGCTGACTAGCAACGAATTCTGGCGCCCATTCATGCAGGCGATGAAAGCGGTTCTACGCTGATGCGTGGGCACGAGCTGGATTTCTTTTAACGTATGTGGTGACAAGCCGGAATCTATGGGCGGCAATAGTGGCACACGGGGTGCCGGATACGACGGCATTTGTCATGATGTATTTCGGGATGTACCCGGGCCTCTAGGGTGAGACTTACGTGCAGACCGCGGTCTAACCCGCCGCTGGAGCCGACCGCTGAGAAGCGCGGCGGCTCAGCGGCAATCCGTTGGGCGGACAACCGAACCTTGAAGGGGGCAAGGTATGTGTCGTATGTTGAACGCTCTTTACTTCGCGATCTTCGGAACGGAGCGGACCGTGATCCCGGTATGACACTCCCGACACTCCCCGTTGCTGTGCTGCAAACGCTTCTGCTGTCTAGCAAACCGTTTTGCTGTCTAGCATCAGCGGTTGCTAGACAGCACCCGGTGAAGCCCGCACAACCTTTCTGTTAACTATGGCAGCACCCCGCCGACGGTTTTGCGGCCGCTGCCGCTGCAGCCCTCGTCACCGAATCGGATGAACTTCTGGATCCGCTTGCCGGTATCGACCTCGGCCGTGTACAGGTTGCCGTGGGAATCGATGCTGACCTGGTGGAGCCAATGGAACTCACCGGTTTCGCGCCCGCTCCGCCCGAGCCGGCCTAATTCCTCCAGTGTGTCTCTCTTCAGGACGTACATCGTCATGTTGGAGTTATCACCGACGTAGAGGCAGGACTGCTTGGCATCAGTCGAGAAATTCATCGATACTGCCGAACCGGGCAGACCGTTCGTCTTTACCGCCACGGCCTGCTCCTTGACGAAGCCGCACTTGCCCGCTTCGCCGGCCGGGTTCAGGCATTCCTTACCGAGGTTAGGATCGCGACCGTTGAAGACCTGGATGCGGTTGTTGCCGCGGTCGCAGACATAAATAAGCCCTTCCTTGCTGATCTTGACGCAATGCACCGGATTGCGGAAGAAGGCCGGCTTCATATTCCCCTTGCTGAAGTCGGTCATCCAGTCGCCGGCTGCGGCCGCTGCCTTGTCGTCGACCGGGTTGTTGCCGTATGCGCCGAAATGGCCGATATATTTGCCCGTGGCCGCATCAGCGATGACCACGCGCCTATTGCCGTAGCCATCCGACACATACATACGATTGGTCGCCGGATCGACGGTAATGTCGGCGGGCAGATAGAACAGGGGCGTGCCGTTGCGGCCGCCGTCCTTGTTGTTGCTGTCCGGCCCCCTTCCTCCTGGACCGCCGATCATCATCACAAACTTGCCGTCCTTGGTGAACTTCAGGATCATCCCATCGGCACCGTTCGTCGATGCCCAGGCTGAACCGTTTGGATTGCCATTGGGGTTGTTGCCGCCGAGATAGACAAAGCCGTTGTGGTCGACAAAGATGCCGTGCTCGGTGGCCGGCCAAACGCAGCCTTCCGCCGCCTTGCACTTATCGGGATCGGCCGGGCCGCCCCATGCGCGCAACAACTTGCCGTTTGAATCGAATTCCATGACCGACGGCGCCGGCAGGCAGCAATCACCGAGCGCTCCGTATGGACGCGAAAAACCCATCGCGTCGACGGGTTTTCCGTCCTTCGATTTATGGGTCGCCGTGGTCAGCGCCGCCTCGTCGCTGGTCAACGTGCGTGGTCGCTGGTAGATCCAGACGTGGTCGTCTGGCGCGACATACAGGCCTCCGACTTGTCCGATGATCCAGTTGTTGGGAAGCTTCTGGGGCCAGCCGGCGTCAGCGATGAAGCCCGGCACTTTAGCGGTCGGCGGCACACCGTACACGCCGGACCGCTCGGCAAGCCTCTCCAGAATGCCGGTCGCAGCAAGCGCCTTATGGTCGGGCTTCGGTGCCTGCGCCTCGCCTGTTTCGGTTACCAGCGCAGCCAGCAGCACTCCACAAATGGCATGCAGTTTCAGATTCATACTCTCTCTCCTCGTTTCCTCACTGGATTAGTGTGTTCTCACTATCTCGAGCAGGCGGGGCGGGGACGTCCGGCGTCTCCAACGTTCTCCTTTATCGCTCAAGAAAATCGGCCAAATTATACAGCCGGCGAGATTCTTCATTAACGGAATTCTCAGCAGTCCATGGAAAGCAAGCTGTTTATCCGGCCTGCAGGAATCTCACCGGGATGGCGAAGCGCCGCGCCCGATCACGATGGACGGCTTGCGGTTCGTTCAAACCCAAATGACCGCATTCAATGCTGACATGCGTGAAATATGGCGAAGTGGACGGCCAGATGAGGTCCAAGGTCACTCGGAGCTAAAGCGCACTCGACCTTTGCGCGGCTGGATCCGCGTCCGCTGTGAGCACGCAGGAGAATTTTCTCGAGCTGTTTCCCGCCGGAACACGAGTCCAAATGCCGTCTCGGTTGCGGTACACACGCGGATTCAAGAAGGTCATAAACCACGCTCTTAACGGCAAACGAAGGCTAAAAACGAAATGATGCGCGAGAAGCTCTCAAAAACGAGGATCGAGCACTCCACCGGGCGCTGGCGTCGATTGTCCTGACCCAATATCCCAATCCGGAGAGGAAGGACTGCCCTGGAAGATCGGTCTTGCGAGACATCGCAACTAAAAACATTTCAATGCGCCATCCCGCCCATGAGCATGTCGGTAGCTGCTCCCCTTGTTTTTCGGAACCGACTGAGAGACGTCACGCGCTTCACAGGCGAAACCTAACGTGGGCGCTGGCAACAGCGGGTACCGCAGTTCTCGTACTCGCGCAAGTTCGATTCAGGCGGGTGAATACGATTTCAGGTGGCGATTTGCTGATTTTAACTGGCGACATTATCCCATCCTGATTCGCTGACAAATTACATCGATCTTTGATTGTCTCCTACCATCTCATACCCTTTACATTTAACATTCGAACCGCATGAGAGCGGCCAACGGACAAATTCAGGTTTCCGCCACGGATCTCGCCAAGCACCTTGCGTGCCGGTATTTGACTTCACTCGATCTCCGAGCGGCGCGAGGCGAGATCAAGCGGATCTACCGAAACGATCCCGGCCTTGCAGTACTTGAGGAGCGCGGGTTTCGTCACGAGGCGGCTTATCTCTCGTACTTGAAGGACCGTGGTTGCGATGTCTTGCGCGACGAGAACGGGCTCGATGACGACGGCCGTCTCGAGCGAACACTCTACGCAATGCGATCCGGCACAGGGGCAATCGCGCAAGCGGACCTGAAGGATGGACGCTGGCGAGGGCGTGCCGATGTTTTATTGAAGGTGGACAGGCCCAGCAACCTGGGGTCTTGGTCGTATGAGATCGTGGATACGAAACTTGCGAGAGAGACCAGGGGCGGCACGGTCTTGCAGCTCTGCCTCTATTCGGAACTTGTGGCACGGATTCAGGGCGTGATGCCGGACCGCATGCACGTTGTCACACCCGGACGACAGTTCCAGCCTGAGACATTCCGCACTGACGACTTCCTGGCCTACTACCGCTTCGTAAAATCGCGGCTTGAGGCTGAAATCGATGCCGATACCATTCTCGCGACTTATCCCGATCCAGTAGAGCATTGTGAACTCTGCCAATGGTGGACGCTCTGTAACGACCGAAGGCGAAGCGATGACCATCTTTCGTTTGTCGCGGGAATTTCGAAACTGCAGATTGGTGAATTACGAAAATGGGACATCACGACCCTCGCTAACTTGGCTACACTGCCGCTACCGCTCAGGGATCGAGCGGAGCGAGGCGCTCCTGAAACCTTTGTCAAAGTTCGGGAGCAGGCCAGGCTGCAATTGGAGTATCGGACAACGAGTAAACCCGTCCACGAATTGCTTACCGTAGAACCCGAACGCGGCCTGGCGCGCCTCCCCGAACCATCCCCCGGAGACATCTTCCTCGATTTCGAAGCGGATCCATTCGTGGAAGATGGTGGCCTCGAGTACTTGTTGGGTTATGCAACCCTTAACGAAATTGGGGAGGCGGAATACATATCGTCATGGGCATTTGACCGCGCTAATGAGCGGCGCATGTTCGAGTCATTCGTCGATATGGTCACTGAACGGTATTCCCGCTATCCGGATCTTCACATTTATCACTTCGCGCCTTACGAACCCACCGCTCTCAAGCGTCTGATGGGTCGATACGCCACGAGGGAAGATGAAATCGATCGAATGCTGAGAATGGGATTGCTTGTGGATCTCCACGGTGTCGTGAGGCAGACGCTTCGCGCAAGCGTCGAAAGATATTCCTTAAAAGATCTCGAGGTATTTTTTGAATTTCATCGCCAGACTGATCTGCGAGACGCAAAGCAGAGCCTTCGGACCTTGGAATGCGCCCTCGAATTAAACGAAGTGGCGAGCATAACGCAAGAGGTACGGAATACGGTCGAGGCTTACAACCGTGAGGACTGCATTTCAACATTGCGCCTCAGAAACTGGTTGGAGAAGCTCCGACGCGAACTAGTGGCCAACGGAATGGAAATCAAGCGGCCTCTGGTCGCACCCGGTGATCCCAGTGAAGCTATCCGTGACCGAAGCAAACGTGCCCTTGATCTCATGGAACGTCTTCTGCGCGACGTACCGGACGAATCATACGAACGCACTCGCGAACAACAGGCGAGGTGGCTCTTGGCCCATATGATGGAATTCCACCATCGCGAAGAGAAGGCACCATGGTGGGAATATTTCAGACTGTGCGGTTTGTCCGACGAAGAGCTCCTCGAAGAGCGCTGCGCCATATCCGGTCTCGAGTTTGTGGAGCGTCTCGGCGGCACACCGAAGTGTCCGATCGACCGATATCGATTCCCGATCCAGGACGTACAGGTTCGACCGGACGACGTCTTGGCAACATCAGAAGACAAATTCGGTGATGTAGAAGCGATTGATATTGCAGCCCGTACGATCGACGTGAAAAAGACGAGCAAGATGGCAGAACTGCATCCCACGTCAGCTTTCGTGCATACCGTTGTGTCGGGAGGAGAGCTCGTGGAATCTCTATTCCGACTGGCCGCTTGGGTCGTTGATCATGGTATCGACGGTCCTGGTAAGTATCGTTCTTCGCGTGATCTACTTCTTCGCAACCCACCACGACTCGACACTGGCACGCCGGCCCAACTGTACAATCCGAATATTGATATCGTTAGTGAAGGAAGGCGTCTTGCATCGCAGTTGGACCATGGAGTCCTCCCGATACAGGGCCCTCCAGGTGCGGGGAAGACGTATACGGGCGCGCGAATGGCCTGCGAACTTCTGCGAGCCGGCAAAAAGGTCGGCGTAACCGCGGTAAGTCACAAAGTCATCCGAAAGTTTCTTGAGGAAGTTATTAATGCGGCGACTGCGGAGAATTTGCCAGTCCGCTGCATCGAAAAAGTGAAGGAGAAACCGAAGACGCGCCATGCTTCGATCGGCGAAGTGACTACAAACAAACTTGTAGTGGATGCCTTGAACGTGGGCGCAGCAAATCTGGCAGGCGGCACGGCATGGCTCTGGGCGCGACCCGAGTTCGAATTATCGATCGATGTCCTGTTCGTCGATGAGGCCGGACAGATGTCTTTGCCCGACGTGCTTGCTGTTTCGCAGGCTGCGAAGAGCATCATCCTACTCGGTGATCCGCAACAACTGGAACAACCACTCCAAGGCACTCATCCACCTGGTGTCGATTCCTCAGCGCTGCACCACGTGCTGGACCGACATCAAACGATGCCGTCCGAAGCCGGCCTATTTCTCAGTGAAACATGGCGGTTGGCACCTTCTATTTGCGACTTCACTTCCGAGCTGTTTTATGAAAATCGGTTGGGAACGCATGATGGGCTCGAACGCCAAAAAATTACAGGCCCGACAAGCTTCGCAGGGGAAGGTTTATTTTTCGTGCCCGTGATCCACGAAGGCAATCAAAACACTTCTACTGAAGAAGCGGATGCCGTCAAACGAATTGTTGATGATCTCCTTCAGTCGGGCGTGGCCTGGGTGGACATCAAAGGGGTCGAACGTCCTCTAGACATCGACGACATCCTAATCGTCGCGCCATATAACGCCCAGGTCTTCACATTGGGCGATCGCCTTCCAAATTCCCGGATGATCGGTACCGTCGATAAGTTCCAAGGCCAGGAAGCCCCTGTCGTGATCTATTCAATGACGACGTCATCGCCCGAAGATGCGCCCAGGGGTATGGAATTCCTATACAGCTCGAACCGCTTCAATGTCGCGACTTCGCGCGCTCGCTGCGTGTGCATTCTTGTGGCGAATCCTCTCCTCTTCGAACCTGAGTGCCATACTCCGCGGCAAATGAAACTGGCCAATGTGGTCTGTCGGTATCGAGAAAAAGCGCAACTTAAAAAAATAGCGCTTGGAGGATTATCGGTTGCGATTTCATAGAGTTTAAACCCGTTCTCTTGCAAACTCCCCTTCTCTATTCAAACTGCTGACATGACCCACCTTTTCACCGTATCATGTCCCGCTTAAGGCACATACCGGGTGTGAGATCCGTCGGTCTGATCCCCGCGGGATTTGAACGCGCATCGACTGCTACGGGTGGCTTTGCCGAATTTGAGAAACTACGCAGAACGATTTTCAGACACAGCACCAAGCGTAACCGGAAGTAGAAACCGTTACAGCGCACAGATCACCGCCGGCGGACTTAAATTGCGGGAGAGCCGGATTGTCGCAGACCTCTTGTTGGCCGGCATTGACGACCAATCGTGGACCGAGAAAATTCTGCATAAAAATGTTCTTCAGGCGCGAAGTCCGGAAACCGCTACACGGCTCGGACGGCTCGTCCGTCAGCGACTTGAAACAATGGACGCTGATTTGTGGAAACTTGTGCGCGACGGAAGCCAAATAGTCGCCACTCACGCAACGTTGGCCGCGATTATCAAGCACAGTCCCCTCGTCGGCGATTTTCTCGATTTGATTCTTCGGGAGCAATTTCGCCTATTCGCTCCGAGGCTTACAAAGGCAATTTGGGAAGACTATTTGAGCGGTTGCAGAGCGCGAGATCCGGAAATGCCTAAGATTCATAACGAGTTAGCTGCGTTTTCACCTTACTGGACCTGGCCCTCAACTTCTTGAGGACTGCAGTGGTGTGGCGATTCGCGTCGCCGAGCCCTTCAAGAAGTTGAGGCATTGCGGGGTCTAGTTTCGGGGAGATCTACTCCCCCTTGAAGGCCTTATCGGACTTATCGTAGCGCCCAACGAGCTCCGACTGTGCGAGGATATGTCCTCTGATTGCAGCTTCAACGGCCGCCCGGTCTTTGAATGTCTTTCCCTGCAACGTGATGTTGATGGCGTAGAGCCGAAAGAAATAACGGTGTTCACGGTCAGGAGGACAAGGTCCGAGATAGCCAGGATCACCTTGACCGTTCAGTCCCATGGTTGAGCCGGCGCCTTCTGCAATCCCTGTGCTGTTTGCGGGCAGATCCCAGACGAACCAGTGATCGAAATTGCCGCTGGGGACCACGTCCTTTGGAACATCGGGATCGTGCATCGTCAGGACAAGTTGCTTCGTGCCGGCTGGAACATTTCCGAAATTGAGAGCCGGGTTGAGGTTCTGCCCTTCGCAGGTAAATTTAGCGGGGATTTTTTCATTCGACTTGAACGAGGGCGACGTCAGGTCCATTGCATTGGCGGCTCGTGCTGCTAACAGTATGGTTGTTAGGAGAACGATCGTCTTCGACAAAACTCTACTCATACAGGACCCCTTTGTTTTTACGTTAAAGGGCGATTATAAGCCGACATCCACCTCACGTTAATGTGGTAAGAGAGATTCGCTCATCAGATGCAGACAAATGCGGTCAGGCGGCTTTCGCGTGATCTTCAATAGCTTCGGAAAAGCGGCTAGTTTCGGCGTAGATTGCAAAATATTTGAAGATCGCATCGCAGTGCTTGCAGCGCCTGAGATGGTTATGTTCTTCGTAATTCAATTCGCCATTGTCCCGCACGAATGCCCAAATGCTGCTCGCTTGAACGTGTTTGAATTTGGAGATGGACCGTTGAACTTCAGTGCATGAGTTTGTCATACCTCGCCTGTTGCAACCCGGATACCAATGTTCGGGAGCGAAATTTTGCAACACGCGGGTGGTACTTTGGGTGTGTTCCGGTTGCTGCCGAATCATCTCTTGACGAACTTCCGGATAGTTCCGAGGAAGTCGGCACCATAGACGTTGCCTTCCGAGTCCGCTGTGACGCCTTCGGCCATGCTCGACCCGCTGGGGTATGGGTACGGACACGGATCGGGGATGAAGTACTTGACGGAGCCGTCTCTTGCGCTCCCTATGCGAATGCCCCGCTGAATGCCAGGATTGAAGCCGTAGCCAGTCTGCGGCAGAGCGAATTGTCCGGTGTTGATCGAAAATTTGGATCCGGTTGTTTTGGCGATCACCGACAAACAACCGCCCCTTCGAGTCGAACGCAATGGTGTGCGGCACATCGAACTCGCCAGGTCCCATGCCTTTTCTTCCCCACGCCTTGATGAACTTTCCATTTTTATCGAATTTCATGATTCGGGCGTTGCCCGTCGCAGTGCCTCCTCCGCTGTGTCCATCAGCGACGAAGATGTCGCCGTTCGGAGAGACCGCAACTTCGGTCGGCTGGTCGAATTCATCGAAATCCGATCCGGCAACACCCGCCTTGCCCAGCGACGTCAAGAGACTTCCGTCAGGGCTGAACTTCAAGACTTGCTGCCCTTTGCCCCGGGCAGAGCCGTTGTCGGCAACCCATACATTGCCGTCTCGATCCACGGTGATTTTATGCGGGCTGACGATCATACCCCTGCCAAAGCTCTTCAGCAGCCTTCCAGCAGGGTCAAATTGAAGAACTGGGTCAAAAGGCGACTCGGCACACGCAGTCCCGCCCGCCCCCGAAGCGCCGCATCGATCAATCGCCCAGATGGTTCTTCCCTCAGGAGCCGCAGAAACACCGGCTGTGGATCCCCATTTCCGTCCATCAGGCAGTCGTCCCCAGTGCACGCCGGCTCGAAACGGATTCGGCAGATCGTTGCGCGCGCCGAGAAGGGACACCGCAGGCAATTTGACCGGATACTGTCCAGGAGGAAACACGGGCATGCCGCGGGACCCCTGACCTTGAGGACCCGGTGAGCGAGCGCGCCGCAGGAATCCGCCAGCGCTCCCGGCGAACCGCCGAGACCGTTGGTTTGTACGGCTGAGATCGATCCAACGAACACCAGCGACAACGTCGCCGTGCTCAGTGCCGATAGCATAAACAGCGATCGTTTCCTTGGCGTCTGCGGTCCAGCAGGCATTAGACCTCCTGAGAATTTTGTGCGAACAATATTTGGAAGGGGTTTACCCGGCCTTCAAAGTTACCAAAGTGCCGGACACAACAAAGGCCTTTCGCCCTTCAGTTTCGGAGTCGTACCAGCGCCAGTATCCCGTCCGGACCTCGCCGGAACAGCGGGGACATCGAGCAGGTTGCTCCAAGATGTAATCGGTGATTTCCGGATCACGACCCGTGGTGCAGTCGAGGACGTAGTCGAAAGAAACTTCGGCTTTGTCAGGCTCGCACGCCTCACAAGAATCGATCTGTTGTTCCGCCGCCCGTATAGTTTTCTGGTCAATCAGGACAGGTATCGTGTTTTTCCAGGAGGGATGAACTCGTTCAGGACGACCCATAATAACACGCCCCTGTTCGAATAAATTTTGTCGAGCTTAGCACGCGAATTCTAGACCGAGAATAAGTACTTTTCAAAAGTTTTCTAATAAAGAGCGGGTACACCTTCCGAGCCGATTGATTTGCGACTCGGAGCTTGGTTGGCTAGGTTCTTTATCAAGTCCTTTTTAGGCAGGAGCTCCGAGCCGCCGTTGGTTGTCTACGGTTCACCTCCTTGGTTAATGGTTCACTTCGAAAGGTAAGTGAAATTTTGATTGCGTATGAGTTTTTGTCAAGAGTTTCGGGAGGACACAATGACAACCACAACCCGAAGCTCCAGACGCATTTCTACGTCCTGGAGTATGGAGAGCCGAGGATGTCAATTGGCTAATTCGCAGCCGGTGCGAGGTTTTCGGTTAATTCGATATATGTTCCCCACGGATCGGTCAGAAACGCGATTTTCACGTTCGAATTCGGAACCATCCGAGGCGGCGCCTCCAACTTGGTTCCCGACGTTTCCAGGTTTTTCACCAACGCGTCAAGGTTCTTCACTTCGAAACCAATATGGTCCAGCGAACGGCCTTTGGTGGGCTCACGCTTCATGTCACTGCGCGAGAAGGATACGTTGAAGCGGTGAAAGTAAACACAATCAGTAACTCCGGAGTTGGCCACCGTCTTGCGCTTGCCTGTCAGGCCGCCGAGGTTTTTATCGTACCAGGCCTGGATTGCAGGAATATCCGTCTGAGGAAGAAGCATGTGAATGTGATCCATCCCGACCGGGCCCGGCAATGATGGATCGCCAAACACTTCCACGCGAACTCCATCCGGAGCCTCGACGTAGCCCTGATTGGGGTTCGTCGCTCCAATCGTGTACTTGACATCGGCAGCCTTCCATTTCGCGCGCGCGGCGTTAATGTCTTTCAGGACGAATCCGAAGTGATCGACGATCGAACCCGCCGGCGGAGCCGTCGGATCGCCCTGGCGCAACATGATAAAGACTCCGGGAAATTGGATGAGGGTGAGCGGGCCGTTTTTGACGACCGTGCCGCCCATCATCTCGGTCCAGAACTTTGTTTGAGCCTCGACGTTTTTCACCACCAGATGAATGTGCCCCAGCCGCACGCCCAAGTCGTTTGCCGGCTCCGCCAGTTGCGCAAAGGCGGAGATGCAATTGAGAATCACAGACAGAAAAATGGCCCGCGCGATCATTGATACAATTCTCAGCTTCATAAGCTACTCCCTCCGAATTGCCCGTCATCTTACTGACAACTGTAGCTACCATCTATGATGGTGTGAACGAATTACGCTGGTGCGTTATTCCCCTCCTTGCATCACCGCAAGGAGGGGAATACGCTCGATTCCCAATTCGTTTCACACCTTCTGTGACCGCCGACAGACGCTACAGCTCTTTTATTGTCTACCGGGTGCACGACGTATGTATCTTGTCTGCTGCATGAAGGCATTTCGCTGAACTGTGGTTCTAGTGACGAATGGCACAACGCTCACCTTCTTCGCGGCAAACGGCGCCGTGTTGATTTTCCTAGCTGCAAACCGAGAAGTCGAGTACTTCTGCCGTTGGAATGAAGCGGTTCTGGCCGTCTTTATTAAGTACGATGGGCGGCTGGAAAACGACGAGCCAGAGTATCCAGACCCAACACTCTGTCCGGCCGATTCCAGCGGCAGAAGAGACAACCCAACGAGCGCAATCGCGATCCGCTTCAGCACGATGCCGCAGTTATTGTCCTGGTCCGCGATAAGTGACTTGCTTCTTTGCGGCTGCATCCATCTCTTCGGGCGTAAGCAGTGGTGTAGTCCTGAGGTTGGTCACTCCGCTGGCATTCACGGCCAACGACATTGCAGCAATGGAAACGTTGTCCGGAGCATCGACGACACCGACGAAATCAGAATCGCCAAATGTGAAGTAGAACACCTCGAGCCTACATCCAGCCTCCTTCATCAGGGCCTCAGCAACCTGACGGCGTTTGGACCCACCGTCTTTGCGAACACCTTTAGTACCCTCAGCTGTGTAACCGCCTTGAATCAGATACTTCGGCATGGTACGCCTCCTTTTTGAAAATGGGATTCAGAAAGTATACCGCTATTTCCAGCGTTCCATAGCCTGGCGGTGTTGAGATTCCGGAGGAAGCTCCGCAAGCTCAATACGCACTCCATTCAGATCCGTAATGTTCGACAGAATCGCTTTGGTGGGGCTGACGCGAGTCTCGCTGATGTTGGCTCCCCGCTGTTTGAACATGGATGTGACCTGCGCCATGTTCTCCACGTGAATCCCAAAATGATTCATTCCCAGTGGACGCCCATTCGCCGGCTGCAATTCGACGAACGTATTCTTGCTGATCTGAACATAGACCAGCGCCACGTTTCCCTTCTCGTCGACGCTCCGGAAAGCTTCGGGAAATCCTAACGTCTTCGTATAGTAAGTCACGGCCTGGTCGAGATTCGGTACGGCGATACCGACGTGGTTCATGCCGACGAGCCCGCGGTTCGGACTCTGGTTCTGAGCGACAGCAGCATCGACGGCCAATCCGACCACGATGCCTGCAATGAACAGAAATGCGTTACGCATAAGCGGTCCTCCGTTGTTTTCCTGTGGCGTTTCACTTGCCCCACTTGCCCGAGATATGGGCAGTGTCCTTCTCGTTTTCACAAACCCAATCCAGTAAATCGGTGTCCGGCATCAATTCCCATCCGAGCCGCACCGTCCATGGTTTCTTGTACGCTTTCGGATCATCGATCGTGATCTGGACATCCATGTGTCCGAAATCCACGCGGCGGAACCGCTCGGTAATGTGTAATGCGTCGCTATGCGGATGGCCGTTGTCATCGAGCCAGGTGGCCTCGTTGATACCGAGCGTATCGACCACCAGAGTATCCTTATCCCATTTGGCGGTCGAATATCCGTACCAAGCCGGCTCGGGGTCCTTAGGTAACGGCCGCCCATCCGTAAATATCTGGCGATAGGAATGGTATGACTCGAACAGTATAGCGATGAGTCCGGGGACTTGAATGATCTTGCGAGGAGTGAAGTGCCCGTCGAAATCCGTCACGCTGTGCGGTAGACAACGCCCTCCCGGCCGGTCCTTGGCATTGTTAGCGACGCGTTGTTTGTAGAGCTGTTCCGCCCATGGTTGCATCGGGATTTCAGTTCCGCCCGCGCCGAGATTCTCGAGGAATCTGCCGTCGGGAGCTCTCCAGATCCCGGAAAAATCCGGAGTCCCATCGGGCAGCTTTGGTGCAGGAGCCTTCAGGTTAGGTTTTCCTTCTGCGGTTCGCGGAATGCGCGGATCGGGATAGTCGATCCACTGCGCGCTCGCCGTCACGGAAAAGACGACGAGACAAAATCCTATTAGAAGACCATGAAATACTCGCATTGTGCTCCCCCTAGAAGATCGCATTATATATAATTCGCGCTACTATGAATCGCAGAGAACTACTAAAAGGTCTGGGTGCTGGTGTTATGGTAGCAGGTCTTCCGAGACGGGGATTCCCGGCTGCGTCTGTCATGCCGAAGGCGCTGCTCTTCGACACGTTCGGAACGGTGGTAGATTGGCGCGGCTCCATCATTGAGGAAGGCCGCGTTTGGGGAAAAGCCAAAGGCATTAACCTGGATTGGGCTGGCTTTGCCGACCGGTGGCGCGCCGGCTACGCTCCCGCCATGGAGAAGGTGCGCAAGGGCCAACTTCCCTGGACGAAGCTCGATGTTCTGCACCGGATGATTCTGGACGAAATCCTGATGGAGTTCAGGATGATGCCGGCGTTAAGCGAGGAAGAAAAGGACCACTGGAATCGCGTCTGGCATCGGCTGAAACCGTGGCCCGACTCCGTGCCCGGCCTGCGGCGCCTGAAGAAGAAGTTCATTATTGCGCCGCTATCCAACGGCAACGTCGGCTTGCTGACGGATATGGCTAAAAACGCCGGCATCCCCTGGGACGCGATCCTCTCGGCGGAGCTTGCCAGACACTACAAACCGGATCGCGAAGCCTATCTCACTTCTGCCGATCTCCTTGGTCTCAAACCCCAAGAGGTGATGATGTGTGCCGCACATGTGGGCGATCTCAATGCCGCCCGCAGTTTCGGATTGCGCACCGGGTTCATCCATCGTCCGAGCGAGTATGGACCCACACGTCAGGCCGACAAAGCCGCTCCCGGGCAATTCGATGTCGTCGCCAAGGACATGCTGGACCTGGCCGCACAACTTGGAACCTGACGCGTTCAATTACACTGCTTCGTACCATGAACTGCGCCCCTGTCCCTGAAGTTGAAGCCGGCCGCTTTGGACGAGTTGCCGAAGGTGCAACTTCAAAGTGTTCCGATTCGCCTTCGTAATTGCCAAGGCGGCAGTGAGCGTGAGACGGCCGTGCTGGCGTGCTAACTGAAGCAACTGCTCGTCCAGAGTAGAAAGCGCGGTCATCAGCCGTTCCCGCTTCACTTTTTCGGCGAGAGAATTTTTCTGCTCGACGAGACAAAGCAGGAAAAAACGTAACCAGTCCATGAGATGGGATTCGTCCTTATCGAGAGTTCCCTGAGCACTTCGCAGCGCGCGATAGTACTGTTCCCTGTTCTCTTCGACCACACGCTCGAGCGAACTGTAAGGAACATAAATGTAACCGGTCCGAAGAAGCAGCAAATTGGTGAGCACCCGCGCTAGCCTGCCGTTGCCGTCCTGAAACGGGTGGATCGCAAGAAATCGAACGATGAAAACGGCGACGACCAGAAGCGGATGATGAGTCTTTCCTCCAAGCTCCCGGTTCGTCCATGCAGCCAGTTCCTCCATCAACCGCGGCGTTTCCGAGGGAGTAGCAGTTTCAAAAATGACGCCGACACTCCGGCCATGTTCATCGAAGGCTTCAACATTATTCGGGACGGTCTTGTAGCTGCCGCGATGATATTCATCGCGGGGCGAAAACTTGAGGAGGATTCCGTGAAGTTGTTTGATGTGGTTCTCCGTCAACGGTATCTCGCGCCAGGAATTAAACACGAGCTTCGTCGCCTCCGCATAGCCAGCGACTTCCTGCTCGTCTCGGGTCCTGAATGAACCCAGATCGAGATTGGCTAGAAGAACATCGACGTCCCGATCCGTTAGCCGGGCTCCCTCGATCCGGGTCGATGCCCCTACAGACTCCACTGTAGTGATATGCCGCAGTGTCGCTAAACGATCCGGAGCCAGAGTGCCCAAGGCCGTCCAGGCACCTTTGAATTCGTCGATTTCGCCCACCAGCCGAAGCAGATCCGGCGTAAGTATCAGATTCCTGAAAGGATCCAGCGGCATACCCGTAATTATACCCAAATAATACCCATTATTCCATACGGGTATCATTGGGTAGGAATACGGGTATATGGGGCTTAGGCGCGCCCGTATGCACCGTCGCGCATTGAAATTTAACGTTCAGGTTCGGTCGATATATAGCTGAGGCGGGTGACTTCGCTTTTTCGGCGCTGTTGGAAAATTAGGCTTGGGACGAATCAAAATACTCAAGGGCCGCGGAATAAAAACGTCACTGCTTTTCAGCAGCGCGGCCGCCGCGGAGGATATTTGCGACAGCTTCGTTCCCTTCGTGGCAGGCATACTCGAAGATCTGATAATTCGATTCGCGGCTGAGGGGAATTGCGACTTTCCAAGGCCGCGTATAGATATTGGGGTCGTCGACGGTAACTTCGTAATTGATGGTATCCGCATCGACGCGCGTGAACCGTTCCACGACGTGGAGGGCTTCACTCTGAAGGATACCTTTGATGCGTCCGGTTGCGGCGCTCGTCGCAATCCAACCTTTGTTATTGTAGTTGGTTGTATCGACAACCAACGTATTGCCTTCCCAGTGCCCGCGCGGATCGCCGTCCCACAGTTTTACACCGGAAGAAATGTGCGGTTTTCCGTCCAAGGGAATGATGCGCGCATTATGGATCATTTCGTAAAAAATGATGACGTAGCCTGGAATCTGGACGATGCGGTACGCATTGTTGTAGCCGGCCGGAAACATCCCGCCGGGAATTCCCCGCGTGATGCATCGGTCCCAAAGGCTCATGTACTGATATGAGTCGGCGACGTGAGCAAGATCGTAATCACGTCTGGCTTCGGCCTCGGGTTTCACCGGAACTCTTCCATCGGGCGGATCGACGACGAGTGATGTTCTTCTCGACTTGACAACGCTGGTGCCCGAGTCGAACCAGAATTGATTATAGGCACCCACATCGCCTGGCTCCGGAGGACGATCGACGCGATTGCCCGCGGCCCGCGCCTCCAAATCCTTCACCTCTTTTTCCGTCAGGAATTCCTTTCCGGCAAGTTCGCGAGGCCGCTCAAAAAGTGTGATTGTAGGGTTCGTCCACACGCCCTGCAGGTCTGGTTGACCATCCGGAGTTTTCGACGGAGTCCAGGGTTTCGCTACCTGTGCGGCCAGAGGTGCCTCGATGAACGCGATCAGGACGGTGATTACGAGCAATCGGAGTTTCATATCATTCCTTCTCTAAACCACTCGCGACGATATGCGACACGATCTTGGAAGTCAAGAAAGCGGATGTTGGTGTACAATGCGCGGCTAGTTATGTTTTCTCTATCCCGGGAAGGAGGGAGCATGAAGCGTAATTTGTGCATCGGCTTGCTGTTTGTCGTGGTGCTGGCGTTGCTGTTGGCGGCGAGCAGCATATTGCAGAAGCGAGCTGCCGTCGAAGCTGCGGGCGTCCAGGCCCCGCGATTCGAAGTTGATCCTCTGTGGCCGAAGCCGCTGCCGAACCATTGGCTCCTGGGCCAAACCATTGGGGTGTCGGTCGACGACAAAGACCATATCTGGATCATCCATCGCGCGGGGTCGCTCGAGCAGGGTGAGTTGCACGCAACGACCAATCCACCTATTG
>Ga0209157_1000541_pt1 | contig 32145 bp, 29 predicted proteins | sample GraSoiAngelo_135_FD_185892 | JGI IMG/M metagenome (GOLD analysis project Ga0209157, IMG submission 185892) | Grasslands soil microbial communities from the Angelo Coastal Reserve, California, USA - 14_0929_05_40cm (SPAdes) (version 2) | ecosystem: Environmental > Terrestrial > Soil > Grasslands ...
AAGCCTACAACGTTGAACAGGGAGTCTCCAACGACTTGTTCCCGCAAGAGAGAGATGAGACGCAAGGCTGCCTGTTCAACCCCACTCCGGAAAACCACGTTAACTTCGAGCAAACCAACCCACTAAAGGTATTGGCCGACGCATCGAACTTCGCCAACTTCGTGCGCTTCCTCGCGCCCCCGGCGCCGGCCGATTCCTCGCCTTCCATCGCAAACGGCAGTACTCTATTTAGCAGGATTGGATGCGCGCTGTGTCATACGCCGTCCCTGACGACAGGCGTGTCCTCGACCGCAGCCTTGAGCGGTAAGCAGGCCAACCTGTTTTCTGATTTGCTGGTCCACCACATGGGAACCGGGCTGGCGGATGATATTGTGCAGGGCGCTGCCGGTCCCGATGAATTCCGCACCGCGCCACTGTGGGGTCTGGGCAAGCGGATTTTCTTCCTTCACGACGGTAGGGCAACCGATCTTCGGCAGGCTATTTCGGCGCATTCAAGCTCCGGATCGGAAGCCAACGCAGTGATCAGCATTTTCGATGCACTTCTGCCCCAACAGAAACAGGACATCTTGAATTTCCTGCGTTCGTTATGACGTAAAGAGAGTGCCAACTCGCGACACCGCGAAAGGCTTCAACAGATTTTTTCGGAAAAATGTCGAGTTAATGACCCAGTGACCAAATGCTTATTCTGCTCCTGGTCGAACAATGTTCTGGCTTTCTCGAATAGTTCGGACGCTTGATCGACCCGCCCCAGGCGGCTGGCGCTGATTGCAAGGTTAGTCAACGCCTTGGCCTCCTCATATTTCAAGTTGAGCGTCGAGAACGATTCGCTTGCTCTTTCGGCCAATCTCGAAGCCTCGTCGGTAAGATTCAGTTCGAGGCAGATCTCCGACTGGTCAAGATCGCTTAGTGCCGCGTGATATGGATCGCCAATCTCAAAACAGCGAGAACGCGTGTGTTCGTAGAGCCGAAGCGCGGTGGCGTATTGACCGTGCAGATAATGCAGGTACGCGATATTGTACTCGGCTTGCGCGGCAAGAAGAGGCATAGCAGCCTCGCTGCAGTAGTTGCGTGCCCGCTGATAAGTTCGAAGAGCCTCATTGAAATCATTGAGACTAATGCAGCAGGTCGCAATATTGTGAAGGGCGACGGCCACATCCTGGTGTCGACCCTGGCGGAGTAATTCGCGGTAGGCCTGACGGTAGAGTTTCAAGGCTGCAGCGTACCGATCCTGTCGGAAAAGGACATTGCCCATGTTGCTGTCCAGCCGGGCCAGGCGAAGACGGTCGCCGCGAGCCTCGAAAATTGCTCTGGCCTCTTCAGCCCACGCGAAAGCTTGCTCGTATCTGCTCAGATAGATCAGGGCCTGCAGAGATCCGCTGTACAAGGTACGGCCAACCTCGAGTTCATCGCCTCGCCGGCGATAAATCGCGAGCGCTTCGCTATACCGCTGGAGAGCATTTTCATACTGGCCCCGCGCCAGCAGAACGTGTCCTTCGGAGCGACAGGCCAGCGCCTGTGCCAGCTCATTTTTCATGTAGCCGGAAATGAGTCGCGCCGCGTCGGCCAGCCGTTCCGCCTGAGCTAGATCGACGTGGTAAAGCCGGATAACCTCGTCATATAGGTGTTTGACGAACTTGGTGGTGTTGGTCCCGCTGGCGGCATGGATCAGACGCCTGCGCTTGGAAGTGTTGGGCTCTTTCGCAATCCGCGACGATAATGTGTGCCCGGCCGAGGCCGGCGCTGACTCTTTCATCCCGAAAGCGCTAAAGGTCCATTGATTTGAGGATCTTGTATAGCTTGGTCAGACAGCGGCCCCGGATGAAGCCAATCGAACCCGTGGCCAATCCAAGCTCACGAGCAACTTCGCTGTAAGGCTTGGGCGGTGTTTCATAAAAGACAAGGTGTATCAAACGCCGGCAACGTTCCGGTAATTGCTTTATGGAGTCGCGCACATACTGTTCCCTCTCGAGCTCTTGGATTGTGAGCGACTGCAGTTGCCCGTCGGCCGCCGCTTCGGCGTCCTCTGGGTCAAGATGACCGTTGCGTCGCTGTTGCTGACGCCAGTGATAGCACTTGTTGCGCGCAACACTTGTAAGCCATGAGCCGAGCGATTCGACCTTTCGGATCTTCGCTAACTCCGAATACAAGTCGAGACAAACGGATTGAAATATGTCTGCGGCGGCGTCGGAATCCAACCCGTAACGCAATGGAATTACGTAAATCAAATTCTTATAACGGTCGATCAGTTCCGACCACGCTTCACCGCTGCCAGCCAAACAAGCCTGCACTAGATCGGAATCTGGCCCACTACGGAACTGCCGGTGGCTCGTGGAGCGAGTCCCTTCGGACACGTTGTAGAGTGAATCATTCAAACGTGGGTCTGAAACCGAGAGCTCATTACCCCCTTACCCTGCTGCTTGGGCCCACGCAATCTAACACATCTATGGCCCCGTGTACTCTAACGCCAACGCACTAGCCGGAGAGGCTAAACACCCGATTAGCGGACCGCACAGTGAAAGTCGTGTCTTGATTCAAAGAGATGTTTAAACTGTGCTTCAGCGAAGCGGAATTCCAGTTTAGACGTAGTCCAGCCGCGTAGTTCATTTGGGCGAATAGACACACTGCGGGTAGTCGGATAAATTGTGCCCGCAACGATCGGCAGGAACAGGTCAAATTCGACTGTTTCCGGTATCGTCTTCTGCCGCGTTGATCCACTTGCCCTGGTGGCTATATTGGAGACTCGAAGCGTCAGGCGAAAGCCGGCGGTTACAATCCGCCGCCAATCGACGAATCAGAGATCAACGCCATCCAGAGAGTCGTTCTGTCGGGATTTGTTGTTAACCGCACCCTTTTTGCAAGTGGGACAACACGGATGTGAATACGGTGATTCGATTGTCACCGGCAGGAAGTTGATCGCGCGATGGAGCTGCGCAGTTTGTCTGTAAGCGGAACCGGCCTCTATGAGACCGGTACAATTCGAAAGACCGATTTTCCTTGCTTGCAAAGCTGTGAAGCTACTCATAATCGAGGACGAGCAAAAGACCTGTTCCTACCTTAGAAAAGGGTTGTCGGCGAGTGGCTTCATCGTCGATGTAAGCCAAGACGGTGATGAAGGACTCCAACTCGCTATCCAACGGCGCTACGACCTTCTAGTCCTGGATCTGATGTTGCCGGGTCGTGACGGCTGGTCGGTGCTTCGTCAGTTGCGGCACTTGGGGATGGACACCCCTGTCCTGTTGCTCAGTGCTATGGGTTCCGTGACGGACAGAGTCCGGGGCCTCGGTCTGGGCGCTGATGACTACCTGGTGAAGCCTTTCGCGTTTTCGGAACTGCTTGCGCGCGTGCGCTGCATCTTGCGACGCGGCCCCAGCCGCAATTCAGATGTCATTCGGATTTCCGATGTCGAGATCCTCTTGTCCGACTACAAAGCATCTCGTTGTGGCAAGAGGCTGGATCTGACACCCAAAGAATTTCAATTACTCGCGCTGCTGGCTCGCCGGCCCGGTGAGGTGTTTTCCCGTTCCATTATCGCCGAGCAGGTGTGGGATATGAACTTCGACAGCGGCACCAACGTCGTCGACGTCCACATTCGCCGGCTGCGCTCCAAGGTCGACGATCCGTTCGAGAAAAAACTGATTCATACGGTGCGCGGCCTGGGATATGTCTTTGAGGAGCGGTGAACGGTACTAGCTTTCGTGAATCCAAATCCAAGAGCAGTTCCAACACGTCCTGGTCTTTAGTGAGTCGGCTGACGGTTTGGTATGCGTGCTCGGTTTGCATTGTGGCCTTAGTCTCCGACACACTTTTCTACGAGGGCCTGCTACGTCTGGGGCTGCTCACGGTCGTGCCCGGGGCAGTCCTGCTGATCTATGTTGGGAATCGTATGACTCAGAGAGGATTGCAGCCTCTGATCCAGATGACGGAAATGATGCAGCGTACCCGGGTTTCCTCGGCTCGAGCGCGATTTCGAGTTGAAGGCTTGCCGGCCGAATTTGCAAGTCTTGCCGATAGTTTTGATGACATGCTCGATCGCTTAGAGGTACGCTGCTCCCGGCTTTCGCGGTTTTCGGCGGACATCGGCCACGAGTTGCGGACGCACCTCACCAATCTTCGCTTAGAAGCGGAGATGGCCTTGACCCATGGGCAATCGACTGCATATTACCGTGAGATTCTCGCTTCGAGTTTGGAAGAATACAATCACCTCGCCAGGGTCATCGACAGCCTCCTGTTCATCGCGAGGGCCGAAGCGTCGGAAACTCCCATCCAGCGGGAACCGATCGTTGTGACTGATGAGCTCCGGGCGGTCTGCGAGTTCTACGAACCGATGGCCTCGGAAAAGAACATCGGTATTCATATCGAACCCGCCCAAGAAATACGCGCGGAACTGGACCGCACTCTTTTTCGCGCTGCCGTCGGCAACTTGATATCAAACGCAGTGACCTACACACCAAAGGGCGGGACCGTTTCCATCGGTGCTGCTCAGAGGAACGGAATGCTTCGCGTGGAGGTCGCCGATACGGGAATGGGCATCAACCGGGAGCATCTGCCTCACCTGTTCGATCGGTTCTACCGTGTCGAACGACCGCACGCGAGAAATTCGGACGGCGTGGGTCTGGGCCTTAACATCGTGAAAGTCATCATGGACTTGCACGAAGGTTCGGTTGAAATCGACAGCCAGCCTGGCGTCGGGACACGTGTGGCTCTCATCTTTCCTCGAAAGTCGAATTCCTGATCACAGAAAAAACAAGAGGTTCGAACTGAGGGCGCGGTCATAAGGCAGCGCCCTGCAGTTTCGGTCCAAAAAAGCCGCGCCGCCGGCGTGGACCAATTGTGTTGGTTTCCTTTTAACCTAACGCGCCGATCGAACTGCGAAATCTTGGGCACCGAATCACTTCCTCGCAGAATAGCTCGTCGCAGTCCGTAACGGCGCTCTCTAACATTGCGGAATCTTAATCCTGCCGTCATGTGTTCGTCAGAATCACGGTGTAGGTTCAACTCGAATGCCGATTCAGGCAAGAACTTAACGGGTGACCCCCATCACTTTGGGCTATTGCTTTACCTGGAGAGGGGGGAAAAGCCGGCTGTCTCCGCTGGAGCCAGCGCAGCTTTCAAACGGAAACAGCAGGAGGCGTAAACGGAACGAGGAGTAAACACAAGGAGGGAAAAAAGATGAAAAGTAAACAACTGGTCATGGCCCTGGTGACGCTGGCGGTGGTGTTCGCCACGGCGGGGCACGCCTTTGCTGATTGCCAGAAAAGGGTCGATCTCAACCCAACCGGAGCCGGCGCCGCGATTAACGCCAAGGCGGACGCTCGGGTTAGGCAAGTAGGAGCCAGACAGAAGTTCACGGTCGAGATGGATGCCAACGTTGCCAAGGGCACGACCTTCACGGTCTCCGTAGCCAATGCCAATGGACAATCGGGCACGGCGGGCACGATCACCATCGACGTGCTTGGCAACGGTACTCTAAGCGTGGACAACGCCAACGGGAATCAGCTGCCGACCGGCGTCGATCCGGTGTGCACCATCACCCGCGTCGACGTGACGGACAGTGGCGGGAATCTTGTGCTGACGGGAAGTTTCTAGAACCCGAACGCGGAGCCACATAAGTGAGGGGCGCGGACAATCGCGCCCCTCTTTTTTGTAACCCATGTTTTCCGAGGGATTATACCGACAGTTAAGTTTGCACTGTGCTTCAGCGAAGCGGAGATGAAGCAGGCTCCGCGGGGCTCGCGCTTCGCACGCCCTCCCAGAACGAGAGGGCATGGTTTCTGTGCTGGCGCTTGGTTTATGCATTGGATGCGCCGCCGCTGGTGGCGGCGAAGCATTTCGGGATGTTGACAGAGGGTTGACTACCGCACCTTCTGTACGATCTCCTCCGCAATCATCTGCAGATAATCGATCCGGGCTTGCGGGTCGCGCGGCAGGCTATAAATGGTGAAACCGACCCGGTCCAGTCCTGTGGTCTCACGTGCCCTTTCGAGTATTTCGACACAGTTTTTGGGAGAGCCATGGATGGTCCAGTCATCCAGGTTATGCTCATGCCCGAGCTGGAGTGAAACCATGCTCTTCTCCTGCATTTCCCACGCTTGATACATATTGAAAGTTTTGTCGAGGTACTGCCGAGCGGTGCGAGCGGCATCCTCCTTACTTTTGGCGACCATCAGACTGCGCGACGCCCCGATGGTCCCCGGGCTCGGGTAACCTGATTCCGCTCGCCCTTCGCGGTACACCCTCGCTAATGTCTGGATGTCGGCCCAAGCGACCTGCGGTCCAAAAAAAACGCCATCGGCCAGTCGAGCGGCGCGTCTTGTGGCTCCTTCGCTCTGGGCTCCCATCTCGATTGGCGGGTGCGGCTTTTGATAAGGCGTGAAGCCTACACGGCCTCTGGTCACCTTCGAGTATCTGCCTTCAAATGTGACTTCCTGTCCGGTCCAAAGCTGTTTCATGAGTTCGATGGATTCCTCGAGCTTGGCGGTCCGGTCCTTTCGAGTCAGTCCGGCCGTCTCGAGTTCTGCCTCGCGGTAACCGATCGCCACACCCAACACGAGCCGGCCGTGAGTCATGTGATCCAGTGTCGAAACGTTCTCGGCCACCTCCACTGGATTCAAGAGAGGCAGCAGGAGGACTGAGCTCTTGATTTGCATGTTTCCGGTTTCGGGAGCCAGCCGCGCGATTAACGGATAGGGCTGCGGCCAGATAGTAGGATACGTCAGCCAGTGCTGTCCCATGGAGACCCAGGCGTACCCCATCGTCGATGCAGCGCGCACTACCTCTATCGCTTCGTCAATGATTTGGGTCGGCGAACGGTCGGTAGGACTCCAGAACGGCGTTAAATGAAAACCGATTTGCATAAGGACTCCGGTCATCTGTTAGCGTCGGGCGGCGTTTTATTGATGGGCTGCGCCCTGTCGGGCTTGCATTCGCAGCCGCTCATGCCGGATCAGTTCGGTACGCCACTTGCGTGGCCTCATTACTGCCGGCCGGTTCCCCCACGCCTTTCAATACGTCTGGAATGCTTCGGCAACCTCTTCAAGATTGCTCGTCCGGGCAAGCATCAAACTCAAAAGGATGCGAGCCTTTTGTGGACTCAAGTCGTCCCCGGCAATGATCGACATATCGCGAAGATAGCGGCGCGGTGCGATTCTTCCGCTCGGAGCTCGACTACACTGGACGACGACGACACCGCGTGCCTGAACACGCTTCAGTGCCTCGGCTTGCAATGGGGTGGTGAGTCCCGGCGCAAAACCAGCCATCACGATTCCGGATGCCCCAGCGGCGGCCGCTGCTTCGACCAAAGCGCCGTCGGCTCCCGCATAAGAGTAAACGATGTCCACCCGTGGCAAGACTAACTTTTCCACCGAAGCAAACTCGGTATCGGGTGCGTGGCGCCGCAAGGGAGACCGATAAAATCGAACGGCATCTCCATCCACATGCCCGATGGCGCCAAAGTCGAGCGAGCGAAACGTCTGAAGGCGATACGTAGAAGTTTTGATCGCATCCCGCGCCGCATGGATTTCGTCATTGAGAACAACCAGCACACCCATGCCGCGCGCATCCAGGTTTCCAGCGACGCGCAATGCACCCACGAGATTCATCCCCGCGTCCGAACTCAGTGCGCTCAAAGGCCTCTGCGCGCCAACCAAGACTGTGGGTTGAGCGATGTTCAATGTCAGGTTCAGAAAATAAGCGGTCTCCTCGAGCGATCCCGTACCATGCGCGATTACAAATCCCTGAATTTCAGGATCCTGTTTCGCACGCTGGTGAAGGAGTGCCCGGAGTTCGCAGCATTCCTCGAAACCGATCGCACTGCTGCTGACGCTTCGGAAAGAAATCGAAACGGTATCCGCAACCAATCGCGTCTCGGGAAAACGTTGAAGGACGTCTTCAATCGGGAGTTTTGATCCGAATTCCGGATAGTCGAGCACATCCAGGCTCGACGGTGCGACCGAGGCGATTGTTCCACCACATCCAATCACAGCGATTCGCGGTAAAGGTGTCATTGCGGTCGCGCGCCTCTTTCGAAGTAATTCGGTTAGCTCATGCCTGGCGCATGCCGGCTCACTTCAAGGCAGAGTGCTCGGTTGCGCTGGTTACCGTCCTGAGACCGGCGTTAGCCCGGCTTTCAGGATCGTGGTCGCCGCGTCGGGCGATGCGAGGAAGCGGATCAGAGCTCTGGCGGCCTCCGGCTGGTGGGAGGTGATGGTGAGCGCCCCCGCGAAGGAAACGTCCGGCTGAACTTCGGCCGGAATCGGGCCGACGAAAGTAACACCAGGGACGTTAATCAGCTCGCTCACCTGTTGAAAGCCGATCTCCGCCTCGCCGCGCGCGACGACTGCGGCAACCGGCTCGCCGGAGGGCGGCCCGCGGACCTTTTGAGTCTTGCCCGCCACCTGGTCCGCGACCCCGAGCTTCGCAAACAAAGTCGTAGATAGATAGATGCCACTGGCACTGTCTGAATAGGCGATGGACTTCACCGCAAGCAGCACTTTCCGGAACGCTTCGACGCTGCCGATCTCCGGCTTCGCGGCCCCAGCGCGCACAACCATGCCGACCAGCGAGCGTGCGAGGAGGATCTTGCTGCCGGCCTGCACCAATCCTCGCCTGGCGAGATCATCGGCCGACCCTCCATCCAGGATCACGACGTCTGCGGCCTCGCCTCGCGCCAGGCGGGTGGGAATCGCCTCCGGAGAGTCACCAAGTGATGGACCGCGCGTTGTGATCAGATGGTGGCCGCTCGCGCGCTCGAACGCCGGACCCAGTTCGGAATAGACCGGATAAAAGCCGGCCGAGATCATCACGTGCACATCGGCGGCAGACGCCGTGCCACCGATCGCCAGGACAGCCGCACAAAGCGTGAAGAACCATCGAACGAGCGATCTCGGTTTCATAAGCTTCTCCAATCCACGATCCGGAACCGCGGCATCGCTGCCGCTAACGCCTGGGGATGTGACATCAGACTCGACCGCACGACCGAGGCAATTGTAATACGGGACCTCCGCCGCGCGCAGGAATCTACAAGAATTCAGTGTCTGTCCCCGAATTACCACTGCTAGTCCGCGATTTCTGGAAGAACGCTCCGCCATTTTTCAATGACCTTTCGTTTTAAGTCGGGTCCGGCCTCCGTCACTTTCGGAAACGTTGAGAGCCGTTCCCAGGGGCGGCAGGCATCGATAACCATGCGGTTGTTGAAAACGGGTTTTTCCCGTGGATAGCTCATGGGATCGAGAGACGTGCTCCAGCAGCGCTTCAGCACTTCGATGTCTACTGCTGGGTCCATTCGACTGCACAAGGCCCACCACACCTGATGATCATTGGTCACATCAATATCGTCATCCACGACGATCGTGATCCGGTTCGCATATGCTCCGGCATGACAACTTCCTGCGGCGAGTCCGACCTGTTTGGAATGACCCGGATACATCTGCCGGATTGCGATTGTCAGAAGCATCCGGCTCCCTCCGGCCTCGTGAGCCCAGACCGCTTTGATTCCTGGAATTCCCGACTGTTCAAGTTCTTCCCAAACCGTGGCGGAACGGAGAAAACCGCGATAATAGGTGTCGTCATTCGGCGGAATGGCTGGAAGATTTCCCATAATGATCGGATCATTCCGGTAGCGAATCGCATCAATTTTAATGACCGGCGCTGGGTTGCGGCCGCTCGCGTAATATCCGAGCCATTCCCCGAAAGGACCTTCGTCGCGTGTTTCGTCTCGCGGGATCCTGCCTTCAATAACAATTTCGGCGGTGGCTGGAAGAGGCAGACCGGTTTCACTCTCGATCACCTGGACGGCTTCGCCTTTCAGCCCTCCTGCGACCTCGAGCTCGCTCACGCCGTAAGGGATCTCCAAGCCCGCTACAAAAAACAACATCGGATCGTGTCCAACCGACACCACTACGGGGCAATCCTGACCGCGGGCCCAATACTTTTCCATGATGAGACGGCCGTGTTTGCCCGGAGAGATGTAGAGTCCGGCGGTCATTTCGTCGTGGACGGCAACGCGATAGACTCCGACGTTGACCCAGTTGCTGTCGGGATCTTTCTGGATGACGATGCATCCGGTCCCGATGTAACGGTTTCCATCATGTTCGTGCCACTTCGGAGCGGGAAAGATAGTCAAATCCACGTCTTTCCCTCTTCGGATGTTTTCGTTCACGGGGCCATCGGAAACCCAACGCGGTGCGATTTTGGGGTACTCTTTGGCGTACTTCCTCCAGGCTTGAACCAGTTCCATTTTGCTGGATTCTACGGGCAGCCTTAGAGTCAAAGCGATGCGGCGCGTCGATGTCAGCGTGTTTGCCAGGACTCGAAATCCCTTTGGATAACCTTTGATTTCGTCGAACAGGACAGCCGGCAGCTCCATTCTTCTCTGAAACTGGTCCACTATAACCCCAAGCTCGATGTCACTATCGGCTCCCCGGACCTTCCGCAGTTCCCCCGCGGATTCCATCAGCGCGATCCAGTCACGAAGATCTTGAACCGCCATTTCACTTCCCTCCTATCTATTTGAGGCTTCGCCCTTTTATTGAGGCTGCGCGCATTTCTTAAGGTTTCGCTCTATCGCGCTTGCGCTTCGCGCGGGCTTGCGCTTCGGGTTAAGGTTTTGACAGACGACCACACCATGCTCAATACAGTAAGCAAAAGAATAGTTAGAGCAATGGGACGGGTAAAGAAGATCGCGTAAGAACCCCTTCCAATCAGCAGCGAACGGTGAAAATTCGCTTCTACCAGGCTTCCAAGAACCAGCCCAAGAACGAGGCAGGAGGTTGGATATTTGAAGCGATTAAGCAAGTAGCCGATGAAACCAAACACTAGAGTGACGATCACGTCTTCGACGTATCCTCGCATGGCAAAAGACGCGACAAAGCTCAACACGACGATTACCGGAAGCAACAGTTCGTTTGGAATGAGAACCGTTTTGATGATGTGACGGGCCAGAACGATACCCAATCCAAAAAAAGAAAACTGAGCCAGCAATATTCCAATGAAGACTGTATACGGAAGGGTCCCTGAACGTTCGAAGAACTGCACTCCCGGCTGGAGACCATGCATCGTCATCGCCGCAAGAAAAATAGCCGCCACGGAGGAACCCGGAATTCCAAGAGTGAAAGTCGGAATGAGATCTCCGACGATGCATGCATTCTTGGCGATCTCCGGAGCAAGCACGCCCCGTGGCTCGCCGGTGCCGAAAGCCTCGGGGTAGCTGGAGGCCCTCTTCTCCACAAAGTAAGCCACGATGCCCGCGGACGACAGGCCTAATGCAGGCATGATGCCCATGAAAATCCCGACCAGTCCCGCTCGAAGGATTGTTTTTGGAAGTTGTAACACCTTCTTGAATCCATCGGCCACGTTACCGACGGATTGGATCCGGGCAATGCTTCCACCATGCTCTGAGAGCACCAGAACCTGTGATAGCGCAAACAGACCTAGAACCACCGGGGCCAAAGGTAAGCCATCTTGCAGATAGAGAGAGCCAAAGGTAAAACGTGCCTGTGCGGTGATGGGATCGGAACCGATGAACGAAAGCAAGAGTCCAATTCCTCCCAAAAAAATTCCCTTTAGAATTTGGCCTCCCGAAGCCAGCGCCAGGAGGGACAGGGCCATTATCGCGATTGCAAAGTACTCGGGGGGACCCAGTTTCAAGGCGAGCCGCATCAACAAAGGAGAGAGGGACACCAGCGAAATCCAGCCAAGGATTCCGCCGAGGAAAGAACCCAATGTCGAGATACCCATGGCTACACCCGCCTGACCCTTCTGCGTCATCGGATATCCGTCCCAGCATGAGGCTACGGAACCAACACCCCCAGGTGTATTGATCAGAATCGAGGCAAAGGAATCACCGTAAGCCGTAGCTGCATGAACGGCAGCCAGCAGGATGATTGCTGACGCGGGGTTCATGCCATAAGTCAGAGGAAGCATCAGCGCGACCGCAAAAAGAGGCCCCAGACCCGGCAGGGCCCCGATGATGAGACCAAAGATTGTTCCGAAGATTAGAAAAAGGATGTTTACCGGTTGGAGCGCGGTCAACAAACCTTGAAGCCACATCGTCGCCTCTTTACCTCGATAGCAGTCCTCCCGGAAACCGAACATGTAGCACGTAAGCGAATGCCAGAAACACAGCACTTGTGAGCAAAACACTGTATGGGAGCAGAATCTTCCAGCGCTGGTACCCCATGCGCCGTGGGCACACGACGAGGTACGTCAGCGTCGCTATGGGAAACCCCAAGAGAAAGACTGCCGCGAGGTACGCGGCTTGAAGTGTGAGCGCAGCGCCAAAACTCGTCGCATTAGGCGCTTTTTTTTCCGAAATGGAAGCTGTTTGCTGGACTGTCGTTTCATTGCTCTTCAGCAGCCGGAATGCAAGAACGATCACGAAAACGAACAGGCTTGTTTCCGCGACCAGCCTTGGGAACAACGCGGCCGTCTGCTGCAACCTGGTGGTTTCCAATAAGAAGGCGAGCGCAAATCCACACAGGATGAGCAAGAGGAAAATCTCCAAGAAGGAAATGCGTTCATAGGCTTTGGTCATAAAATCAACCGTAACCAATTCGCCCACACCTTCATAAGACCCCGCTGTGACGTCGCTATGGTTTCAAGACGTGTTCCATCCCCTTAATCATGGAGAAAACCTCTGAAGACACTTTCAGAAATTCAGCAGGTTCTAACGGCCGCAAAGAAATGCCTGCTTGATTTGCTGCTGCCAAGAACTTCTCGTCGGCAAAAACCTTCCGCATGGCATCAACGAGAACAGAGACCTTCTCCTCCGATAGCCCGGGAGGCGCATACAAGCCCGCCATCGTATCGAAGTGAATGTCACGGTAGCCCAATTCGACTAAAGACGGGAACTCCGGATGCGATGGATCCCTTTCCGGACCTCCGACTGCCAGGATGCGAAGGTGTTTGGATTCGTAGAGAGGCCATACACTGTCCAACGCTGCTATACCGATTTCCGTTTGTCCGCCCGATATAGCTAAAGCCGTTTCAGCACCGCTATTAAAGGGAACGAAGGAGATTTGAACCCCTGCTTTCTCCTTTAACAACATCGCCAAAATATAATTGGTGGTCCCAACACCACCTCCGGCTGTGGTCAGCGGGTGAGTCTCAGATGCTCTTCGGATGTCCTCAATAGTTTTTAGGGCAGATCCCATGGGGACCGCCAGAGCGTCATAGTTATGCCCCGTAATGTTGTAAACATGAGTAAATTTCAGACTATCGAACTTGGCTCCAGTAACGATCTGGCCCGCCGACATGGACGGTTGCAGATTCACCATCAACGTGTAGCCGTCCGCAGGCTGCCGAAAAACGTAGGCACGGCCAATGTTCCCTCCCGCGCCCGGCATGTTATCAATCACAACCGGCACTCCAATAGATTTTTGTAGATACGGTTGGATCAGCCGCGCGCTTGTATCGACGACTCCTCCAGGATCGTGAGGAACGACAATATGGATTGGACCTTGAGGATAGAGAGCTTTTTGCGCACAGCCTGACAGCAGGAAGAAAATCAGCAACTCAACCAAGAATAAATGCCGTGTGCCTGCGCTCAGCGCCAATGCGTTCTTCCTTTGCAGAAAGGTTGAAGCGTTTATACCTGCAGAAACGAGAGGAATGCAAGGACGCTAATAAATCACCGATACCTTATTCCGGGCCCTAGTACGGTACTTCGGGTTGCGTAATATTCCCCTCCTCGCAGAGGAGGGTGGCTGCGCCATCAAAAGAATGCCGCGAAGCCACCGAAGCGGCGCAGCCGGGGTGGTCAGACCGGGGCAACGTTTATGGCGGATCGAATCCTCTCACCGTAGTTGTTGCGGCATCAGACGGCGGCAAGCTGAACACGGGCGACGCGTACGACAGGATGTGGAACCTTCAGAGGGCGCTGGAAAATCACAAAGGAGTCGGTACAGTGATTTCCCTGCCGGTCCTCCTTGCCGAAGGCAAACGGCATCCCTTCGCGTTTCTCTTTTCGAAGGAACATCTGCTGAAAAAGATGGAGGAACCGAAGTACGAACGCGTGGCGCGCACCTTCGTCACTCATGATCGTACACAATCCGCGTTCTATCTTCGGATGGAAGAGCGCGGACGCGTGAAGCCGCGCGTCGAATTGGTGGCCGACCTGCGCGAAATTGTGAGGCGGCATGGTTTCAAACCTGTTCTGGTCGGAGGCATCTACCAGTTGCAGGGAGAACTGGTGTTTGTGCTGCCGCTCCTGGGCGGCGCTCGCTGGAAAGAACGCTGAAAAAGTCGAATCGCGCAACTGTAGGGGCGGTCTGTTCCTTGAGGCTGCGCGCAGCCTCAAGAAGATAGACCGCCCCTACAGCGCGTTCGTCGCTTCGAATGGATTTTTCGGCAGCCTGCTACCTCTTGGGCCTGTCATCTACTTGTAGGCGCGCTTTAACGTCTCAATATCGAACTTTTTCATTTTGAGAAACGGTTCCGTTACTTGCGCGATCTTCTTCTGATCACCCTTGAGCATCTCTTCCATGATTGTAGGAACGATCTGCCACGATAGACCATATTTGTCTTTGAGCCAACCGCACTGTTCTGCCGCTGGAACAGCAGAAAGCTTTCCCCAGTAATAATCTATTTCCTCCTGGCTGTTGCAGTGCACAACCAACGAAATGGCTTCATTGAAACGAAAATTGTGCGCTCGCGCGCTGTCCATGGCTGCAAATTCCTGGCCGGCGAGTGTGAAGGCCGCGTGCTTTATTGTTCCCGGTTTATCGGGTTCCTCACCCTCGCTGTATCGGACGATTTCGCCGATCTTCGATGCCGTGAATACAGAAACGTAAAACCGAATTGCCTCCTCTGCCCTGCCGCAGACATTATCCACAAACATCAGGGTGGGAATGATTTTCTGTTTTATGTTGCGTTCGCCCATGAACATCATCTGCCATGAAACGCCGTACCGGTCCTGTATCCATCCATATCTCTGACTGAATGGGTATTGGTCGAGCTCCATGACCACCATTCCGTCTTTGCGGAGTTTTTCCCAAAATGCATCGACTTCATTCTTCGTCGTGCAAGCGATAAGGAAAGACACGGACGGGTTGAATTTGAAAAGCGGGCCTGCGCTGATGAGAGTGAACCCCTGACCGGAAAGCTCAATGGTGGCAACATCGACGGAACCTGACGGCGTATTGCGAAGCGTTGTCGTGTTCTTCACCCGCGAATCCTTAAAAACAGATGTGTAGAAGCCGGCCGCCTCCATGGCTTCTTTGTCAAACCACAGATGTGACGTGATCTTTTGCATCTCGCCTTACGCAACCTTCTGTGTTTCTTCACCCTGGACCTGGATCCGCCGGCGGCTCTTCGAGAACCCCGGGGCTTCCAAAGTTATTTCGAGCACACCGTTCTTGAAATTTGCTGTTGCAGTTTCTGTCTTCACGCCCTGCGGCAGTGGGATTTGACGCCGGAACTGTCCGTAACTGCGTTCGGACCGGTAAACACCTTCTTCGTGTTTCTCGTGTTCGTATTTGCGTTCGCCTTCGATGATGACCGCATCTTCAGTGACATCGACCTTCACATCATCTTTGTTCAACCCCGGGAGGTCTGCAGAAATGACGAGCTTTCCATCGCGTTCGAACATATCGATGTGCGGAGAGAATGACGCTTCAGAAGCCGTCCAGGGCCTGAAGCGCTCGAGTGTTGGGAATCCGAAATCTTCAAAGACCCGATCCATGTCGTCAAACCAGCGGCGCATCATGCTGAAGGGACCAAAGGACGGCCAGGGATCCCACCGGGACATCTGGCTGCGGTGTCGGGGTTCCACCTCTTGTGTTTCTTCACGGTTCTTTGAACGTTCACGTGCCATCAGATTTCAACCTCCTAAAAAAACATCTTCATTTCAGTTTATGTCCGCCTATCTCCATCGCCGGAAGTCGCAGTCGAAGTTCTTTGCCTTTCGCCAGTTACCGGATCCGTTACCTCTTGACAATCAACCACACGTGCGCAACGGACGTTTTAACGCAGCTTGGGTCTGTTCAAATTACGGCGCTTCTAGGAAAAGGCGGCAGGGGGATCGAATAAGGCCCATCACCGACCACGGTCATCTTCAATTGAAAGGGCAACCCGTAATGCGCTATTTAGGCTTGAAACCGATCTTCTGGCGGACGGCCTCGGGCAGGTCGTAAAGTATTCTCTCGATCAGGTCCAGTTTCCGTTCGATGTTCGCAAATCGTCGTTCGCTCTCTACCATCTGACTGACAAACTGAGCCTGATTGTGCAGGAGGAGCGCGACTGCTTCTTGCAGGTTTATTCTGGCGCCGTTCCGTGTACGCTTCATATCTGCTCCCATGAGTCCTTTTGTCTCAGGTCGCGACTCTCTTGCGAAATGAACGCACCACAAGTCTTGCAATGGGCTGTCCGGATCTCCCGTTTCGTGGTCCCGCCCATTCCGTGCTCGTATTGGATGTGCACGCGAACATTCCGGACGGCGAGACACTTCGGGCCCATACCTGTCTTCGACGTGGAAATTGCGTTATTGACGAACCTCATTCGGATCCCATTCTACTCCAGCGTTCGAAGATGCAAAGGTTCTTCCGAATCGTTGCAGCGGAGATTCAATGTCTTAGAGGATCAAATATCCGACAATTACGCGTAATCCGCGACTTTTTTATCGCTACTACGCTACCATACTCAGGAAATCAGAAGACGGGTTCCTCGATGTAGGCGCCGAAGACGGTGCGCAAGCGGCTGGCGATCTCACCAATCGAGGCGCGCGCTTTCACCAGTTCGATCGTTACCGGCATCAGGTTCACTGAGGAGTCTTGGGCGTCGTGCTCCAGGCGGTCCAATAACTGTGTTACGCGTCCATTATCTCGGCTGTTTCGAGTTGCTTTGAGCCGCGCAATCTGACGGCCCTCCACTTCCGGATCGACGCGGTGGATCTCAATCGCCGCCTTGTCTAAATCGTCGGCGAATTTATTCAACCCGATGACGACCTGTTCGCCGGACGCTTTGCGTTGAGCTGCACTATATGCTGATTCAGCAATTTCGCGTTGGAAGTAACCTTGCTCGACCGCATTGATCGCGCCGCCCATGCGGTCCACTTTTGCAAGGATTTCCCAGACCGCCTCTTCGAACTGCTTCGTCAGGGCTTCGATGTAATACGACCCTCCAAGAGGATCTGCAACGTAAGGAATACCGGTTTCTTCGGCTAGGATTTGCTGAGTACGCAGCGCAAGTTTCATCGCCTGTTCGCTGGGGATAGCATAAGCTTCGTCCAGTCCATTGGCGTGAAGTGATTGTGCGCCGCCCAGAACTGCCGACAACGCTTGCAATGTCGTACGAACGACATTGTTCATGGGCTGTGACTTCGTGAGCGTGGATGCCGCGGTCTGGCAGTGAAACCGCAATCGCATCGACTCGGGTTTTTGTGCCTTGAATCGATCTCTCATGATCGTTGCCCAGACGCGGCGGACGCTGCGGAATTTTGCGATTTCCTCAAAAAAATCCGCTTGAGAAATGAAATAAAACGCGAGTCGAGGCGCGAATGAATCGACAGGAACACCCGATTTGACGACTTCCTCGACATACGCAATACCATTAGCGATGGCGAAGGCAGCTTCCTGGACCGCCGTCGCGCCCGCCTCGGAGATGTGATAGCCGCTGATGTTGATCGGGTTGTATCGCGGCATGTGTTGTGAGCAGAACACGATGACGTCCCGTACAATCCGCATCGACGCTCGGATTGGGAAGATCCATTCTTTCTGTGCGACAAATTCCTTCAAGATATCGGTCTGGGCCGTCCCCGATATTTTTTTCAAGTCATTGCCGCGGGATTCCGCCAATGCCGCGTACATGGCGACCAGAATCCACGCTGTCGGATTGATTGTCATCGAGACCGAGATACTCTCCAGGTCGATGCCTTGGAAGAGTGCTTCCAAGTCATCCAGCGTATCGATGGCTACGCCCTCACGGCCAACCTCGCCTTCCGAGAACGGATCATCGGAGTCGTATCCCATAAGGGTCGGCATGTCGAAGTCCACCGAGAGTCCGGTCTGTCCTTGCGCCAGCAAATAGCGGAATCGGTCGTTCGTATCGGAAGCGGTGCCATAACCGGCAATCTGACGCATGGTCCAGGTTCGGCCGCGATACATCGTGTGATACGGTCCGCGGACAAATGGATATTCGCCTGGAAGCCCTATCTCTTCGAATGAAATTCCGGCGACATCGTCGGCTGTGTATACACCCTTGAGCGGAAGCCCCGAAGCAGTGTGGTCTTGTGCGTCAAACATGTTGTACCTCTGCTGTAGCGGCGGTCTCTGACCGCCGGGATCGCAGAACGAATTGGTATCGAGCGTATTCCCCTCCTTGCGGTGATGCAAGGAGGGGAATAACGCACCAAGCGTAATTCGTTCAATTCTTCACAGACCGCCGCTAGAATCATTTTGTTTGACCAGTGATCTTCGATAAACATCGCGGTCGTCAATGACACGACGGGCCTTGAACTCCGTACGAGGTAAAGTGCCTTGCGGTACCAACTCCAAAATTGGCCGCAATCCGAGTCGAGCACGAATTCTGTCCCCCAGGGTGGTCCGTAGCGCGTCCAGTGAACCCTCAGCGTTTCCGGCAGGAATATACTCGGCCCGGATCAAGAGTTCATCCATGCTGTCTTGCCTGGAAATGACTACTTGAAACTCGCCGCCGAATCCTTCAACTCCGCGCAGCACGTCTTCTATCGCGCTAGGATAAAGATTCTTGCCACGGATAATAAACACATCGTCATAGCGCCCGTAGATGCCATCCGGTAATCGGGGGTATGTGCGTCCACATGGGCACGGCGCGTTTATCCATCGAGTACGATCATTCGACGCAAGCCTGATCATAGGCTGCGAAGTCCGCTCGAGGTGTGTGTAGACTGGGGTGCCTTCCCTGCCGAAAGGCACTGGCTTGTATGTGTCTGGATCGCAAACCTCGGCGTAGACGATATCCTGCCAGAGGTGCATCCCGGTGCGATGGCGGCATTCGCCGTTTGTCATCCATGGCGTCATCTCGGCCATGCTACCCATATCGATACAAGCCCCGCCGAACGTTTCCTCAATTAAACGTTTAGTTGCCGGAATTCCTGCGCCGGGTTCTCCCGAAAAAAATAAGATGCGCAGGCCAAGATCGCGGGGATTCACTCCTTCGTCGAGCGCAACTTCGGCGAAGCGAAGCGCATATGAAGGCGTGCCGTAAAATGCCGTGGGCCGAACAGTGAGCGCCCATTCGACAGCGCGGGCCGTTTGTCCGGGAATGCCGGCGCCAAATGGAAACATGGCGGCACGGATGCGCTCGCCTCCAATCAGGGCGCCCCACGAACCGACGTACAGGCTGAAGAACGAGCAAATGATGATTCGGTCGTGAGGCCGAATTCCCGCCGCCCACATCATGCGCGCATGCGCATTGGCAATGCGGTCCCAGTCGTCGCGTCCAATTCCGAACACGACGGGACGGCCTGTCGTTCCGCTCGTGCCATGAATGCGCGAAATTTCTTCGGCCTCAATGCAAAGCAAGTCCCCAAAGGGAGGATTTGTTTCCTGGGCGACACGCATCTCGGATTTCTGAATGACGGGGAACCGCGCCAGATCATCCAGAGACTTTAGAGTGTCCGGTGACACTCCTGATTCTCGCCAGCGCCGGCGATAGAATGGACTTCGTTCCCAGGCGTAACGGATTTGATTCTTCAGCTTCCCGAATATGATCTCATTCCGTTCTTCCTCGGCGGCACATTCCAGCTCGGGAAACCAATACTCTTCCTTGTCTGAGGGTAGATAGGCGGGATCGTACTGCGGAGGCCATGCGGTCAAGTCGACACCGCGTGCAGTGCGTAACCGTTGAAGGTCGATCATGAACACACCTGGTTAGATCCGTTAGATCAAAGTGCGGTCACGTGCGAGTTTCTGCAATTCGTGCGGAAGCACATCCACGGACGTCTCTTGAGAAAACACCCTAGCCACTCCCATATTCAAGAGCGCCGGCACGTCTTCGTCGGGGATCACTCCGCCAACGACAACGATGATATCCCCGGCGCCTCCCTGGCGCAGTTGCTCGAGAATTCGTCTGACGAGGGTCAGATGAGCACCCGAAAGCACACTGATGCCGATAATATCCACGTCCTCTTGAATAGCGGCCAAAACGACTTGCTCGGGCCTGCGGTGAAGCCCGGTGTAGATGACCTCCATGCCCGCATCGCGCAGACAACGGGCCACCACTTTGGCACCACGGTCGTGTCCATCCAGTCCAACCTTCGTAATTAGAATTCGAAGTGGTCTGCCAGTTGAAGAGGGGGCCGGCACAATCAAGTCACCTCGCCAGCGGATTTGGCCGAAGTTGGAATTTCACTGCCTTGGGTAGCGTGCCTGGTCCGCCTTCGATATGCCAGCCTGCATAACTGGCAAAATCGGCCCACAGTCCCTTTCCCTTCCAGCCAGCCTTTGGATCATCGATGCGTCCGTTAGCGGAACGCGGGAAAAAGCCCATAGGGTAGGGCACTCGCAAGGTAACGAACTGCTTGGTCTGGGGATTGAGCACTTCGATGGCGTCGGTGTTCACCGATCCATACATCGGTGCGTCTTTTCCAAGGCCGAGGGCATCATGCAGATCCATGTGAGTAAGGTAGCTCTCGTTGGCATGAAAGACGCTGTTGGTGTATGTCGGATCGTTCATTCGGTACAAAGTCCAACCTTCGGGGCAGCTCTGGCCCGTGGCCCGCGGATCTTTCCTGCTCTTGCACACGGTGCGGTCGAACGCCGAGAAGTGCCCGCTGGCACGCCAGTTCTGCCATATGACACCATGACTGTCGGCGTCAACACCACCGGATCCATACACTTCGATTTCCTGGTTAAGCGGCGGTTCATAGAATTCGGTGCGGCAGGTCGCGGGCGGGTTCGATCCCTTCTCGATCCGGACTAGCCGTTTGTCTCCGCGTCCTATTCCGGATACCCAAAGACTGCCATCCTTCGGATTTACCGTAATGGAATATGCGCCAAAAGCGATCCGATGATCCTTGGCTGGGTCGATTGGCTCATCCGGCTCGGTCCATCCCAGGTCGATCTTGCCGTTCCCATTCGTGTCGATAATGCCCGGGCACCAGCCTTGGGAAGCTTCGGCATTATGGGTCTTGTCCCAGGTATTGATGTCGACCCACGCGATCCCGCTACCGATCCCGAAATATATAAAGTTATCCCCGCCGATCTGGTTATGATCCACGCTAAAGCACGTGTCGATATGCTGCCACTCACTCGTTTTCGGATCGTACACGGCCAACTGCCGGTTACTTTGCTTTAGGGGATAGAAGTTGCCGAACTTGTTCGGGCCCGGCCCGCAGAAGGCGGGCTGTTGCTGGCTCTCACGATTGCGGATTGCCACCCACGCGCGCCCTTTTCCGTCAATGGCTACGCTGCGCGGATCGGCAGAACGCTTCCAGACGTCGGAACCGAAACGAGGCGAGGGTGTAGGGGATGCATTGAACGCTGAGACCATTGGAGGGGCTTCAGAAGGAGCCTTCAACACAGTGGCCTTGTTTTGTACCGGGTCCAGAATGCTGATGGTGTCCGTCATCTCCGAGGCTCCGAACACCAGGCCGTTCGCATTCACCCTCGCATTGCGCGTATCTGAGGCGGCATTGTCGGATCGGCCATCTTTCGGCGTGCCCCAATCCCACTCCGTAATTACGAGGTTGCGCTCGACCCCACGTGGCCTGGGCGGCGTTTGCTTCGGCGCTTCTCCTTTGATGATTCGATCTGTCCACTCCGCCAATATGTTCCGTTGCGGTCCGATCGCCTGAAAGAAGTTACTCATGGCAGGTCCGGACGGACCGACCCTCGTGCGGCGGTCCCACGCATCGAGCGTCGAGGTTGCTCCGGCAGATGCAGACGTCGCAAGTTCTCGAGTGGTCTTGTTTCCGACTTGATGGCAATCGAAACACTCTTTGAGGTCCATCGTGAATTTTTTATGAAATTCCTTGTCCTCAGGAAGTGTAAGCATCGACAGCCACCAGGCAGCCGGATACACCTGCGCGGCTCGGCGGGCATCCGGCGCAACCTCTGCTTTGAGATCGAGCCGCTGCCCAGGCTTGGCGGGCTGCCGCTCGGAATCGAGCAGCCCATAGCCGCGAATGAATATGTGGTAATTGGCTTGTGGCAGATCGGGTATCAGATAACGGCCTTGATCGTCGGTTACCACGATGCGAACGAACTTCGTAGGTAACTCCATCGTCTCGGCGATCACCCACACACCGGCCTCGGGTCCTTTCGAACTCGCGACCACGCCGGCGATGTCCCTTTTGCCGAAGTCGATAGGAACACTGCGCGGCTGCTGAGCTCCAACTTTGAGAAAGGGCAGCGTCATCAGTCCTGTTGTTATCAGAGCCACTAAGTGCACAAATCTTCGCAAGCTCATCGTTATTCCAAAGCCCTACTTCCCTACCATGTGCTCGCGGTCTTTTTCGTTCTCGCAGATGCTTTCGATGAGCTCGGCGTCCGGGTACAACTCGAAGGGAAGATTCACAGTCCAGGGCTTCGTATACGCCTTCGGATCATCGAACGTCACTTGGATATCGAGGTGGCCGAAGTCGCGGCGGTGAAAACGTTCGGTCACGCGAAGAGCGTTGGTGTGGGGATGTCCGTTGTTATCGAGCCAGCTCCCATCATTGAATCCGACGGTTTCGGCGACGAGGGTGTCGCCTTCCCAGTGGCCGATGCTATATCCGAACCAGGTCTCCGTTGTTTCGGGAGGAAAACCGCGGCCGTCGGTAAAGATCTGGCGAAAGTGATTGAACTCCTCATACAGGAGCACAACAACGTCAGGGGTCTGGATGATCTTGTACGGAAAGTTTCGAACCAGCATCCCATCCGGAACGCCGTGAGGTATGCAACGCTCCAATGGTTTGCCTTTGCCTAAAGACTCCGAACGTTCTTTATATAAGGCTGCGGCCCAAGGATGCATAGGAGCCCCACCCTGACCTGCGGCGAGGTCCTGCAGTAGTCGGTTGTCCGCGGCTCGCCAGAGTCCCGACAGATCCGGCTTACCATCGACAGACTTTGGCCCCGGTGCCGACAAGATCGGTTTGCCGTCCGGCGTGCGCGGCGTATTCGGCAGCTTCACATTTACCCATTGAGCGAATGCGGCAACATTCATCGCGAAAACCATAGCCATAAGTCGGATCGTGCGCATGTTACTCCTTTATCGACTGTAGGGGCGGTCTATTCCTTGAGGCTGCGCTCTGCCGCGCTTGCGGTTCGCGGACCGCCCGCGATGTCTCGATTTTGAGATCCTGGGCGGTCATAGACCGCCCCTGCAGAAATCTACTTCCCGACCAAGCGGTACGAGTCCTTTTCGTTCTCGCAGACCGATTCCATCAATTCATTGTCCGCGAATAATTCAAATGGAACGGTGGCCTTCCAGGGCCGTGTATACGCTTTGGGATCGTCGATTGTGATTTCGTATTCCATGTGCCCGAAGTCACGGCGATGGAAGCGTTCGGTCGTGTGATAGGCCTCCGTATGCGGGTGGCCGCCCGCGTCTATGAATGTCTGGTCATTAAAACCGATCGAGTCGACGACAAAACGATCGCCTTCCCACTTTCCGATCGAGTATCCCATCCAGGTCGGAGGCGTGTCCTTCGGGAAGCCGCGGCCATCTGTGAAAATCTGCCGGTAATGGCCCTGGTTCTCGAGAAGAGCAACCGTCACGAACGGCGTCTGGATGATCTTAAATGGAGTTGCTCTCACAAGAAAAGAATCAGGCACGCCGTGGGGTAAGCAGCGCCCCGAGGGATTGTCTTTACCGAAGTTCGCCTGTCTCTCTTTGAAAACTTCTTCGGCCCATGGTTGGAAGGGAACCTGGACTCCATCGGATGCGATATTCTGCAGATATTTCCCGTCGGCAACTCTCCATATGCCGCTTAAATCCGGCTTGCCGTCGCGCGTCTTCGGCACTGGCGCTGTGAGATTGGGTTTCCCGTCAGGAAGACGCGGGGTCTTCGGCAGCGGCACATTCACCCATTGAGCGAATGCGCTAGAGTTCATCCCTAAGACTACGGCAATAATTGGAAGGATGCGCATGTCTCTCCTCTACTAGTGTCTATTTAGCGCCGTTTCCCCAACGGTCACTTCCCTACCAGGCGTTCAAAATCCTTTTCGTTCTCGCAAACGGATTCCATCAATTCGTTGTCCGGAAAAAATTCGAACGGCATGGTGACTTTCCAGGGTCTTGTGTATGCCTTGGGATCATCGATTGTAATTTCGTATTCCATGTGCCCAAAGTCACGCCGATGGAAACGTTCGGTCGAATGGTAAGCGTCGGTGTGCGGATGACCGCCATCATCTATATATGTCTGGTCGTTGAAACCGATCGAATCGACCACGAAAGTATCGCCTTCCCACTTCCCGATCGAATATCCCATCCACGTAGGCGGCGTATCCTTCGGAAATCCGCGGCCGTCGGTGAAAATCTGCCGGAAGTGGCCCTGGTTCTCGAGAAGAACGACCGTTACAAAGGGCGTCTGGAGGATCTTGAACGGAGTCGCCGTCACCAGAAAAGAATCGGGTACTCCGTGAGGCAGACAGCGCCCGGAGGGCCGGTCTTTGCTGAAGTTGGCCTGCCGTTCTTTGTAGAGTGCTTCCGCCCATGGCTGGAAAGGAACCTGGACACCGTCGGCTGCGATGTTCTGCAGATATTTTCCGTCAGCAGCTCTCCAAATGCCCGTCAGATCGGGCTTTCCTTCACGCGTCTTTGGGACGGGTGCCGTGAGATTCGGCTTGCCGTTGGAAAGACGCGGAGTATTGGGCAGCGGCACGTTCACCCATTGAAAAAGGAACAATGCGATTGCGACAGGTGTTGTGCTCATAGGATTTCCGGCGACGGTACCACCTTTTTATTTCGTTTGTAAAGTTACTGCCGTTGCGCTCGTTGCGCTGCGGTTCGCTGCGGTTGGCTGAACGGGATATTCCCCTCCTTGCAAAGGAGGGGTGGCTGCGGCATCAATAAAAGTCGCGAAGCCACCGAAGCGCCGCAGACGGGGTGGTCGCTCACACAGAATGTTTCAGGACACACTGCGAAATGTAGCTTGTGAGCGACCACCCCTCCTTTGCAAGGAGGGGAATATGCAGATTAAATCTCGTATAATCCAACCATCTATATGTCTAGTACACGTCGTCTTCTTTTGATTCTGCTCATCGCTGTTCGAGCCGCAGCCGCGCAAACTCCGGATGCGCTGTTTCAATCGCGATGCGCAAGCTGCCACGCCGCCGGTAACGCGGTGGGCGCGCCGCTGCCGGAGACATTGCGGCAGATGTCGTGGCAGGCGATCCTCGGGGCGCTCGAAACCGGAAAGATGAAGCCGGTCGGCGATAATCTGAGCGCGACGGAGCGAGAAGCCATTGCAAAGTCTCTCGGCACCACCGATTCAAATCCGATGCCTCCATCCGCCAAATGCTCTGCTGCGCCACAACGCGCCTCGGGCACCGGCAACTGGAACGGTTGGGCCGACCCGGCCAATACCCGATTCCAACCCGCGCGACAGGCGGGACTCACACGGCAGACAACTCCAAAGTTGAAACTAAAATGGGCATTCGGATTCGTGGGCGTCACGACCGCGTTTGGTGTGGCCTCCGTCGTCGACGGCAAGGTTTTTGTGGGGGCGGCGGATGGATCGGTGTACTCGCTCGATGCGAAATCGGGGTGCCTGTACTGGACCTACGCCGCAGCTGCGGGCGTGCGGGTTTCGCCGGCCGTCGCAAACGGTCTCGTGTACTTCGGTGACCTCCGAGGGAACGTCTACGCCTTGGATGCCGAAACCGGCGCCCTCCGTTGGAAGACGCGCGCCGACGAACATCCACTCGCAGTAATTACCGGCTCGCCGAAGCTCGAGGCTGGGCGGCTCTACGTTCCGGTTTCCGGCCGAGACGAATCGCTTGCCGCAACCAGTCCCAAATACGAGTGCTGCACATTTCGCGGCAGCGTGGTCTCGCTGGATGCAGCTACCGGAAATCGGATATGGAGAACATACCTGGTGCAGGAAGAAGCCAGGGTAACGGGACAAAATAAGGCGGGTGCGAAAACGTGGGGACCATCGGGCGTTGCCGTCTGGTCGTCGCCAACGCTGGATCTGCAGAACAGAGTGATCTACGCCGGCACCGGTGTGAACTATTCCCATCCGTCAACGAACATGAGCGACGCCATTGTCGCGCTCGAAATGGATTCCGGCCGGATCTTGTGGTCGAGACAGTTTACGCAAAACGACGGGTGGACCTTCGCCTGCATAGGGCAGGACAAAACGAACTGTCCGTGGGACCCGGTTGTGGACTCGGATCTTGGTAACTCCGGTATTCTGCGATCGCTTGGGAGCGGAAAACGCATTCTCATTGCGAGCGACAAGGGCGGCACGGTGTATGGCATCGATCCCGATCGTGAAGGCGCCATTGTCTGGAACAAGAAAATCGCGAGAGGGGGTATCTTTGGCGGAACGATGTGGGGCGGCGCCAGCGACGATCAAGGCGTCGCTTACATTGGCATTTCCGACTTCACAGCAGGAAAACCCGAAGTAGGCGGCGGCCTGATAGCGCTTCAACTCGCCACAGGCATGCAATTGTGGATGACGAAGGCTCCAACGCCGGCCTGTGCCGGCGTTCCCGGCTGTAGCGCTGCGCAGCCGGCTCCGGTGACGGTGATTCCTGGAGTTGCAGTTCTCGGATCCTGGGATGGACACATCCGGGCATATGAAACCAAGACCGGTGCCATCATCTGGGATTTCGATACTGTTCAGGATTTTCAGACCGTGAATGGAGTGAAGGCGCGCGGCGGTTCGATCAACAGCATGGCGCCGGTGATCGCCGGCGGAATGCTGTACATCACTTCGGGCTATTCCGGAAATGCGATGCCGGGAAATGTGCTGCTGGCGTTTTCGGTGGACGGGAAATAGAAGGGATTAATCAATGAAGCACTCGGCACTTTTTTTATTCGCGCTTTTGACTGTCCTCCTCGCTCTATCACTGCCCGTCTTTACTCAATCCACCGGCAGGCTGGACCTAGTCAAGAAGGAAGCCGTCGCGGACGTCGAGCAGATGAAGGACTTTTCGGCGCAGATGGTGGATCAAGTGTTCAGTTATGGTGAGCTTGGCTTTCAGGAGTTCGAGACTTCCCGCTATCTGGTCGATATCCTCAAGAAGAATGGCTTCCAGATCAGGGAAGGGATCTCTGGAATACCGACAGCGTGGATCGCAACCTGGGGATCCGGCAAGCCGGTCATCGCGCTGGGCAGTGACATCGACGGGATTCCAAAGGCTTCTCAGAAACCGGGAGTCGCGTACCACGATCCCATCATCGAAGGGGCTCCAGGGCATGGCGAGGGTCACAATTCAGGTGTTCCCTTGAACATTACGGCCGCTCTTGCCGTGAAAAAAATTATGGAACGCGAGAAGCTTCCCGGCACGCTGATGCTCTGGCCCGGAGTCGCTGAAGAGCTTCTCGGGACGAAGGCTTACTTTATTCGAGATGGTTACTTCAAGGATGTGGACATCTGTCTCTTCGTTCATGTTGGTGACAATCTCGATGTCAGCTACGGGCCAACCAACGGCAGCGGACTTGTCTCCATCGAGTACACGTTTCGTGGAGAAGCCTCACACGCCGCTGCAGCTCCGTGGCGCGGCCGAAGCGCGCTCGATGCAGTCGAGTTGATGGATGTTGGCTGGAATTTCCGGCGCGAGCATTTGCGTCCGCAGCAGCGCTCGCACTATGTCATCACCGACGGTGGAGACCAGCCAAACGTGGTCCCATCGGAAGCGTCGGTTTGGTATTACTTCCGTGAAGTCGATTATCCGCATATCGCCGAGATGTTCGAGATCGGAAATACCATGGCGCAAGGCGCGGCCATGATGACCGGTACGACCATGTCCAGCCGGATCCTTGGACAGGCGTGGCCCGGGCATTTCAACAAGAGTGTCGCCGAACTGACGTATGCGAACATTCAGTCGGTCGGGCTGCCGGCGTGGTCCGAAGCAGATCAGATTCTGGCAAAGGGCATCCAGCGCGAAGTGAAATCGCCACCGACGGGCCTTGCATCAAAAATCGGAGAGCTCAAGCCGGCAATTAGCGAACCGCAAGGCGGAGCATCCGATGATATTGGCGACATTTCCTGGAACGTGCCGACCGTCACTCTCCGTTATCCTTCAAATATTCCGGGGCTGCCCGGACATCATTGGGCAAATGCGGTTTCCATGGCGACCCCTATTGCGCATAAAGGCGTAACAGCCGGCGCAAAAGTTCAGGCGATGACAATACTCGATCTCTTGCTCCGTCCGGAGAAGGTCAAGGAGGCATGGGAGTACTTTCGCAATGCGCAGACAAAAGATCAAAAATACATACCATTCATCGGCCCGAACGACAAGCCGGCGACTCATCTGAATTCAGACACGCTCGCGCGGTACCGGCCTGAAATGCGCAAATATTATTTTGATCCGACGAAGTACAAAACGTATCTCGAACAACTGGGAATCAAATATCCGACTGTTCGAGAGCCGGGGAAGTGAAGTGACGAATTAAAAAACTGTTCAGGGTCGGCGCATTCCCCTCCTTGCAAAGGAGGGATGGCTGCGGCACAAATAAAAAGTTGCGAAGCCACCGAAGCGCCGCAGACGGGGTGGTCGCTCACACGCAATGTTTCAAGACGCAGTGCGAAATGTAACTTGTGAGCGACCACCCCGTCCGCGCCTCCTTTGCAAGGAGGGGAATATATGCGCACCCATAAATTTTGGAGGAACCATATGATCGCATCAGTTCGGTATGTCTGTATCGGATTCCTTATCACGGTTGTGGTCTGGGCCTTCCCATCTCTAGCGCAGTACGGCGCGAAGAATGGACAGTGGCGGTCGTACGGGGGCGAGCTGGGAAGCACGCGCTATTCCCCTTTGGATCAAGTCAACCGCGACAATGTGAAGGACCTCAAAATCGCCTGGACGTGGAAGTCCGACAATTTCGGCGCGCGAGAGTTCAAGAGCGAGACGACTCCGCTCTACGTCAATGGAGTTCTTTATTTCACTGCGGGCGATCACCGCGCCGTAGTCGCTGCGGATGCAGGGACCGGCGATACCCTCTGGATGTATCGCATGGATGAAGGCGAACGGTATCGCCAGGCGCCGCGAAGAAATTCCGGACGTGGCGTGGCCTATTGGACGGATGGACAGGACGAGCGGATCTTTTCGGTCCTTCCTGGATTCCATTTGGTCGCGCTCAATGCCAAGACCGGCGTGCCGGTTCCGGGTTTCGGGGAAAACGGAAACGTCGATCTCTTCAAGCAACTGGATCTGGATTTCAGGGGCGACCCGACCGGCCACATCGGCAACAGCTCGCCGCCCATGGTTTCTCACGATGTTGTGATCGTGGGTCCTGCGTTGCGTCCGGGTAGCAGGACCGACAAAGAGAACGTGAAAGGCGACGTGCTGGCCTTCGATGTACGCACCGGAAAACGACTGTGGGTCTTTCACACGATTCCCCGCAAAGGTGAACCTGGATCTGAAACCTGGTTAGGCGGAGCAGATTTCACGGGCAACGCTGGAGTATGGGGACCGTTCTCTATCGATGAAGAGCTCGGCTACGTGTATCTCAACATCGAAGATGCAACAGGCGATGCCTACGGCGGCTCCCGGCCCGGAGCCAATCTGTTCTCCAGCTCGTTGGTTTGCGTCGATATCAAGACCGGAAAGATGATTTGGTATTACCAGCTCGTGCACCACGACATCTGGGACTACGACATGCCTCCGCATCCGATCTTGCTCGATCTCAATGTGGACGGCCGCCGCGTCAAGGCTGTCGTGGAGCTTACGAAACAGGCCTTCGCCTACGTCTTCGACCGAGTCACCGGTCAGCCGGTTTGGCCGATTGTCGAGCGTCCAGTGAAGCAGACGGATGTTCCGGGAGAGTGGACTTCCCCAACGCAACCGTTTCCCACCAAACCACCTGCCTTCGATCGCCAGGGCATCACCGTCGATGATTTGATTGATTTCACACCGGCATTGCGGCAACAGGCGCTCCAGGCCATCGAGGGATTTCGATTTGGACCGATTTTCACACCACCGTCGCTGGCCAACGGACAGGACAAGACTAAAGGCACACTCGTGTTGCCAGGCTTTGGAGGCGGAGCCAATTGGGAGTCGGGCGCTGCAGATCCCGAAACAGGTTTTGTGTACGTCGGTTCGCATACGAGTCCAACTTTGACTAATCTCAGCAAGCCTGATCCGAATGCAGAGAATTTTGTTACGTCGGATTATGTCACCGGCGGAGGCCCTGGTGTACCGAGGATCCAGGGTCTGCCATTACTGAAACCGCCCTACGGCCGCATCACCGCCTACGATATGAATAAAGGTGAGATCGCCTGGATGATTCCGAACGGTGACACACCCCCGGCGATCAAAAACAATCCCGCTCTGCAGGGTGTGAATATTCCAAGGACCGGCAGCGACTCACGGGCAGTGCTTCTGGTTACCAAGACGCTCCTCTTTGCGGGCGAAGGCGCAACCGGGCAATCATCGTTTCGCGCCCTGGAAAAGAAAACCGGTCAGACCATTTGGGAGACTAACGTTCCCGTAGGTCCGGTGCACAGCCTGCCGATGACGTACATGCATAACGGCAGGCAATACATTGTGTTCGCCTCCGGCAACGCGGCGACTCAAACTCCAGCACAGCTCGTGGCGTATTGGTTACCGCCGCCGGCGCCCCAGAAGTAATTCGGGGCCGACGGGTGAATTCCCTGTTTTCCGTCAACGAATCTTTGATTAGAAAATAGGGAATTCACCCATTCTCAAACGTATTCCGCACCACCCCCAGATCCTCGCGCCAGTTTTCAGCGTGTTTGTCACCGTCTGCGCGTCTGCGTCACAGGCTCCCGAAATAGCCACCACCACGGCACAGACAACGGCTCTCCACATTCATCCTCCTTCGTAAGGATGCGGATGTTGGACGAGTCTTGTTTCAAATACGTTAAAGGGGCGGATATCTCTCTTTTGCGTTGCTTCCGTTTCACCTTGAGTGTTACGGTTTTTTATCCCCTAAAAAACAGTCCTAAACGGAGGAACGATGAAACTCAGATCTTGGAAACGTGTTGTGTCTTTGCTGATTGGAGCGTCGTTGTTCGTTTTGTCAACCACGTCCGTTGTAGCGATCACAGAACTGCAGTTATCGCCCGCCGGACCTGGTCAGGCTGGCTTCAATAACCAAGGGCGTAAGCCCGGCTTCATGTCCAACAGCATACTGATAAGGCTCACGCCGCAAGCCCGCGCAAGCCTCAAGGTCACGGGCGAAGACGTGAATCCCACGGCGACGGGGGTGCCGGCCCTTGATGCTATCGGGCGCGACAATGGTGTTGAAAAGTTCACCTCCATTACCACCTCGGATCCGCACCGAGACATAACAGCGGCGATTCACCGCTGGTTCAAGCTCACTTTGCCGGGAAATGCGCAGCGGCTGACGCTGGTAGAACCGACAAACGATGATGCGTTGAACCTCGCCTTTTCGGGCGCTGAGCCGCTGGGCCGACTCATGGCGCGGCTCAAACGGGAGCCGAACATTGAATCCGTGGCCCTCGACTATGTTATGGAGGCGATGTTCGTCCCGAACGATCCCTATTATTCCACAGCGTATCCAACGTCGAAGTACGGCAACATCTCCCAATGGGCGCCGCAATTCATCGGCGCGCCGCAGGCCTGGAATTCCACTCTCGGCGATCCTTCCATCGTCATTGCCATCGTGGATACGGGCATCGATGCCGACCATCCAGACCTGGCGGGCGGCAAAGTCGTTCTCACGAAAAACTATGTCAAAGGCGAGCGGGCCTCGGATTCGTTCGGTCACGGCACGCACGTGGCGGGTATTGCCGCGGCCAACATCAACAACGGAACGGGAATCGCCGGAATCTGCGGCAGGTGCAGCCTGATGTCGGTCAAGGTGCTCGGCGCCGATGGTTCCGGTTTGACCTCGGACGTTGCGTCCGGCATCGCCTACGCCACGGACTCCGGCGCGCGCGTCATCAACCTGTCGTTGGGAAGCTCTTCGCGGACGACGATCGCACGTGACGCCCTGGATTACGCATTGAACCACAATGCTCTGCCGGTGGTGGCCATGGGCAACGCGTCTTCGGATTTCGTGGGAGACCTCGGTTACTGGTATAGCGCG